>Ga0307488_10002457_pt1 | contig 15677 bp, 8 predicted proteins | sample SB02metaG_FD_202248 | JGI IMG/M metagenome (GOLD analysis project Ga0307488, IMG submission 202248) | Sea-ice brine microbial communities from Beaufort Sea near Barrow, Alaska, United States - SB 0.2 | ecosystem: Environmental > Aquatic > Marine > Coastal | place: USA: Alaska | collected 2017-05-06 | reverse complement strand
TAAGCTCTTGAATGTACGTCGATTGTTTGACAAAAAATCGGGCGTCCGCTTCTGAAACGTTTGTAATATCCACTTCTGGTGGCATTTTCAATTGTGCACCAGCCCTCACCACGTTTATATTGCTGTCAATGAAGTGTTCTTTGTTGTAATTGTAAAGTGCGTATGCAACTTGATAAGGATTGTCACAACTTTCATCGATAAGAGCCATTATCCCCTGTCCCTCAAGGGGGGGGATGTATGTAGCACTCTTAAAATTTGGTATGCATTGGGTAATTTGAGTTTCCTCTTGCAGTCTAGCATTTACTCAGTCGACTACATCAGGCCCAATCACCCAAGCGCCTGAAACAATTCCCATTACAACAGCGGCATTCACAAGTAAATGCGATGGGGTTGATTGGGGAGCGCTACTTAACTCATTTACGTTGTTCTCTTCATCGATACGAGGCTTACCAAATACTTTCGCAATCCATTTTATAGAGCCAGAATGAATTTAATATGATTGGAGAATTATGTCTATGTTTGTCTTTGATGAGATGTACTTTGCTAACTCATAGTTAATATTGTCAGCAACGGCGTGCAAGGCAGTGATACGTGAAAAAGCATCATTATTGGTTAGCTCAAAATGAGTGGATCTAGCCTCAAGCTCCATCTCCCCTATTTAAACGTACTCTAGAATATTCCGTATGTCATCCTCAGTTTTGAGGAGAGCAGAGCTGTATTCTCTTTGGTTTTCTTTGCGCATTATGACGTCCTTTTTAAAGTATAAAAAGGATAAAACGATTCCCTGAAAAATTCCAATAGACTTGTGTCCTATTGGGTTGAGGGCCATTAAAATATTGAAAATAAATACAAAGAACAGCTAGGATGTGTCCTAATATAATGGTGGCTATTGTGTCTATGATAAGGCGTTCTGTGCGAGATGAATTTCCCTCCAGAAGAATGGCATTGCGAAATCAATACTCAATTCACCCTCCTCGATCACTTGGACTAAAACAGTACTGTCAAGTTAACAAGCAGACTCAGAAACATGCAATAATCAGTGCATGAAAAACACCAATATTTATACCAGATATCGTAATCCATCCCAAATTATAGGTCCGTCTGTAAGGCTCTTTAATCCAATTACCTTTTTTTAGAATCTAGAAACTCAATTGTCTCAAACCTAATACCAATGTCTTAATTTTCTTGTAATTGTTCCAAAACACTATTACACCACTTGCCCAGCTACCCAACCACTTGACCAAGCCCATTGAAAATTAAAGCCACCTAGCCAACCTGTCACGTCTACCACTTCGCCAATAAAATATAGCCCCTCAACGTCTTTCGCCATCATGGTTTTGGATGAGAGTTGGTCGGTGTCTATGCCGCCAAGGGTGACTTCTGCAGTGCGGTAGCCTTCGGTGCCATTGGGTTTGAGTTGCCACTGATGAAAGGCTTGGGTGGCTTTTTCTAGTTGTTTTCCTTGGTACTGTTTTAGGGGTTTATTTTCAATGCCTAAGTAAGGTAGTGCGGCTTGCACATAACGTTTCGGGTAATGATTAGCCAGGGCTGTGCTCAGTTGCACATCGGGCTGATTTTGTAGCGCTTGCTCTAAATCAGCCAACAAATCACCATGGGGGAACAAGTCGAATTCAACTGCTTGACCCGGCTCCCAAAATGAGGATATTTGTAATACTGCTGGGCCACTTAAGCCACGATGCGTAAATAGGATACTTTCGTTAAAGCTCGTGTTGTTGCAGCTGGCATTCGCATCTAACGAAATACCACTGAGCTCAGCTAACACCTGTTTATCTTGCTCGTGCAACGTAAAGGGCACTAACGCTGCTCGTGTAGGTTTAACATCTAAGCCAAACTGCTCAGCCACTTTGTATCCAAACGGGCTAGCCCCAAGTTTTGGCATAGATAAGCCGCCTGTGGCTATGACTAGGGATGTGCATTGATACTCACCTTTTGCAGTATTAAGAACATATCCAGAGTCTATTTTTTTGATGGAGAGTATTTCGCATTGATTAGTTACCGTGACACCTGACTTATCGCACTCGGATAACAACATCTTTAAGATATCTTTGGCGCTGTCATCACAGAACAACTGGCCTAGGGTTTTTTCGTGGTAAGCAATGCCGTATTCGGCAACTAAACCAATAAAGTCCCATTGGGTATAACGGCTTAATGCAGATTTGCAGAAATGGGGATTGTCAGAGAGAAAATTTTCATGACCGGTGTACATGTTAGTGAAGTTACAGCGACCTCCGCCAGACATCAGGATCTTTCCCCCTAAACGTTTTGCGTGGTCGAGTACCACCACATTACGGCCCCGTTTTCCTGCTTGGGCTGCGCAAAACAAGCCAGCAGCTCCGGCGCCTAATACAATGACATCTACTATTTTCAATTTATCGCCCGTTTGTTACCACACCCTATTTTGAGGGCTGAATTATAGGGTATAAACGCGCCCTTAATAAGTGCCAACGTGAATTGTCTTTACATATATTGTTGAATTTTTAAAAGATGTAAGCGATCAAGGCTAAATTTGGTAACGTAAACCCATGCAGTGAAACGCAACAAGGGAGTATGCTTTAGTGTGCAGCCAAAACAGCTATCCCATTAGAAAAAGGGGTGTGAAAAGCATAGTAGTTGGATTATTTTGGCTTACATTAGAGGTCACAAAACGTGTCCTTAACGACTGAATGCACCTGCTGTGTTAATACACACCCGCTTTAGAGCCGCAGCACGGTTTCACCCATTAAAGACCGTTATTGTTATGCGATCCGTTACAAAGATGCAAACCGTGTTGTATGCACATCAGTGCTACCAAACAAAAATTGAATAGTGGTCAAACGTTTGAAAATATGGCCCACGTCCAGTTCATCCGTCATACCTATACCCCCGTGAATTTGTATGGCTTCGCGGCCCACTAAGCTTGCCGCTTTACCAATACGACTTTTCGCTGCTGATAATGCTTTGCCATCACGTCCATTATTGCTATCCATTGTTAATGCTGCCATTAACAGGATAGATTTAGCTTGTTGGTGTTCTATAAACATATTCACCATGCGGTGTTGAAGTGCTTGAAAAGAACCAATAGTACGACCAAATTGTTGACGTGTTTTTGCATATTCTAAGGTACGTTCATGAGCAATTTGCATCGCACCTACCGCTTCGGCACAAACCGCTAATGTTGCTTTGTCGATGATATTGTTGATGGCAGGCAAGGCATTATCTTGCTCACCTAACAACCCAAGGATCGGGGTGTTATCAAACCATATGTCTGCAGCTTGATGGCCATCTACATTTGCATAACCTTGGCGTTTAATGCTTGGGTGATGAGCATCAACCAGAAATAAGCTGATGCCATCGTTGTCATTGGTATTACCAGAGGTGCGCGCTGAAACAATTAATGTCTCTGCATGATTGCCATTTAATACCACAGATTTTTGACCTGTAATAACAAATTCACCCTTTGTTTTAACCGCACTGCATTTTACGTTGTGTAAATGATAACGACTTTGTGGCTCTGCATAGGCAAACGCCATGTGTAATTCACCTGCCATGATTTTAGGTAAGTAATCGTCTTTTTGTGCTTGATTGCCTGCTAAGGCAATTAAACCACCGGCCATAACGGCAGTGGCAATAAAAGGTTCCACCACCATGCCCTTGCCAAACTCTTCCATAATCAGTGCCAAGTCGACCATAGACCCTCCTAAGCCGCCGTCTTCTTCGGTAAATGGCAGCATTAACCAGCCCAGCTCAGCAAATACACTCCAATTTTCCTGACTATAGCCTGCTGGTGATCCAAGTATTTTTCGACGGGTATCAAAATCGTAATCGTTGAGGATAAACCTCGATACACTATCTTGGATCATTTGTTGTTCGCTGCTTAACGAAAAGTCCATAATATACTCCTAATGCTAATCTACAGGCCTAAAACGGCTTTGCTGATGATGTTAGTTTGAATTTCGTTACTGCCACCATAAATGGATGTTTTTCGATTATTAAAGTAGCGTAATGAACTGTTAGTCGCCATTTCAGGGCCAATGTGTGGTCCGTCATAGTCATCATGGAACTGATAAGGCACAAATGGCATGGAGTAATAACCCGCAGCTTCGACATATAATTCATCGATTGCTTGAATAATTTGGGTGCCGACAATTTTTAAGATTGATGATTCTGGCCCTGGCGCTTGTCCTGTACTTAAAGCAGAGAGGGTGCGTAATTCGGTATATTCTAAGGCTAATAAATCAATTTCTAGCTTCGCTATTTTTTGCGCAAAAATAGCGTCATCAATTAATGTGTTCTCTGCGTCTGGGGATGTCTCAACCAATTCTTTTAGTTGTACCAGGCGATCTTTAGATATGGCCACGCGTGCGATACCGGTTCGCTCATGAGTTAACAATATTTTGGCATAGGTCCAGCCTTTGCCTTCTGTTCCGATAAGGTTCTCTGCTGGCACCCGCACACCATCAAAATGCACTTCATTCACCTCATGTCGACCATCAATGGTAATAATCGGTGATACCGATATTTTAGGATCGTGCATGTTAATTAATAAGAAGCTGATCGCTTCTTGGTTTTTAGCGCTGGGCTCACCGGTGCGAACTAGGCAGAATATCCAGTCGGCATATTGCCCTAACGTGGTCCATGTTTTTGTGCCGTTAACCACATATTCATCGCCGTCCTTCACCGCAGTGGTTCTAACAGCTGCAAGGTCAGAGCCTGCTCCTGTTTCTGAATATCCCTGACACCACCATACATTGCTGGCCAATATATCAGGCAAAAAACGTTGTTTTTGCTCTTGTGTACCAAAAGTATAAATAATAGGCGCCACCATTTTCAAACCAAATGGGATCACCTCGGGGGCACCCGCTTTGGCACATTCATTGGCAAAGATATATTTTTGGGTGGGTGTCCAACCCGTTCCTCCATGTTCGACTGGCCAATTGGTAGCAGCCCAGCCTTGTTTATGGAGTATCTTTTGCCACTGAATATATTCATCTTTGGATAGATGTAAGGCCTTTTTGGTTTTTGTGGCGATATCATTTGGCAATTTTTGTTGTAAAAATTGCTGCACTTCTTGTTGAAAGTCTTTTTCTTCAGCGGTGAAATGTAAATTCATTGTGCCAACCCTTCTTTGTACTTAATTTATTGAATGTCTTTAATCATATTTCTGGCAATGATCATTTGTTGAATTTGTGTTGTGCCTTCGTACAATCTAAATAACCTGACGTCACGATAAAGTCTTTCTACTGCATAGTCTGAAATGTAGCCAGCGCCACCATGAATTTGTACCGCTTTGTCAGCGACTCGGCCCACCATTTCTGTTGCAAATAATTTACAACAAGATGCCTCTGTGGTTATTTTATTGCCTAAGTCTTTTTGTCTTGCCGCATCAATTACCATACATTTTGCTGCGTAAGCTTCGGCTTTACTGTCGGCTAACATGACTTGGATCATTTGATGTTCTGCAATGGGTTTACCAAATTGCGTTCTGTCTATAGCGAATCTTAAAGCATCGTCAATCAGGCGTTCGGCAATACCCACACTCAAGGCTGAGATATGGAGGCGACCTCTGTCTAATACTTTCATTGATGTGATAAAACCTTTACCTGGCACCCCCCCAATAATACTGTGGGCAGGGACATGACAATTATCAAAAATCACATCACAGGTATGAGAGCCCTGCTGACCCATTTTTTTATCTTTGCGTCCAAGTGAAATGCCAGGAGTAGAAGCGTCGACTATAAAAGCAGATATGCCCTTAGCACCTTTGACGGACTGATCTGTTCTAGCCATCACTGTAAAGGTGCCTGCTCTTGGCGCATTAGTAATATAACGCTTAGTGCCGTTAATAATGTACTCATCGCCTTTCTTAACTGCGGTCGTTTTAATTGCAGCGGCGTCAGAGCCAACATCTGGCTCGGTTAAACAGAAAGAGCCAATAAGCTCACCTGAAGCATATTTAGGTAAGTAAGTTTGTTTTTGTTTTTCGGTACCGTCAAATATAATCGCGGCAGATCCGATACCATTGTTAGTGCCAATAAGGGAACGAAAAGCAGGGGATGTTCTGCCTAACTCGATGGCCACCAGTACTTCTTCCTCCATGGTCAGGCCAAGGCCACCATACTCTTCTGGGATGGTCATACCAAACAAGCCCATGTGCTTCATTTCTTGCACAATATCATCTGGGATAGCATCGTTTTCAGCCACGTCATTTTCGGCAGGAACTAAACGCTCTCTAACGAATTTTGAAATGCTGTCTAGAAATTGATACAACATTTCTGTATCTCGAATCATTTTAATCCTCGTTTAAAGTGGATTCTGTTCCGCACAGTGGAACATAAAACTCGCAAGGTATCAAGGCGTAATTATAATTAACCCCTCTAGACTCGTTGCTTGGTTCATAAAAATTGGTCTTATTGTTTTGTCTTGAATTATGTTAGTTCAGCTAAGCGCTGAAAAATCAATGGAACTAATGCAACGAAAATAGCTTTAATATTCCGCTAGGCAGAGCTGTATCCTTTTAATTGTTGTAATAATGTGTTTATTTGTTAACTGTGTTTTAAATTGAGCCATTACCAAACCCATATTGAGACTGAATGTTTGAGTAAAAAATTGTGTGATAAGTTCACAGCTGACTTAGGTATAATCATGTTACTGACTGAGTTTGCTAAGAAGGTTTTAGCTGCTTTTCGATAACCTAATAAGAGAATAAAAATGACAAAAAATTTATCACTATTTGTGATGATGTTAGGCTTTTTTTCTACATCATTATTGGCCATGAAGGTCGAGCCCAGTCTCATCAGTAAAATCACCTTAGAAACAAACGATGCTAAAGTGGCATTAGGCGATAACCCTTTCAAACAGGTCATTGAGCAAAATGTTGTCAAGGCCATGTCTAATAAGATTGATCACGACATAGGGATAAAAATATTCAACCAGTCAAAAGACTGGGAGTCGTTGACTGGTGATCCTTCAGGTACGCACCTATTAAGGTTTTCACTATCCACCAATCAATTTGTCACCGGCAAGTTTAAAATCAGTGGTGCAAAAAACGCTTCTTTTTATCTTAACCAAAGCTTGATAGAAGGTGATAAGGATTTTTCGGTAGCCTTATTGAATCAAGATTACCGGGCATTATTGGTGGTTTCTGGTGTAGAGCAGTGGCGAGCATTGTCTATTGAATGGTTTGATGATGGGATTACAGAGACAGAGACAGAGACAGATAAAACTGCCCTGGTCATGGCACAACAAAGCTCTGTTGTATTTGGGAACGATCACAGCCATAAACGAGCCTCTATGCAACAGTATTTTGACAGTGAAACCGTTGGCACACTGAATATTTCCCCCGACGGCGAACTCCTAGTTTGGACAAAAAAAGCATACAGTGGCTTAACAGGCGATAAAGCAGTATCGGTTGTTGAGATCATTAACCTAGACTCACAACATGTTGTTTATCGCTGGCAAGCCATGACACCTGGACACATAGCTTGGCGTGCAGACAGCCAAGCATTGGTATTTACCCATGCTGATCAGCTTTATCAACTCTCCAGAAAAGATTGGCAGTTAAGTCAGTTAGCAGCCGATCTCGAAGGCTTAAGTCGCATTGAGTGGTTAAGCGACTCTGAATTGCTTATCGCTTGGGATCAATCGGAAGAAAAACCCCACGCATTCACAAAACGTTATCGCGGACTTGAAGATCGCTGGAATGATTGGCGGGGCAATGAACAACTGCAATTATTTGATATTCAATCGAGTTTATTTAAACAAATAACCCATAACAAACTATCCAGTTATCTAGCAGATATCGATAACAAAAATCGCAAAGCGTTAATGACTCGACATCCCATTGATTATAAAGCCCCTGCTCATGGTTTAACGCAATTATTCGAATTAGATTTAAACACCGGTGATGAAAAGCTAGTGGGCGAATATAGAACCTTCAATTCAGCCCAGTTCCACAAAAACGGCTTTATTATGGGTGCGGGGCCAGATTTTAAAGGTGGCCAAGGTAATAATGTGTCAGATGCGGGTGTCGCAAATAATTATGATGGCCAACTTTATCTTATGGATAAGCAGGGACAAATTATGCCTCTGTCTAAGGATTTTAAACCGGCTATTGGCCAGATTGAAGTCCTTAACAATGGTGACTTAATTGTGTCTACTACTGACCAAGATACAAGGCAGCTATACAAATTTGACATGAGTCGAAAAACCTTCAGTAAACTTGAGACGGAAGTGGAAATCGTCAGCGGTTTTACTGTATCCAAGCAAGGTTCACCCATTATCATTTACAAAGGCACCAGCGCTACTAGACCGCAATCGGTGCATACAAGAACACTGGATTCAACAAAAGGAAAACCCTTATTTGATTCATCCAAAGTAGCCTACCCCAAGGTAGACTTTGTTGACCTAAAAGACTGGGACTACACCACTGATTCGGGTCAAGCCATTGATGGAAGAGTGTATTATCCCTCTCACTTTGATAAGACTAAAGAATACCCTGCCATTGTCTATTATTATGCGGGTACATCGCCTGTGAGCAGAGCATTTACGGGTAGGTGGCCATTTAGTCTTTGGGCTTCACAAGGCTACGTGGTTTATGTGTTACAACCTTCTGGTGCAACAGGTTATGGCCAAAATTTTTCTGCCCGTCATGTGAATGCATGGGGTATTCACACCGCCGATGAAATCATTGAAAGTACTCAAGCTTTTGTTAAGGCCCATCCTTTTGTGGATAAAGATCGTCTAGGCAATATGGGCGCCTCTTATGGTGGTTTTATGACTATGTATCTAGCCACTAAAACAGATGTTTTTTCTGCTTCTATCTCCCATGCTGGCATCAGTAATCTCACGTCTTATTGGGGCCATGGATGGTGGGGGTACGCTTATTCTGGTGTGGCCACTAAAGGAAACTTTCCTTGGAATAATCCTGATTTATACACTCAGCAAAGTCCTGTTTTTGCAGCTGATAACGTCACCACACCATTATTATTAATTCACGGAGATGAAGATACCAACGTGCCTGTTGGCGAGAGCCATCAAATGTACACCGCCTTAAAGTTGTTGGGCAAAGACGTTGAGTTAATCGAGTTTCAAGGAGACGACCATCACATCAATAGCCGCGAGCGCAGATTACGCTGGTGGAAGACTATTTTGGCCTACTTCGATTTAAAGCTTAAAAATGAACCCCTATGGTGGGAGCATATGTATGCTCAAAAAACCGATCAATAAAGCGTGAAAGAGATTAACCACAGTGTGCCCGACTCATCACTTAGTTGGGTATCCATTTATTGAAAAGCGTGGTTAGTAGAGCATTATTTAACAATATTTTTTTGCAAATGGGTAGCTTTATCAGAGATAAACTCTACCAAACAATATCAACCCCATTGTTAACATCTTGAATCAGCGTATCTAACCCTGAGGGATCTTATGTCTAGATAATGCCTTGGTTTTATCATGGGTGATGAATGCCTTTAAGCGCCATACCCATCATTAAGAGGGATGAGCATATAGGCTTACAGAAATCAAAGAAACGCCACATCACCATGAGTATGAGTGGTGTATTACACTACCCGAAATCTGACGCAATGACTGTTTTTTGTACATTTCACTGTGTTACAGACCTAATTAATGCATAATTTATACTGGAACCTTCTTGACTGGAACTCTCTCCAATCACATGATGTTTTACGAGCGATGACTAATTAACATGGATGTCTAAATAAATTATCATTCAGAAGCCATCTATATGCTTTTATTAGCCAATTTGTAATATGAATTTCTTAGTGAATATCTCTGACCCCATTGATTTCTAAAGTAGTTGAAAAATAAATACACAAATGGCTAATATCATTATTAATACTATCTATCATATAAATTAAGTGAATTTAAATTATGCCACTAAATGGTCACGCGAATAAATTATCAGAAATAATCGGCAATACTGACCTGTTAACCATTCCAAGTTTAAGCCGTTTGGCGCAATGCGATATCAGCGTTAAGTGTGAGTTTCAAAACCCAGGGGGCACGGTAAAAGATCGCGCAGCGCTGCAAATGGTTTTGTCAGCAATGGAGTCTGGTTTGCTTAAACCAGGCATGACCATAGTAGAAGGAACCGCTGGCAACACAGGTATAGGTCTGGCAATAGTCGCTAAGTCACTCGGTTTTGGTCTTAAGGTTGTCATGCCAAGAGGGCAAACTAAAGAAAAAGAACAAATGATTGCGCTCCATGGCGCAGAATTAATATTAGTCGACGCCTGCCCGTTCTCTAACCCTAATCACTTTTACCATACTGCAAAACGTATTGCTGATGAAAACCCAACCTTCTGGTGGGCCAATCAATTTGAAAACACCGCCAACGCAGACGCTCATTATTTACATACCGGTCCTGAGATTTTTCAACAAACCAATGGTGAAGTGAGCATCTTTGTTACTGCAGCCGGAACGGGCGGTACAATTGGCGGAGTGACAAAATATTTAAAAGAAAAAAACGCAGACATCAACACTATCTGCGTGGACCCAAATGGCTCGGGAATTTATAATTTTTTGCAAAGTGGAACATATACAGCAACATCGGGTGGTTCTTTTACCGAAGGGGTTGGTATTATGCGTTTAGTTAACAACTTTAGAGCGGCTTTTGTTGACCATACTATTACATTACCAGATAGTGACATTGTTACTATTGCTAACTATGTTCGTGAACAAGATGCACTGATATTAGGAAGTTCGAGTGCACTTAACGTTACCGCAGCGTTTTATGCAGCGATCAAATTTGGACCATTAAGTGGTGGTAAAAAACAGCATGTCGTTACTTTAGCCTGTGATCTTGGTGAACGCTCGGTGTCTAAACTTTACAATAAAGCGTTTTTAGAAAGCAAAGAGATTTTTGTCGAAAACGACACAATTGAAAAATTAATGGCTCGCTTTACTCAAAATGACGATATATTAAAATCGGTGACCTTTGACTACAAAAACCTATAGTTTTTGCGGTCAATAAAGGCCAGGAATATCAGGGCAAGGTCGCGCACGTTTTGTGCGTAAATCTAATAGATTTTGCTGCTCCAGCAAGTCTGCTAACGTTTGGGAGCCAATCCTTGAGCCTTGCCACCTTTACTCGTAAGTTGAATGTATCGGTCAGTTTTCTAAGTGCTCATGTGCTGCAAGGATCTTATATCTGCAAACTGGCTGTTGGCTTGTCGAACTTGCCATCATATTACCTATTATACCAATTCGTATAAAGAAGTGACCACTCAGCAGTTCTTCATGTGAAACGGTATTAGTCAAAGTAGCCCTGTCGCGCTCATTATCAGCCGAATGCCTAACCCCGCAGTCACCATCACCACTATGATACCCAAAGTATTGCCTAACCATTTATTTACATATTGACCTAATTGCTTTTTCTGGTTCATCACAACCAGCAAAAATATTGCAATAATAGGCAACAATAAACCATTGGCAAATTGCGCGGCCAAAATAATGCTAATGGGTTTGATGCCAGTTAAAGCCAAGGCTGCACCACTAAAAATAACGCTAAGGGCAATCAGTTTAAATACTCGTGACGAAGTCCCGCCCTTTACTCCTAATATTTCTGTCATGGCATAGGCTGTGGCTAAAGGCGCGGTGATTGTACTGCTTAAACCTGCAGCGAAAAAGCCCATGCCTAACATGATTTTTGAAAATGAACCGAATAGCGGCTCCAGTTGCATCGCCATGTCACCGGTCCCTGAAATTTTCAAGCCGCTGCCAAAGATGCTGGCCGCGGCTGAAGAGGCTATCAATATGGTAATCAATCCGCCTAGCCCAATGGCGGTGGCGGTGTCTGCACGAGCATGATTCAAATCGTTCACTGATGACCACTTAGCTTTGACCGCCGAGGCATGTAAAAACAGATTGTAGGGCACGACAGTTGTGCCAATGAGGGCGATAACGGTTAACAGGCTTCCATCTGGAATGTTGGGGGTGGTAAGTCCTTCAAAAAGAGCACCTAAGTCTGGTCCTACTGAGATAAACGTGGCTATAAAAGCGAAGGCCATCAGTGCCACTAACATAAGCAATATACGTTCAATGTGTTTATAGGAACCGCGCCATAATAAAATACCGGCTAGCAGTGAAATGACTACGACAGAAATACGGTAAAACGCTTGGTTCTCGTCTGTTAATGCCTCAATGCCTAATGCAGCACCTGATAAGTTACCTGCTTCGTATGCGGCGTTTCCTAGATATAAGGCCACTATGACCAATCCAAACAATGGCCATTTCCAGATAGACTGACTCAGCATAATACGCAGTGTTTCGCCCAGACCTTGTTGGGTCACTAAGCCTAACCGTGCTGACATTTCTTGTAATATAATAGTGGCGACAGTGGCAAATAGCAGCGCCCAAAGCAGAGTGTACCCGTAATTTGCGCCGGCTAAAGTACAGGCGGTGACTGTGCCTGGACCAATAAAAGCCGCAGCGATTAGCGCGCCAGGGCCGATGTTTTTAATACGTTTTAGCATAAATTTTCACAGACTCTGAGATACTGGGTTACATCATTTATCCGCTTTCCCAAAACCGCCTCCCGTGGGTGATTGAATGGAAATACTCTGTCCTGCGGTAACCTCAATATGGTCACAACCTTTTAAGTCTTTGCGCTCGCCGTTGGATGTGGTTAACCAATTACGGCCGATCCTTCCAGCTTCACCACCTTTAAGGCCATAGGGTGGGGTAACTCTGTGTCCCGACAAAATGGAACACTGCATATCCTCTAAAAAGGTAATAGTGCGGGTAATGCCATCACCTGCATTCCATTTACCTTTGCCACCTGAATCACGGTCAATTTCAAACGCTTTGAGGATCACCGGGTAGCGTTGCTCTAAGATTTCGGGGTCGGTCATACGAGTATTGGTCATATGGGTATGCACCGCTGCTACGCCATTAAAACCCTTGCCTTTAGCGTCGACTCCCGCGGGGCTGCCAGAACAGATGGTTTCGTAATACTGATAGTGTTCATTGCCAAAGGTGAGGTTATTCATAGTGCCTTGGCTTGAACCTAGTGCACCTAAGGCCGCAAATAAAGCATTGGTCACCGCTTGGCTGGTTTCAACATTACCCGCGACCACCGCAGCCGGAAAGCGCGGATTAAGCATCGAACCTTCAGGCACAATAATATCCAACGCCTGCATACAGCCAGCGTTAAGGGGCACATCATCGTTAACCAAACATCTAAACACATACATCACGGCCGCTTGGGTAATGGCTTTGGGCGCATTCAGGTTGTTGTTTTGTTGAGCACTGGTGCCTGTAAAATCAATACATGCCCGCAGATTATGCTTATCAATGGTGATTTTGACTACAATGGTCGTGCCAGATTCTAAGGGATAGCTAAACTCGCCATCTTCTAATTTAGCCAGCACCTTTTGTACTGAGGTTTTGGCGCTGTCTTGGATATGTTGCATATAGGCATAAACAGTTTTAAGACTATGCTGCTCGACCAGCTTCAGTAACTCATTCAGACCTGTTGTATTCGCGGCCGTTTGCGCCATTAAGTCAGCCATATTCTGAGGGATATTTCTTGCAGGGTAGGCACCTGCAGAGAATAGTTTTTCAAGACGTGAGGTTTGAAAGTGTCCCTGTTCAACCAGTTTTATGCTATCTAGCAGTATGCCTTCTTGGTGAATATTTGTGGCTAAGGAAGACATTGAACCCGGTGCAATACCTCCTACGTCTTCATGGTGGGCACGGCTGGCCACATAAAATAAAATATGCTTGTTAGCGCTATCAAACACCGGAGTAATCACCGTGATATCGGGTAGGTGTGAGCCACCGTTGTAGGGGTTATTTTGTACAAACACATCTCCTGCATTGATGGATTGTGGGCCATGAATAATCACTTTGACACTGGCATCCATTGAGCCTAAATGCACCGGCACATGAGGTGCGTTGGCAATCAAGTTACCAGTAGCATCAAAAATGGCACAGGAAAAGTCTAAACGCTCTTTGACATTAACTGACTGTGAAGTATTACGCAGTACTATGCCCATTTGCTGAGCTATGCTCATAAAGGCGCTGTTAAATAGTTCTAGGGTGACAGGGTCTGCCTTGCTTAGGGTGTTTTTTTCTGAAGATGAGCCTGAATCTAATGTTGTTTTGACTTCCTCAAAGTGAAGGATCAGATGGCCATTCACATTGACCTTTACTCGCCAGTTTTTTTCAACAATGATGGTGCCTGTTGGCTCCACAATAATGGCAGGGCCTATTACTTCATGACCAAACCTCAGTGAGGATAGCTGTATTAGGGGTGCATCTAACCATTCTCCTTGACTATAAATTTGCCTGACGGTTTGTATTTTTATCGGTAAGTCGGTGGCTAAGGTTTGTTTGGCTTCTGAGACCTCCTCTGCACCCCCGTATGATTCAACAATCAAAGTATCAATGATTATGGGTTTCTCGGGTACACCGGAGGCGGTGCCACTAAAGCCAAATTGTTGTTTGTGCTGTTCTATAAAGTGTTGTTGCATGGTGGCAAAAGAATCTAATGTGATGTTAAGGCTAGTATCGGTATTGAGGTATTTTAGCAAAGCAGTACAGTGATGAGTGACTTGCTTATTGCTTAACCCTTGCCTGTTTAAGTCTTCAAGATTAGCTTGTTTCAGTTGTGCAATAGCAAGAGCAATGGCCTGAATGTTACCCCTTTGAATAAGCGGGCTTGCTTCCCTCTGGCGTTCTACTTGTATATCGGCCAGTCCCATACCGTAAGCTGATAATATGCCAGAATAGCTATGCAAAAATATGGTTTTAATACCTAACTTTTCAGCCACTAAACAAGCATGTTGCCCACCTGCACCGCCAAAACAGTTCAGTACATAATTGGATACGTCATAACCCCGTGCGATAGATATCTTTTTGATGGCCTGCACCATATGTTGAATAGCAATCGCCAGAAAACCTTCGGCTACGTCTTCAGCACAGCGACCATCACCAATATTGTTAGCGATATCAGCGAAAGCGTGTACTGAACTTGTTTTATCTAGAGGTTGGTTTTGCTCTGGGCCAAACAGGCTAGGAAAAAAATCCGCCTGAATTTTACCTAAACACAGGTTAATATCGGTCACTGCAAGTTTGCCATTGCGGCGATAACATATGGGGCCTGGAACAGCACCCGCGGACTCAGGGCCTACTCGAAAACGCCCATCATGATAACGTAACACTGAACCACCACCGGCAGCTACAGTATGAATGTGTAACATGGGCACACGCATACGCACTCCCGCGACTTGTGTTTCGTAGGCCTTCTCAAACTCCCCCGCATAGTGAGACACATCGGTAGAGGTGCCACCCATATCAAAACCAATGATTTTATCAAATCCTGCTAGTTTAGCTGTGTGCACAGCACCCACTATGCCGCCAGCGGGGCCAGATAATATAGCATCTCGACCACGAAATGACTCAGCGCTAGTCAGGCCGCCAGATGACTGCATAAATAATAATTGAGCAGGTGTGCGTTGGTTAAGCCCTTTACTGATATTTTGGATGTATCTTAATAATATAGGAGTGAGATAAGCATCCACTAAGGTGGTTTCACCTCTGGAGATGAGTTTTTGTAAGGGGCTGACTTCATGGCTGACAGAAATTTGCTTAAATCCAATTTCCTTGGCCAATTGCATCAGTTGTTTTTCATGCTGGTTATATTGGTAGCCATGCAT
>Ga0307488_10002456_pt1 | contig 15678 bp, 16 predicted proteins | sample SB02metaG_FD_202248 | JGI IMG/M metagenome (GOLD analysis project Ga0307488, IMG submission 202248) | Sea-ice brine microbial communities from Beaufort Sea near Barrow, Alaska, United States - SB 0.2 | ecosystem: Environmental > Aquatic > Marine > Coastal | place: USA: Alaska | collected... | reverse complement strand
CGATGACCGGTAATGATTATGAGATGAAACACCACCATGTGATTGCCTGGCCATTCTTTACCAATGCCAGTGCCGACCAGGGCCTTAAAGCGGCACAAGAATATGTATCAGGAGTGCTGCAACAGCGGGCCGAGGAACACCAGACAGCGAACCTTTTGGTACTGGGTGGCGTTATGTCCAAGTTAAACGGTTGGCAGAGCGCAGAGGGCACGGAATTTGGCATGAAACGCCTGGTGCTGCCATCGGTCTATCGAATGATGTCGGAGCCGATGCAGAAAGCCAAGGCTTGGCAATTGATTCGCAGAGCCGGTTTTGGCCAGTGACATTCACTCTAGCCCAAGCCCAGCATGGCGAACTGCGTTACTTGGCTAGGCTATCAAGCCTGTCGGCTGATTCCACCCTAGGGCTCGATGCTTTGCACGCCTATCATAACCAGAGGGCCCTATTGAGCCTCTACCAAGACGGAGCGCCGGTAGGCTTTCTAGTGCAAAAAATCGTACTAGACGAGGCTGAGCTGATTCAAATCCTTGTCGATCCCCTCTATTGCAACCAGGGCCTTGCCACTAGCGCTCTAAAGTACTGGCATCGCGCCCTGCTTAAACTCGGTGTTTGCCAGGTATTCTTGGAAGTCCGCCAAAGCAACGCGCCGGCTGTCGCACTCTACCAACGTTTTGGTTACCACACGGTCGGCGTGCGCAAAAATTACTACCACTATGGCAACGACCTGGTCGACGCTTGGGTTATGTCGTTGAGTCTGGTGCCTTGTGCGGAACCGAGCAAGTAGTGAACGCCATTTTGTGACTTCTGTCAGATGACATAGATTATGGCCATGGTAATTTAACAGAACAGTCAAACTGGGAGCTTCACATGCAATCCGCTAAATATGAAGTTGTTAAAAATGGTATTTCATTCGGTTCAGCGCTGGCCATAGCAATCTCGTGGACGGCCAATAAATCGATACTCTGGGCGATCTTTCATGGTTTTCTAGGTTGGCTCTACGTTCTTTTTTATGCCTTGTTTCGTTAGCGCCCAAACTTCAACCGCCACCCGAAGCTAGTATGGGCTGATCGGACCCATGGCCGCGCCGGATTTTACACTCGCAACGGTATGAGCTTAACTTGTTTCGCGAATATGTAGGGTCGTCGGCAGTACTCGGCATTCATAACGTTCCGGGTGCAACACCATCATCGCTGCCAAACGACCCTTCTCAACACTGGGTTGATAAACGGTACTGAGTTCTGGATGGTTACGCCGCGCCGCGGGTATGTCATCGAAACCGACAATCTTGAGCTGCGAGGGTATGGCAATGTTCTGCTCGCGTGCCACACTGATAGCCGCCAACGCCAGTTGGTCCGACATACACAGCAGCGCGACGGGCCGAGGTTGAGTGGCCAATGCCTCTCGTACGGCCCGAATACCCTCTTGCCAGGTGCTTGCCTCGACGCTCCATATGAGTTCGGTTGGGATCGGCCGACCGACCTCCAAAGCAGCATCCAGATACGCCTCCAGGCGCTGACGTGAGATCGACAAGGCCGACTCCAGGAGCTGATGTTGGTCCAGGCGTAAAACACCTCTATCATGGGTGAGGCGCAGACCGATTACCCCTACTGGCCCGAGGGTGTTGGCAAATATATGTTTGGCAGCCGCTTTGGCCCCGCCGTAGTTGTCGACATTCAACGAGAGATGGTTAGGTAAACTGAAATCCACCGTCACCATGGGTTTGCGTTGAATCTCAATCCGATTAACCAATTCCAAGTCGCGTGGTGGACCATAGAGGATGTAGCGCTCCGGGATGGTTTCCAACGACTTTTCTTGATAGAACTCCTTTCTACCGGGCATCAGGAGCATGTTGAACTGGGAATCGTCCAGTACTTGGGCGACGCCCTGAAGAAACTCGATCGCACAAGGATCGGTGAAATTGTAGGCAAGCTTGTCTGCCAACATTACCCCCACCACACCCGTCGCACCGGTACGCAGGCTGCGTGCCGCAGGGTTGGGGCCATGGTAACCCAGTCGCACACACTCACTGAGAATACGCTGTCGTAGGTCGGCAGACAGTTGATCGGGCCGATTAAAGGCGTTCGATACGGTGGCGCTGGATACGCCTAGCAGGCTAGCCACCGATTTAACGGTCAGTTTTTTATTGTTATCGTTATTGACCATTGGGCATCTCTTCTTCTGTCACTAGCAGTAGGTATCAGTCGTCCATTCAGGCGCTCGCCTACATAGATCATGGCCAAAGCGCTAAGTGCTTGTTAGCGGCTGTTCAACAGCCAAAGCTGTTGATAGGGTGCCAGTTCAAGGCCCTCAACAGGGTCCAGTTGTAGATTCGTGATTAGATCAACAGTTGTTGCATCGAGGCCTAGATTAAAACATTGCGCTACGTCGAGCCGACAACCGCGTTCTGAAAAATTTGCGACAACAAGCAACGTTTGGCCCTGGTAGGTGCGACTAAAGGCATAGACGTTCTCGGCGACGGAGGGTAGCACGCAGAGGTCGCCAGCACCGAACACTGGGTGGTCCCTGCGCAGCTTGATCATATCGACGAGACCGGTGAATACCTTATGTTGCGGTGTCCCTTCGACTGTTCTCTGCCCGGCACCCGTGTGCGCGAAATCAATACGATGAACCCAACGACTGTCACTTTGACGGTCTTCATGGTCACGATAGCTGTAGTCATTCAGCATCGCCACCTCGTCCCCAAGATAAATAAGGGGAATGCCCTTAAAGGCCAGGATAATGCCATGTAGGAGTAGGATACGCTTAATGGCATGCTCGGTTGGACCCTGCGTTTGATAGGCCTGTTCCAAGCCGGACAGTGACGCCAGTGTGCCTGAAATACGACAGTCACCGGTCTTGGGGTCGGCCTGAAAGGGAACGCCTGTTGCAAAGGAGCCGGGAAACTGACCGGTATAGAACTGGTTTAAAAAATAGCGGTGGTCGTGCGGATTAATGCCCACGTTCCAGGCATCCGCATCGGCGAATGCCCAACCTATATCATCATGACAGCGTAGGTAATTTACCCAGACCGTGTGTTCTGGCAGTCGACTGCGGGCTTGGCTGCCGGCAATCAGCAATTTTGTCTGCCGGGTTGCCAAAGCTTCCCATAGCAGTGCCATCAGGTTCGGGTTATAAGACACAGGACATTCGTCAGCACTGATATATTTGACTACCTCGTCGGGCGCGACTATCGCTTCAGATTTTAATACCACGCCGGGCGCTGCGAGGCGCAAAAAGGCATTAAAGGCCTGAATCAATCGGTGCGCCTTGGGTAGATTTTCACAATTGGATCCTGGCTGTTTCCAGGTAAAGGCCAAGGCATCGAGCCTGATAACATCGGCACCGGCATCGACCAGCTTGAGCATTTCGGCACACATGGCGGTATAGACTTCGGGATTTTGATAGTTCAGATCCCACTGGAAATCATTAAAGGTGGTCCACACCTCGGCCTGGAGCTCGTCATTCCAGGTGAAGCAACCGGCACGTTTATCGGGAAAAATATCGCGCAGATATGGGCTGTAGGGGTCCTTATCTGCAGCGTCTCGAAACAACCAGTAAAAGTCCTGATAGCGTCGGTCCCCGGCTTTGGCTGCGAGGGCCCACTGGTGCTGGTCTGAAGTGTGATTAAAGACGAAATCCAGAACCAGGCGAATGTTATTGTCATGCAGCGCTGTGGCGACGGACTTCAACTGCGCCATGGTGCCGACTAGAGGGTTAATCTTGCCATAGTCTTTAATGGCGTAGCCGCCATCGTTATCGCCCTCTGGTACATCAAAAAAGGGCATCAGGTGCAGATAACCGACACTCATTTCGTTTAAATAGGGGATTTGATCATGGAGCTTGCGCAGATTACCGGCGAACAGGTCGACATAGCCGGTCGCGCCGATGGTTTGCTCGCTCTGCAGCCAAGCATGTTGCTCGGCGCTGTAAACCTGATGATCGCAGTCGGCCGTCATCCAGGCTTGGGCTGCCTGAGTCAGGCTCTGCTCGAGATGAAAATAAAAATCCCATTGGTCGCTGTAGAGATCGGCCATACAGTCATAGAGCCGCTTAAAGTCCTGCTGCAAGGCCTGTCTGAAAACCGCTAAACGATGCTGATTCTTATGCCGGGTATAGCGCTTAGCCAACGCCGGCCACAGACGTTCCAGAGCGATATCCGCACAATGGGTGGCTGATGGGTCGAGTAGCATAGGGCAGATTCTCAGTAAGGTTTAGAGGCCAATTAAGCCAGATTTGGGCACGGGCCCTGAGGTCGCAGGGCCCATGTTGGGAGGTAGTTGGGGTTAGCCGCCTTTAACTGAGCCCGCGAGCAGGCCGCGCACGAAGTACTTCTGCAGTGACAAGAATACGACCACCGGAATGGCGATGGAGATAAAAGCTCCACTGGTGAGAATTTCCCAGTTATCACCGCGTGAGCCGAGTAATTCGATGAGTTGCTGAGTCATCACCGTCTTGCCTTCACCCTGACCCAAGAATACAGCGGCGACCAATAGATCGTTCCAGGTCCAGAGAAATTGAAAGATGGCAAAGGACGCCAGTGCGGGCATGGATAAAGGCAGGATCATTTTGACAAAAATCTGAAAATGGGTCGCACCGTCCATATAGGCCGATTCAATAATGTCCCTGGGCAAACTGGCCATATAGTTACGCAACAGGTAGATCGCCAAGGGCAAACCAAAGCCGGTGTGAGCCAACCACACCGTGACATAGGATTTGGAGGGGACATCCAAGGTGCTGCCAATCAGGGCGAAAAGCTTTAATACCGGTATTAAACTCATCTGCAAGGGCACCACGATCAGGCCAATAATCATCGCCAGAAAGAAGAATCGGCCTTTAAAATCCATCCACGCCAGGGCATAGGCGGCGAAGGCGGCGATCAGAATGGGCACAAAGGTCGCCGGTAAAGCCACCGTCAGGGTATTGATAAAGGCCCGGCCGACACCCTCGGAGGCCAGTACTTCGCGGTAATTATCCAGGCTGAATTGGGGCGGATAGTCGGCGCCAAAAAATAGCCGAGGACCGCGGGTATGGGTAAATTTCTCTTTTGAATGCCAAACCGCCGTGCCATCCGGCGCCAAGGCCAGGGTTGAGCTGTCATCGAAGGGTACCGCCCGTCCGGGCTGATTGTCGGTCAGGCCGTCGGCGCGCACGCCCCAATTGGTGATTCGGGACTTGGCACCGGGCTCAAACAATTGGCTACGAATTTCGTAACCGTCGGCAACGGCAACCTGTTCCTCAGCGGTCGGCAGGCGAAAGACTTCGGTTTGCGAGTTGGTCGTCAAGGCCGTCCACCAACCGGACGTCGTGAGCTGGTCCTTATCGCGGACCGAACTGACCAGCAGACCCAGGGTGGGAAGTGTCCAGATGGTGACCAGTAAAATAACAATGGCGTGCTTGATAAAAAGGGATGTTTTAGTTTGACTCGTGCCCAATGACATGAAGATCTCCTACTGCTCGCTGTTACGTGCAGATCTGATGTTGTAAATCATGATCGGCATCACCGCCAACATGAGTATCACAGCGACGGTGCTGGCCGTGCCGGAATTGCCATTACGGAACATCTCGTTGTACATCAGGTTAGCAAGCACTTGCGAACCCCATTGACCATTGGTCATGGCATAAACAATATCGAATACCTTGAGCACCAGAATGGTAATGGTGGTCCAGACCACAACGATGGTGGGCCAAATCTGAGGGATAACGATCTTGAAAAATATCTGGGTTTGGCTGGCACCTTCCATCATGGAGGCTTCCAGTGTGTCTTCCGGCACACCGCGAATCGCAGCGCCGAGGATGACCATGGCAAAGCCGGTTTGGATCCACACCAAGATGACCATCAGCAGGAAATTGTTCCAAAACAGAATGCTGATCAGGGCTCTGGGCTCGCCGCCGAACCAGACGATAATGGCGTTGACCAAGCCGATCTGTTCAGAATCGGGACCGCGAAAGTCGTAGACAAATTTCCAAATAATAGAGGCACCGACAAAGGAGATCGCCATCGGTAAGAAAATCAGGGTGCGGGCAATTTGGCCCCACCAGATGCGGTCGGTCATATAGGCAATGGTCAGGCCAAAGATGGTGGCCATGGTCGGCACAAAGAGTAGCCACATCAGGTTATTGAGCACTGAGGTTAAAAAACCGGCGTTACCGAAGGCCCAGATATAGTTGGCCAAGCCAACGAAATTTTCACCTTCACGGTCCCAAAAGGACAGCTGCAGGGACTTAAAAACTGGGTATACCAAAAATACGCTTAGGAACAGTAATGCAGGGCCAATAAAAATCCAGGGCCGGATCTGCTCGCGCAACTTATCGCGTCGATATTGTTTTTCGGGTGGCGCACCATTGTCGCCTAATAGTTTGTCAATCAGTAGGTTGGAGCCGACATAGAATAAGATACTGCCGCCGATGGCGAAAAAAATCGCCGTAAAGGCGAAGAGGATTTGTTGCAACACCGCAATACTCCTTCGGTTAAAAAAAGACCGCCCCTAGTCAATAGGGGCGGCAGAGCGGATAGTCTTACTTAATTTCGTCCCAGCTTTCCTGGATTTCATCGGCAACTGTTTTAGCGCTGATACCGCTAACGTAGTCAACCATACCGGTCCAGAAAGAACCGGCACCGATGGCACCCGGCATCAGGTCAGAACCGTCAAAGCGGAATGTAGTCGCATTGAGCAGAATCTCGCCTTGACGACGCAAAGAGTCGCTCTGATACAGTGATGTATCGACACCACTGTGAGCCGTCAAGAAACCACCTTGAGACATCCAGAGTTCATTTGCCAACGGGGTCATCAGGTATTCCAGTACTGCGTTCGTTGCTTTGTTCTCTTTGGTAACAGTAACTACTGTACCGGCACCCAGGACTGGCTTGCCTAGATCTTTAGACTCATAAGCAGGGAAGTAAAAGAAGTCAGCGTCTTCGCCGATCACAGTACCTTCTGGGAAGAAGGCCGGGATAAAGCTGGCTTGACGATGCATAAAGCACTTAGCCGGCACGCTGAACAGATCTTTCGGGCTGTCACGGAAATCGGTCGTACCGACTGCAGATACGCCACCGGAGACATACTTAGGATTCTTGGCGAACTCACCAAAGGCTTCGATCGCGCTGACGACACGAGGATCGTTGAACGGAATGTCGTTAGCAACCCACTGGTCATAAACTGCAGGAGACTGAGTACGCAACATCATGTCTTCAACCCAATCGGTTGCTGGCCAGCCGGTAGCGGCACCTGAACCCAGACCGATACACCAAGGCGTCTTACCATCAGCGACCATCTCATCGGACAGGGCCATTAACTCTTCCATGCTCTCCGGTACGTCATAACCGTAGTCAGCGAAGTTATCGGGTGAATACCAGACCAGGCTCTTCAAGTCGACGCGGTAGAACACGCCGTAGAAGTTCTCCTGACCGGCTTTGTTCTTGTAAGTTGCCAGATCGACCCAGCTTTGACCGGCTGCGTAGTCATTTAATACGGCGTTTTTAATATTGTTCGACACGGGCGTCAACAAATCACGCGATGCCAGGTCTTTGGCCAAGCCGGGCTGCGGGAAAACAGCCATATTCGGTGGTGTGCCGGCAGAGGTGTCAATCAGAATCTGTTGCTCGAAACTATCAGAGCCGGTGTATTGAATCTTGGCTCCAGTCGCCGCCTCAAAGTGAGACAGGATGCTCCGGAAAATATCATCTTCAGGTGCTAACCAAGCGCCAGTGATGGTCACTGTTTCGCCGGACAGGTCCATTGATTTGAATTTATCCAGGTTGGCCCAGTTGAAATCTCCGCTGCCCATTTTCGGCATTTCGGAGAAAGCGGCACTGGATACTGCGGCTGTGATCGCCAGAGCGACCGATGTTTTTTGCCATGTTTTCATTAATTATGCCCTTCTTGTTATTATCGACTAGGAACAACGTCTTTTTGAATCGCGGAATTATCTTAATCGATTAAGATGAAAAAGCCATCCTGTTTATAGATCGTTTTGTTCTTTACGAAAGGCTTATTATTCCACAACTTAAACGGTTAAGACGCTCGAACGGAGGTCGGTTGAGCGCTCAGGCGCTCAATCCAGGTGGTAGCGTTTCAGGCGATGCAGCTCAGGGCGGGTGGCCAATATCAGGGCGCGGATCGGAGCCGGGTGGCCCTCGATGGTCCGAGTTGGGTTTTCTGGGTCTAAATAGTCGGCTAGGCTTTGGCCCGGTTTCCAGTCAGAGGGGCGTTGTTCGTCGGACGAGGTAACGGACTGATCGACTAGCCGAATATTTTCGAAACCCATTTTTTCCAGCCACTGACACAGGGTCGGGACCGAGGGTAAAAACCAGACATTGTTCATCCGAGCATAGCGACCGATAGGCACCAACGACTCGCCCCGCTCACCGTGGATGACCAGGGTTTCCAGTACCAGTTCGCCGCCGGGTCGCAGCGCAGCGCGCAATTCCGCCAAATGATCGAGCGGCGAGCGGCGGTGATACAGTACCCCCATGGAAAAGACGGTATCAAAGAGCCCTAGATTGGGCGTCAAGCTCTCCAGCGTGAAGGGCAAGACGGTATGGCTGGGGTCTTTAATGTAATGATTAACGGCAAGGTGTTGAACCACGGACAGCCAGGACGGGTCGATTCCGGCCACCGTGGCTGCGCCGGCCGCTTTCATGCGCCAGCCATAATAGCCATTGCCACTGCCAACATCGAGCACGTGACGGCCCCCTAGGTCGCTCAGGTGGCTAGCGATACGGTCCCACTTCAGATTGCAGCGCCATTCGGCATCGATGTCGATGTTGAAGAATCGAAACGGACCCTTGCGCCAAGGCATCAGCGCCTTAAGGGCGCCATGCAACTGGCTGCTGGCGGCGTCACCGAGGGTGCCATTGATGGCCACCACGCTGTCAAACTCGGCATCGGTAACCGGTACGGTTGGCAGATCCTCGAGGGTCGCCAGTAAGCGCGGTAGGTTGCCGTCGTTGAGGGTGTCCCAGGTCTGCTGCAACTGGTTGGCCAGCGGCTCACACCAAGGCTCTAGTCGGGTTTGGCGAATATGGTCAATAAAGGGCAGGTAATTAATCATTTGATAGCAATAAAGGACGCAAAGTTAAAGGATTGAAACCATTGGCTGACCTGGCCAAAGCCGGCCTGCTGCAGGCGGTGAATATGGTCTTGAGCTGTTTCCGGGATCAGCACCCGTTCAATAGCCTGACGTTTTTGGCCGATCTCGAGGTCACTGTAGCCATTGGCTCGTTTAAAGTCGTGGTGATGTTTAATCAGCAGCGCTTCGTGCTCGGCATCGTCGAACGCCAGCTTCTCAGATAGCACCAGGGCGCCCCCGGGCAGCAGGCCCGCATAGATGCGCTTAAGGGTGTCCAAGCGTTGCTCCAGGCGGACAAACTGCAGGGTAAAGTTCAGCACCGCAAAACTGCAGTTTTCGATATCGAGTGTGGTGATATCGGCACAGAGGGTTTCGACCGGTATGGGGGAGTCTTCCAAGTCAAGAAAGTCGGTGCTACGGGCCAGCATGGCGGCCGAGCTATCGACCGCGATGATCGTCACCCCAGGGGCGCCGACACGATGGCGCATGGCGAGGGAGGCGGCGCCCAGTGAACAGCCTAGATCGTAGATCCGACTGTTCGGCTGAGCATAGCGTTCGGCGAGGATGCCGATGGTGCCGATAATATGGCTATAGCCGGGTACCGACCGTTTGATCATGTCGGGGAAAACGCGCGCGACCTGATCATCAAAGCTAAAATCCGCTAGATTTTGGTGGGGATTGGCGTAGATTTTATCGGTTTCTTGGCTCATGGCTGAGATCGGGTCCGGCGTTTAAGGTCGAGTATCATACCTTTCCTGTGTCTATTTGCGTAGATCGGTTCGAAAAGATTGGCAGAGCAGGTATACTGCTCGGCCTGAATTTAATGATTACGAGTATTTCCATGTCCTTGATTGCCGATGAAGTCGCTAAACGGCGTACTTTTGCGATTATTTCGCACCCCGACGCCGGTAAGACAACCATCACCGAAAAGGTCCTGTTGTTCGGCAATGCCATTTTGCAGGCCGGTACCATCAAGGGCAAAAAGTCGGGCCAGCACGCCAAGTCGGACTGGATGGATATGGAAAAGGAGCGCGGAATTTCGATCACCACCTCGGTGATGCAGTTTCCCTATGCCAACAAGCTCATCAATCTGCTCGACACCCCGGGTCACGAGGACTTTTCCGAAGATACCTATCGCACGCTCACAGCGGTAGATTCGTGCGTGATGGTCATCGATGCCGCCAAGGGCGTCGAAGAGCGAACTATCAAGCTGATGGATGTTGCGCGGATGCGTGAGACGCCCATCATCACCTTTATGAATAAGTTGGATCGTGATACGCGCGATCCTATCGACCTGATGGACGAGGTTGAAAACGTCCTGAAGATCAGCTGCGCGCCGATCACCTGGCCCATCGGCATGGGCAAGGAATTCAAAGGCATCTACCATCTGTTGCGCGACGAGGTCATTCTCTACCAAAGCGGTATGGGTCACACCATTCAGGAGAGCCGCATCATCAAGGGCTTGGACAATCCGGAATTGGACGCTGCCTTGGGCGATTACGCCGAGGAGTTGCGCGAGCAGATGCAATTGGTGTTGGCGGCGGCGAACAGCTTTGATTTGGAAGAGTTTTTGGCCGGTCAATTGACGCCGGTCTACTTTGGTACCGCCTTGGGTAACTTTGGTGTTGACCATATGCTCGACGGCCTGGTTGAGTGGGCACCCCTGCCACAGGCCCGCAACGCCGGTGAACTCATGGTGGCCCCAGATGAAACCGAGCTAAGCGGATTTGTCTTTAAGATTCAGGCCAATATGGATCCCAATCACCGAGACCGGGTTGCCTTTATGCGCATCGTCTCCGGTAAATATGAAAAGGGCATGAAGATGAAGCATGTCCGTACCGGCAAGTCTGTGCGCATCTCCGATGCACTGACCTTCTTGGCGGGCGATCGAGCGACTGTGGAGGAGGCCTTTCCGGGTGATATTATCGGCTTACACAATCACGGTACCATCCAGATTGGTGACACCTTCACCCAAGGCAAGGATCTGAAGTTTTCGGGCATTCCCAACTTTGCACCCGAACTGTTTCGCCGGATCCGCCTTAAGGATCCGTTGAAGATGAAGCAATTGCAGAAAGGCTTGATGCAGTTGTCCGAGGAGGGTGCGGTACAGGTCTTCCGGCCGATGAAAAACAACGACCTAATCGTCGGCGCCGTTGGTATACTGCAATTCGAAGTGGTCGCGCATCGGCTTAAGTCAGAATATAAAGTAGAGGCGGTCTATGAGGCGATCACCGTGGCGACGGCCCGTTGGGCGTCGGCACCCGATGACCGTACTCTGCAGCAGTTTATCACCAAGGCGCATGAGAACCTGGCGCTGGATGGTTCTGACAACCTGACCTATATTGCGCCGACCATGGTGAACCTACAGATGGCGCAGGAGCGCCACCCTGATATAGTGTTCCGCAAGACGCGTGAGCATTAGAGGTTGCGATGATTTTATATTTAGTTATTTTAGCCAGTATGAGCGCCGGGGCCAGCAGATTGGCCTTTTCTGGCATTCAGCTGGCGGTACGAAATAAGCGCCTGGGTGTCTATGATGCCCGTGGTTTTTATATGGTCGCTCTGGTGTTTATCACGTTTGTGTTGACCAGTTTGGCCTATTATTGGGGCGATAGTCGCTTTGAAACGAGCACCGGTACGGTCGGTGAATCGGTGATCGGTGTGCTTTTTACCCTATGTTGTAGCTTGGCCGGCCTTGGGTTCGGTCTTGTTCGTTTGCAAGAAGAAGATCCATTCGAATAGAATTATTGGTTTGTTGGTTGAAAACTCATCAAAAAGTCTTGCGCGGGGAATTTAAATTCTGTAAGATCCGCGCCCTCAATTTGGATTAACTTCCCCTGAGCCCCCCACTAATAAGGCGGAGTTAAATGAAAACATTTGTAGCAAAACCGGCTGAAGTAAAACGCGACTGGTATATAGTAGACGCCGAAGGTTTAACCTTGGGACGTATGGCGACTGAAATCGCTCGACGCCTCCGTGGTAAGCACAAAGCAGAATTTACACCTCACGTTGATACTGGCGATTATATCGTTGTCATCAACGCTGAGAAAGTGCATGTAACGGGTCGCAAGGCTAAAGACAAGCAGTATTACCGACACTCTGGTTATCCAGGTGGACTGAAGTCTATGAGCTTTGAGAAACTGATTGCGCACAAAGGCGAAAGCCCAATTGAATTGGCTGTGAAAGGTATGGTTCCTCGTAATCCGTTGGGCCGAGCGATGTTGAAGAAGCTGAAAGTGTATGTCGGAACAGAACATCCGCATGCTGCTCAACAGCCCAAAGAACTTAAGATTTAATGGGGAATGACATGACAGCTATTCAACAGAATTATGGTACCGGTCGTCGGAAAACATCTACAGCGCGTGTATTTTTGCGCCCTGGAAACGGCGCAATAGTCATCAACAAGCTTTCTATTGAGGAATACTTCGGTCGCGAGACATCTCGCATGATCGTTCGTCAGCCCTTAGATCTTGTTGGCATGACCGAGAAGTTTGATCTCTATATCACCGTCGCCGGTGGTGGCTCAAACGGTCAGGCAGGCGCAATTCGTCACGGCATTACTCGTGCCCTGATGGAGTATGATGAAAACCTTCGTCCTCAATTACGCGAAGCTGGGTTTGTTACCCGTGATGCGCGTATGGTTGAACGTAAGAAAGTGGGTCTGCGTAAAGCACGTAAGAAGCCACAGTTCTCCAAACGATAAGTTTACCGAGAACTCTATTGCAAACCCGGGCTGGTCCCGGGTTTTTCTGTTTAGAGGGTAGCTTTTACCCCGTTTGTTGAGCTTATTCAATTTGGGTCAAAGCTTTCCTTGTCAGAATCACCGAATTTCTTTAGTATTCGCGACATTTTCAGACATTAGCCAGAATAATTTCCTTTCATTCAGAGGATGATAATAATGACGCATGACGGCGTAAATCAGGGTCGGCGCCGGTTCCTTTACATTGCTACCGGTGCCGTGGGCACAGTGGGCGCAGTGGGAGTGGCCACACCGTTTGTTAAATCATGGTTTCCCAGTGAAAAGGCCAAGGCTGTTGGTGCCCCCGTTAAGGTGGATATTAACGGCTTAAAGCTCGGGGAAATGGTTATCGCCGAATGGCGAGGTAAGCCGATATTCATCTTGCGGCGCACCAAGGCCGTTATCGACTACTTGCGCGATGAGGGTTTGCGCAGCAAGTTAGCGGATCCCGACTCTGAAGTCGCTTCACAGCAGCCGGAATATGTGACCAGTGATGTCCGCTCCTTGAGTGAAGAGCTGCTTGTGATCGAAGGGGTCTGTACTCATCTAGGGTGCTCACCCAAGTTTATCCCGGAATTAGAGCCCCAGCCTTTTGACGCCAATTGGCAAGGTGGCTTCTTTTGCCCCTGCCACGGTTCGCGTTTTGACTTGGCTGGCCGAGTATTTAGTGGTGTTCCGGCGCCATACAATATGCAAATACCGCCTTATCGTGTTGACGGCGGTGTAGTTACAGTCGGTGAGGGTGGAGCATAATGAGCAAAAAACCAGCGATTTTGGAGTGGTTTGATCGCCGTCTCCCAGTGACCAGTGCTTATGAAAAGCACATGTCCAAGTATTACGCGCCAATCAACTTTAATTTTTGGTACGTCTTCGGTCTGTTGGCAATGGTTGTCTTTATCAACCAGCTGATGACCGGTATCTGGCTGACCATGTCTTATACGCCGAGTGCCGAAGAAGCCTTTAACTCCGTCGAATACATCATGCGCGATGTTGAGATGGGTTGGTTGATTCGTTATTTGCATTCGACCGGTGCGTCTTTCTTCTTCCTGACGGTTTACCTGCACATGTTTCGAGGCGTGCTATACGGCTCGTACCAAAAGCCGCGTGAACTGATCTGGGTTTTCGGCATGTTTGTGTACCTGGTGATGATGGCCGAAGGCTTTATGGGCTATGTTTTGCCATGGGGTCAAACGTCCTATTGGGGCGCGCAGGTTATTATTTCACTGTTCGGCGCAATCCCGGTCATCGGCGACGGTCTGACTGAATGGATTCGGGGGGACTTTTTGTTATCCGGCATTACCCTGAACCGATTCTTTGCGTTGCACGTCATTGCTCTGCCGCTGGTATTGGCTCTATTGGTTGTGCTACATGTCTTAGCGCTGCACGAAGTCGGCTCGAACAATCCCGACGGTATCGATATCAAGAAGCATATGGATGAACGCGGCGTACCGCTAGACGGCGTGCCGTTCCACCCATACTTTACTGTGGGTAAATTGCCGCAGGTTGTGTTGTTCTTAATGGTCTTTTGCGGGGTGCTCTTCTTTATGCCAGAAGGGGGCGGATACTTCTTAGAGCATCCAAATTTCGAACCGGCGAATTCGCTTAAAACACCTGAGCATATAGCGCCAACTTGGTATTACGGTGCGTTTTACTCGATATTGAGAGCGATCGATTTTCCGATATTCTTTATTAATGCAAAACTGGGTGGCTTTATGGCCATGGCTGGTGCCATCGCAATCCTGTTTGTTTTGCCTTGGTTAGACCGTAGTCCAGTTCGTTCATGGCGTTACAAGGGCTGGATGAGCCGCACAGCGATTGTCATGTTTGCCATCGCATTTGTCGTGCTCACCTATCTCGGTGGTCAGCCGGTGTCCTTCTGGAACGGCGTTGTGGCGAAGATTGGTACGGTTATCTACTTTGCTTTCTTCCTGTTGATGCCATTTTACACCAAATGGGAAAAAACCAAGCCTGTACCAGAGAGGGTCCCACGATGATCAAGAAAATACTGACGTTTGTGTGCGCGTCATGGTTGGCAACCTCTGTTGTTGCTGAGGTCGGGGAGGTGCAACTGGATTCAATGGCACCCGATATGTCCAATACCACCTCATTGCAGGAAGGTTTGAGCACCTATATGGATTATTGTGCTGGCTGCCACTCACTGGGTCATGCGCGTTACAATAGGGTGGCGCGAGATTTAGCTATTCCGGAAGATATTTTCATGGAGAATATCGTATTTTCCGAGGATGCCAAATTTGGCGACCTGATGAAATTTGCCATGCCCATTGAGCAGGGTAAGCAGTGGTTTGGCGTTGCACCACCGGACCTAACTCTGGTAACCCGGGTGCGCGGCGTCGATTGGGTCTATACTTATTTACGCAGCTTCTATAAGGACGAGTCGCGTCCTTATGGGGTCAACAACAGTGTCTTCAAAGACGTCGGTATGCCGCATGTCATGTTAGGCCTGCAAGGGCTTTGTTCAGAAAAGCCTGCCGCCGAAGGTAAAACCCTGGATCCCTTAACAGGGGTAGCCACTGAGCATGGCGCCTGCATCAGCCAAGATGTGGCCGGTTCGTTGTCGACTGATGAATTCGACGAGGTTGTCTATGATCTGGTGAACTTCCTCAACTATATGGGTGAGCCTTACCAGATGGATCGTAAGCGCATTGGTTGGTTTGTCTTTGCCTTCCTGACGGTGTTGTTGGTTCTTGCTGTGCTGTTACAGCGTGAATTGTATAAGGATATTAAGCACTAGGAGTGATCCTGGGGGCTGATCCGAAATAACGAGCGCAGCTGAGTCTGCGCCTGTTCTGTTTTTATCTATTAGTAATTTTGGGAGCGTACTTAATGGGCGTTGTTGCAAAGCGATCCTC
>Ga0307488_10002455_pt1 | contig 15681 bp, 17 predicted proteins | sample SB02metaG_FD_202248 | JGI IMG/M metagenome (GOLD analysis project Ga0307488, IMG submission 202248) | Sea-ice brine microbial communities from Beaufort Sea near Barrow, Alaska, United States - SB 0.2 | ecosystem: Environmental > Aquatic > Marine > Coastal | place: USA: Alaska | collected... | reverse complement strand
CTAGCAGAGCTAATATTCAAGTCCTCTATGAGTCATAAAGCACGTCTCTCGAAGATACCTGTATGGTGCGGACTGGTTAAAAATATATCGACCATATCGTAAAGCACTTTTTGAATAGATGAGGTAATAGATTTTCGTGCGCTGAGATTAAGCGGTGCTGTGCGTTGCTTTTTGAGGTTTTTTTTGATTTCTGGATCAAAGTCGATACGACAGACTTTTTCAAATTTTGTCTTTTGATCAATCCGCTGATTCATACTGACATAATCATATACAGATAGTATTTGCTGATTATTGACCGACTTAGGATGTACGTCACCCATATCAAACGAGAGCGTCCATGTGATCGTGGTTTTGTACATTTTATTGAGTTCTTCATCAATAATTTCATACCACTGTCAATTCGTCGGCACTCACATGGCTTTTGTGATGGCGTGGATAGACGTTGTAAACGGTCAGTCAGGCATATCTTGCTGATAAAATATTTCTGTAATAGCCAAATACACACTTCTCGTTCGAACCGTACAGCACCCCAGCGTTTTTGACGGTTCTACTTTTATTTCACCGTCATACTCCGTGCCGTCATCGAGTTTTTTAGTCCACCTCATCACTCGAACATCATCAAGTCATTTTGTTTTAGGTTGAGGGAATAAAAAACTAGAGTGCTTTTCTATGTTGAGTTCTGGCCTCAATATTTCTACTTTCTGCTGATCAGAAAGCAGAATCAGCTCAGTGCCAGAGACTGCTTTTTGGAGTTTCATTGTACACAAAGGGTCAAAGGATAAAACTTACAGTCCATTGTAAGAAATATGACAAAATTGCAAGATTTGAAGACAAAGAGTCTACGTAAAAATGCTAAATGGGTAAAAGAGAGTCTAGCACCTTATCATTCAGTTCATCCGTTATTTTAAGAAATGCGCCAAGCTGTGAAAGTTTCTTTTTAATTCGATCAAGAGCATACGCGTAAGACACATCACCTTTATTGTCCGTTGCGTTAACATTCGCTCCAAGCTCTACTAGCTTTTGAACAACCTGAATATTTTGATTATATTTTGTCGCTAAGAGTAAAGGGGTATTACCTTGATTATCCGTCTCCTCCAAACTAAAACCTGCTTTAAGCAAAACCTCTAAAATCTCAGGTTTAGGGTTGTATCTAGCCGCAAGGTGTAATGCATTGCCTTCGGAAACATACTCTTTCAATGATTTATCTGCACCTTCATCAAGAAAAAATTGCACAACCTCTGCTGTATTATACGCGCTGGCAAACATAAGCGCTGTATGGCCGCTTTTGTTCTTAGCATTAATGTCATGCCCAATCGCTATAATTTCTTTAATCGCTTTAAGGTTCTTGCCCACGGTAGCAAACAGCATCAACCCATTGGCACCACCCTTTGTAAAATTGCCGCGTCCGCCAAAACCAGCAGAGAAGTTACCTGTTTTATAATTACCTATAAAGTCTTTAGGGTTATTACGGATATATAAGTACGTTGCCCGTTGAATTTCATCCGTTCGTCTACCGCCAAGAACTTCAGGATTCTTTAATTCTCGTGCATCTTCCATAAGACGATCAGCGCTTTGCTTTTTCTTCGCTGCTTTTTGCGCTTTTTTATACTCATCTATTTCTGCAAACTTTTTTGCATAGAGATACTTTTTATTCTGCCTCTTCTCTTCGAGTGCTAGCCTTTCTTTTTCAAGCTCAACAAGACGCTGAGCTTCAATGATTCGCTTATTTTCTACATTTTTTTCAGCTACACGAATCGCAGCTTCACGGTTATTTAACCTTTGTTCTCTTTCAGCTATTTCGTCTGCTTTAAGCATTTCAAAGAAGGAATACACGCCATAACAGGTAGCGGTAGTGATTAGCACTGTAATGATAACTATAATTTTGCTCTTAAAACGCATATAACTGACCCTAGAAAATTAAAAGGTTAGGATTTCACACAAAAAACATTTGTGCAATTAAGAAAAATGATTTTGACGACTTGCAAGTCAATTTATCTTTTTTAGATATAGAAACGAGCAAGCCACTGCATGAAAACACAATCAATGTGTTTTAGCCTGCTATGTTGTTAATGGCTTTAGTAAAAAAGCTATTTTATTTAACGCCTCCCTTCGCTCATCCAAATAATCATACCGATCATATATCCCCTCCACCCCTTTGATCTTATGGTTCAGGCATCTTTCGGCAATATGGGCGGGTACGCCTTGGCTTGCCAAGAGTGAGCGACAAGTGCGCCTTAGGTCGTGGATGGTGAAGTGGGGGACTGGCATTTTTCCTTGCTGAAAGAGTTTGCCAATAGCAGCATTAAGCGTGTCTGCACTCATATGTCCTTGGCGTTGACTAGCTCTTCGTTTAGGAAATACATATTCTTTGCCGTGGCTACGTGTTTGTAACTCTTTGAGCCATTCAATGACTTGAGGGGGTAGCGGTATGGTGAGAGTTTCGCCCATTTTGCTACGCTCTTTGGGGAGCTGCCATAGAGCTTTATCAAAATCGAATTCTTCCCACTTTGCACCGATTAGCTCTACCTTTCTCACCCCCAATACCACGAGTAATGCGGTTGCCAAGTAGTTCTCTCGTGCGAATTGGTCGGTATTATTACGGAATACCTCGAATACCTGCTCTAGCTCTTTGAGAGATAAGGCTCTTGTACGGCTTTTTTCGGCTCCTCCTGCATCATTGAGAGAGAATGCTTCCGCAGGGTTGCTGGTACGCAAATCGAGCTTTACAGCGTGACGAAAGAGCCGTTTGCAATATAGGAGGCAATCATTCGCAATAGTAGGGCGATTGCTATCTACTACGCGCTGAATAATGGCACGTATATCACGAGGGTTTACACGCTCGATAGATAGGCCACCGATCACGGGGGCAATGTCTTTGATGTAGACACGTCTTGGAATATTGGGATGCTTTAGTCGTTTATCGCATTCAGCTAACCAATCTTCGGCAAGATCATTCACTGACTGCAAACGGGTTTTATCGCCTCTATCACGCTCTGCAATAGGGTCAATACCTTGTTTTACACCCAGTTTTATCTGTGCGGCTTGGGCAGTCGCAATCGCTAAAGTGGTGACAGGGAATTGCCCCAATGACATCTCTCTGCGCTTGCTGTTGATGGAATATCGTACAATCCAGAAGCCTACGTGCTCTGCGGTAACGCGAAAATACAGCCCATTACCCACTGCATGCTTGGCTGGCTTACCCTCTTTGATGAGGGATTTGATTTTTTGGTTGTTGAAATTTTCTTTCATATCAGTAGCTTACATATTAAGTGGTGACATGAACACCCAGTGTAATAAAAAAGTGGTTTTTCTCAACTCATGTCACCATTCATGTCACCAATTCGGTGAAATTCAAGGCAATATGGAGCAACTGGGTGAAACAACAAAAAATTATAAGCGTTTGATTTTGTTAGAAATTTAACGTCCTGAAACAAGCTGAAACATTACTCGATATTCTGGATCTGTTCACGCATTTGTTCAATAAGAACTTTCAACGATACTGCGGCTTGAGTGGTATCGGTATGGATCGCCTTAGACGACAGTGTATTCGCTTCGCGGTTTAGCTCTTGCATCATAAAATCGAGGCGGCGACCGATAGCACCTTGCTGAGTTAAAATATGCTTTACTTCAACTAGGTGAATACTGAGGCGATCTAGCTCTTCATCTACATCTGACTTGTTCGCCAAAATCGCAATTTCTTGCGCTAGACGATCCGCATCAATCGTTGTTTCTAAGTTTAGCAGACGTTGCTGTAATTTTGCTTTTTGTGTTTGAATAATCTCTGGCATGTGTTGACGTACGGCTTCGACATATTCATCAATCGCGATTAAACGCTGCTCTATCTGCCCTTGCAACTCGACACCTTCTCGCTGACGGTGCTCAAGCAACAAATCTAAGGTGCGAGAAAATAGCGCTTTTGCTGCTGTTATTATCTCGTCCGTATCCACATGCGCTTGTTCCAACACGCCCGGCCACTGCAACACATCCAAAGGGCTCAATGCTGCAACGGGGTGAACATCACCCATTCCATCAACCACATCTGCTGCTGCGGTAGCCAATTGAGCCACTAATGTTTTGTTCACGGTTAAACCATTAGTTTGCACCACGCTCAAGGTAAGCTGAAGAGTGATTTCTACTTTGCCTCGCTGCAACGCGCCACGACACTTTTCTCGGATTACGGGTTCCAATAAGCGCAACGACTCCGGCAGGCGAATAAAAGGCTCTAAATAGCGCTGATTAACACTGCGAACCTCGCAACTGAGACTCCCCCAGTCAGCCTGTTGTTCTTGTCGAGCAAAGCCAGTCATACTGTTGGGCATAGATTTTATCCGCGATAATGGTGAATGATGGTTATCAATAAATGATGACGTAAAATGGAGCGCAATTCTAACACAGGCAAAGCCAGATCAAGGCTTTTCCTGTACACTCGCGACCTTACACTTTCCCTTTTTCGTTAGTCATTATTGTAGGTTTCTTATGCATCGTCCCAGTGGTAGAACACCCGATCAAACTCGTCCCATTCGCTTAACCAAAAACTTCACCAAACACGCTGAAGGCTCGGTATTAATAGAATTTGGCGAAACCAAAGTAATATGTACTGCCAGTATTGAAAACAGTGTCCCGGGTTTTTTGCGCGGGCAAGGTAAAGGCTGGATTACTGCGGAATACGGCATGTTGCCACGCTCAACTCACTCACGCATGAACCGCGAAGCGGCTCGTGGCAAGCAAACCGGACGCACAGTGGAGATTCAACGTTTAATTGGCCGTTCGCTTCGTGCCGCAGTTGATTTAGAGATCTTAGGTGAGCGCACCATCACGATTGATTGCGATGTCATTCAAGCCGATGGCGGTACACGTACTGCCTCTATTACTGGCGCGTGTGTTGCACTGGCAGATGCGTTAAATAAATTGCTGGCTAATGGCACATTGAAACAAAACCCACTGACGCGGATGATTGCGTCAATATCGGTCGGTATTTATAAAGGTGAAGCGGTACTCGATTTAGATTATCCAGAAGATTCTAGCGCCGATACTGATATGAATATTGTGATGGCAGATGATGGCGGCATGATTGAAATACAGGGCACTGCCGAAGGCGAACCGTTTAGCGAAGCAGAATTTATGCAAATGTTAACACTCGCAAAGAAAGGCATTAAAGAATTGAATGCCGCGCAGCTGGCTTGTTTGGCTGAGTAAGTATTTTTTTGGCTTTGACAGGGGTCAGAGCCAATTTTTATACGCACCAGCGCTGAATCATCGCTAGAGGTTTAGAAAAATTGACTCTGACCCCTTAACTACCTACCCCTGCATCACCACCTTAAATAAGTAACGTTAATGTTGCGGCAAGAATCTTGATGGCAAAACAAATATTCAGTCGTCTTTCTGCCTTTTCGCTCAGATTGGCACGGCGTAAGCTGACCCCGATCAATAGCCATATTGTATCGACTACTATCATAACTCCGACACATAATAGCCACTTGGCAAAAATATCTACTGAGGGTTCATCTGGAAAAACCGTGTGAGAAGCATAGAGAGAAATAAATGCCACGTACGCTTTGGGGTTACTTAATCCTAGAAAAAAACCCGCCAACATTGAGGCCGGTATTTGATCATTTTGGCTATTTGGACCCACTCCAGCCGTGGCTATTTGATAAGCAAGATAGAGTAAGTATATTGCTGCACTAATAGACAGAAGGTAGGCAAGAGAGGGAAGACTAATAAATATTGAGAGTAAACCAAGTCCGCTAGCCGCTGCAGCAACCGCTAAGCCCACCTGCAAACCCATGTTATACCTTATACCCTGCTTAAGGCCTTTGGCGCGCCCAACAGCGACAAGAGCGGCAATAGCCGGCCCGGGCGAACCTAATAATGCTACTGCCGACGCTAAAAATAAACCTGCTGCTAGCAAATCCATAATCTCACCCTCGCTTGTTTAGTTGAAAGGTGATCTTACATTTACACCCTTTTAGTCGTAAAATTAATACTTATACTACAAAACATTAATTTTTTTAATGGAAAGTGCTCATGCTATTATCAAACACCAATAAAAGCCGAGGCCCAACCCTACATTTATTAAGAACATTTATTGCTATTAGCGAGACACGGCAAATTACGCTAGCCGCCAACCGGCTTCACCTGACCCAAGCAGCTGTCAGCCAACAAATAAAAATCTTGAACAACTACTAGAGGTTCAGTTATTTGATCGAAAACCAGATGAAATTTCGCTAACGCACCATGGAGAACGCCTAATACCACGTGCATATAAGTTCCTCGCACTGTCGGATGAACTGTTTAATGATATGCACATACCTGATTACAGCAGTAAAGTTCGCTTAGGAGTGCCTACCGACATTGTCGCTTCATTAATGCCACCCGTACTAAGTCGTTTTAAAAAGAAGCACCCGAAGGTGCTAATCACACTAATTAGTGACGTTTCCTCCGTGCAGCAGGCAGAATTGGAAATAGGAAAAATAGATATCACCATCCTCACTGAATCCCAAAAAGGTAATCCTGATGAGTTTTTGTGTCTGATCAATTAGTCTGGACTGGAATAAAGGGGAGTCATTTGAGTCAACAACGGCCGCTATCTGTTGCGCTAAGCAATCAAACATGTGCATTTAGAAGTGCGACAACGAATGCGCTCAATCAATACGGAAACCTTGGAGGGCAGTCTGCCAAATAGGCAGCTTAGAGCCAGTTTTCGCTACTCTAAAATCTGATATGGCTATAGGTGCTTTTTTATCCATGACCGTTCCGGGCACACTATGTATGCTTCACGATTTAAACCTGCATGAACTGCCTTGGTTTCACTTGAATATGAAAAGAAATAAAGGCAACCAATCACCCATAGTAAATGAACTGGCGGATGATATTTTTACTGAGTTATCACAACTCAGTAAAAATAGCTTAATTGAGGGGGACTAAAATTCTAACTCCGGATCTAACTCAAAATCATAATCAACAATCACCGCCAAGTGGCTAGAAAACTGTTGTTTTTTATAGATAATGCCGTACTCAACTTGATTTTTTAGTGCCACAGATGCAATTTGCAGGTCGGTTCGCCATGCATCACCGTTATCCTGTTCGCCACTGGGCCACCAGCTGTACTCGTCTTTATCTGTATTGCCTTGACGAAAGGCGTCAAAGTAGCCAATCGCCCCTAACTGCGACATCCATTGCTTCTCTTCCGGTAGAAAACCTGACTGATTTTTTTGTTGCTCAGGGTTAGATACATCCTCTTCTTTCGGCGCAACGGCCCAGTTGCCGCAAAAAATAAAATCACGACGCTTACGGGCTATTTTAGTTAGGTGTGCTTGCAGATCATCGAAAAACTGAGCTTTTACTTCATGGGACTCTATATCTGAAAATGCTGAGGGAGCCAGCAAGGAGCCTACGCTAATATGGTCAAAGTCGATTTGCAAAAAGCGACCTTCCATATCAACGCCATTAGAAAAGCCTAATCCATAAATTAACGCCTTAGGCACCTCTCGAGAATAGATGGCCACGCCATTATAATGTTTTACGCCAGAATCAAAGAAGTACGCGTTATAACCTTTCGGGTGAAAAACATCGTCATCGGTCTCATACTCGAGGCAACGTAAGTCCTGCAAACAAATAATGTCTGCATCTTGCTCTGCTAACCAATCGTAGAGGCCTCGTTGGGCTGCCTGATGAAGGCCATCGACACTGAGACTAATTATTCGCATAATGTACCCTTATTGTAAGGCGAGTATAATACCGAAAATGCTGGGGTTGCACAGTGTAAACTGTCACCAATGGGTGAAAATATTGCACAAAGTGTCGATTAACCCAACAAATTTATTCTGGGTAGTAGCCTTATCGTTTTTATTACCTTCAATTTAGCCGAAATTTAGGATTTTACAATGCAGCCGTTCCAACAACAATTTATTGAACTCGCTATTCAGCACGAAGCTCTTTGCTTTGGGGAGTTCACGCTGAAATCAGGGCGTATAAGTCCATATTTCTTTAATGCCGGACGATTTCAAACAGGAGCCGCTCTTGCTGCACTGGGTAGCGCTTACGCCGCAGCTTTAATGGCGTCTGGTGTGGAAGTCGACATGATTTTTGGTCCAGCTTACAAGGGTATTCCTTTGGCTGCAATTACTGCGAGTACATTAGCAACACAATATGATTGTAATTATCCTTTTTGCTATAATCGGAAAGAAGTGAAAAATCATGGTGAAGGTGGCTCTTTGGTTGGTGCACCACTGAAAGGCAGGGTGGTGATTATTGACGATGTGATTACTGCTGGAACGGCAGTAAGAGAAGTGATCAATATTATTCACTCTGCAGATGCGAAGCTAGCAGCCGTGCTTATTGGTGTAAATAGGCAAGAGCGCGGTCAGGGGGAGCTTTCAGCTATTCAAGAAGTAGAACAATCTTTCGACATTCCGGTCATAAGCATTGTGTGCTTAGATGATATTATCAATTATATGCGCCAACGGGGTGATGATGGACGCGTAACCGCTATGGAAGCTTACCGTAATCGCTATGGCGTCTAGCATATCAAGAACATCATTGTCGGGTAAGATTCAGCTTAATTAGAGCCATACTATGATTAAAATATTTACTTTGTATTTACTTTTGACGCTATGCTTTAGTTTCTTAACTGCCTCAATGGCTCAAGCGAAAGACAGATTATTCCGCTACAAAAATGACCAAGGCAGCCTCGTCGTTTCGGATTCTATATCACCATACTATGCCGCAAAAGGCTACGAAGTTATCGGTAGTCGCGGCACTGTGCTGGAGATTATCCCTAGAGAGCTCAGCCCTGAAGAAAAAATTCAGCAACGTAAAGATCGACAGATACAAGCAACGTTAGATGCCTGGGATGAAGAGCTTACATCGCGCTATCACAGTGTCGAAGATATTCAATCGACTCAAGCGCGTCGATTAAAAGGCATTGATAACAGCATCACTTCGCTAAAACTAACGCTCGAAAATATTTCTGACACGAAAAAGTATTACCAATCCGAGGCGGCGGCGAATGAACGACAAGGCGAGGTTGTAGCGACCGACACACTGGCATCAATGGCACGCTTACAAAAAGATCGTGGATTTATCCAAAAGGAAATCGATAAGAAGCAAGCTAGTCGAGAAAAAATAATCGAAGAATTTAAAAAAGACATCGAACGCTTTAGAATAATATCACCTCCATCGTAGAGGTTAATTTAGGTGAACCTACACTGTCATTTTAGTTTTACCCTCGTCAGCAACTTGTGTAATAAGAAGTAAAGCCGTTAGATTGACGTTAATAGATGCTAGTACTTGCTTACTACAGACAACTTCACCTGATGAGCGGGAATGGCGACTATAATTTTGAAGCAGCAGAGGCTTTTTTGTTAAGTGTGGTTATTATAAAGTTCGCCCACTAATCACCACTGGATCACGAAAAAACCCACTCATTACTACCGTAAGCTGCTCCGGCCAATGAGTGGTTGGTAAACGCTTAAATTCACTACGGACATATTGTGCGATACGGCCCTCTACCATTGCGAGTAAGCTATTGGCTGCAATATTAGGTGGCAACACTGGTCTTACACCTTCCTTCATCTCTGCTTCGCGCAAAATCTGCTTTAGCTGTGTTTCTAATCGTTCAAAAAACTGTATTACTCGCTGACGCAAACGGTCTGTTTCACCCACTATAGCATCACCAGTTAAAATACGAGTAATACCTGGGTTACGCTCACAAAAAACCAGTAATAACCATAGAATTTGTTCGCACTGGACTGCGGCAGCAGAGTCATTTTTGTTGATTGCGCTAATATTAGTGAAAATAGTTTCTTCAATAAACTCAATCAGGCCTTCAAACATTTTCGTCTTGCTAGGAAAGTGTCTGTAAAGTGCGGCTTCTGAAACACCGACTTTTTTCGCTAATGATGCCGTAGTGATTCGAGCCCCTGGAGACTCTTCCAGCATGGCCGCTAAGGACTCTAAGATTTGCTGGCGACGGGAAATCTTTTGCTCAGGTTTGTTCATAAGAGTCCAAGGTAGTGTGTTTATTGTAATTATTTATACGAAAATACTACGTATATCCTAACCCTATACTATACGCTCTTCAATAGGGTTTATAGACGATACGCTAACCACACCCGCTATGGCGTTTTATTAGTAATCAGTGTGCCAACACCTACATCCGTAAACACTTCTAGCAACACTGCATGCGCCACGCGCCCGTCAATAATGTGGGCGCTTGCAACACCGGCTTTAACGGCATCTAAAGCACACTGTATTTTGGGTAACATTCCACCGTATATTGTGCCATCCGCGATCAGATCGTCAACCTGCTCGGTGCTCAAGCCAGTTAGCACCTCGCCTGACTTGTCTTGCAAACCAGCCACGTTTGTCAGTAGCATTAATTTTTCTGCTAGCAACACTTCCGCTATTTTTCCTGCCACTAAATCTGCGTTAATATTGTAAGACGCGCCATCATCACCCACACCTATCGGCGCAATAACGGGTATAAAATTACCTTCCGTTAATGTGGTAATCACATCGATATTAACTGCCGCAACCTCTCCCACTTGACCAATATCAATTATTTCAGGTGCCGTCATACCGCCTACTGCGTTCTTTTTAATCGATAATTTTTTAGCTCGAATAAGATTCCCATCTTTTCCTGAAATGCCGATTGCTTGGCCACCGTTTTGATTAATTAGGCTGACAATTTGTTTATTAACAGAACCGCCAAGTACCATTTCAACCACATCCATCGTTGCACTGTCAGTGACACGCATACCGTCGACAAAGCGAGACTGTATATTTAACTTTTCAAGCAGCGCACCAATTTGTGGTCCGCCACCATGAACCACAACGGGATTCATGCCGACTAACTTCATTAAAACAATATCGCGCGCAAAACTTTGCTGTAGAGCGTCATCCACCATGGCATTACCCCCAAATTTTACAACAATAGTTTTATTGGTAAAACGTTGGATGTAGGGTAAAGCTTCCGTTAATACGGTGGCAACATTTTGTGCGTTATCAAGACTCGATGTCATCAAAATTTCCTCATAAATGGGTATATAGGTCATAAGCTGCGCTAGTGACTCAGCCCGAACATAAGGGCAGTCACTGGCAACTAAAAGTCTAGCATGAGTGCATTATCTACTTTTTTTAATGCTTGCTTGAATTGTTGCTTTATTTGCTCCAGCACGGCTTCGTCACTTGCCTCGAAGCGTAACGTTAATACTGGGGCAGTATTTGACGCTCGCACTAAGCCCCAGCCGTTGGCAAAGTCTACACGCAAACCATCTATCGTTGTTTTTTGTCCATCTGGAAAATTGGCTTGGGCGACAAGTGTATCCATAACAATAAATTTTTGGGCTTCTGATACAGCAATTTTTATTTCTGGTGTTGATAGTCTGGTCGGTAATGCCTCAAGTAATTCATCAATGGTTTGTCCGGTTAAGGTCATGATTTCTAGCAAACGTGCAGCGGCATATAAGCCATCATCAAAACCATACCAGCGTTCTTTAAAAAATATATGTCCCGAAAATTCACCGCCTAATAAAGCATTGGTTTCTTTCATTTTCGCTTTAATATGAGAGTGGCCTGTTTTCCACATCACGGGACGGCCACCATTTTCACTAATCGTTTGCGCGAGTAACTGAGTGCATTTTATGTCAAAAACAACGTCACATCCCGGGTTTCTAGTAACGATGTCTTGAGAAAAAAGCATCATTAATTGATCAGGCCAAACTATTTTTCCTGCTGCAGTTATCACTACTAAGCGGTCGCCATCGCCATCTAGTGCGAAACCGATGTCAGCCTGTTTAGACACAACAGCGCGTATCAAATCAACCAGATTTTCAGCAACAGAGGGATCAGGGTCATGATTAGGAAAACCACCATCGAACTTGCAATACAACCCGTGGGTATGACACCTTAAGGCATTCATTAAACGCGGCGCTAACTCACTAGATGCGCCGTTAGCCGCATCGACTACCACCTTAAATCCATCGATGACCGCAACATCACTGATCACCCTGTCAATATACTGTTGCGATAGATCTATCTGTGTTGACTGCCCTTTGATTTGAGCACGGATCACGTCACTTGATTGAATACGTTCTTTGATACGCTGAATATCATTATCGACCAACGTTTGACCGTTAATCACCATCTTACAACCATTGTACTCTTTTGGATTATGACTTGCCGTAATCACGATACCGCTATTAGTGGCATCATTTTCGTGAACGGTAAAATTCATTAAAGGAGTCGGCACTACACCAATATTAATGGTGTGGCAGCCGGTGGAATGCATGCCCTCTATTAAACATACAGAAAACTCTTGTGAGTGTGTACGAGCATCCCAACCAACTACGACCGACGTATCGCCCGCCAATAATACTTCGGTCGCATATGCTTGACCGATAGCGTAAACAAGGTCGTGAGTGAATTCTTCGTGAACGATACCCCGAATATCATAAGCACGAAATATAGTGTCTGGAAAAATGGCTACGGGGTCTTTGTCCGACACGTCATCAGATGATGACGAAGTATCTTTTCTGTCAATCTGCATATTCAACGCTGAAATATTGACAACATCCATTTTTTCCGTTGGGAGCGTTACTTTATCAATATGTCGAGAGCGGGCAATGTATATCAAACCAAGGAATAAAATAAAGAGCGGAAATGCGGTGGTTATTGACCAAAGATAGAAAGGTATAATTTGATTTTTTTGTAACAATACTGTCGACGGTTGATAACTTATTTGCCAGTAACTTGCGGGAATATTTTTGGTGATAGCTGGCATATTATTACTTGCTTGCCCCATACGAAAAAATATTAGTGGCGTACCTTGCTCCACTTTTTGCATTACCGTAATTTCACCTAACAGGCTATCAATCGCTCCCCATGACTGCCGCAAGCCATTAACACCTAAGATGGTATATAATACGCCTTGCCCATGACCCTGATCATCATTAATCACTGTCACATGGTGCAGCTGCCACTGATCTGTGCCGGCCACTTTTGCAACTTCTGTATATACTAATTGATTGTCATTAAGTCGATTCACCATATCTAAAAACAAAAAACTCACCCCATATTCGACCAAAGTACTGGCGATTTGCTCACGACCAAATTGTAGCGACGACGTCATAGTGTCGATTTCACGACGAGTAAAAAATGTAAACTCAGACGATTCAGGTAATTTTTCCTTCCATTGCGGGCGCTTATCTTTCAACCATTGCTGTTGCGGGGTTTGTTGGATAACGTCGTCCATACTATTTTGGTTATCACGGCTTTCAGTAAGGAGCGGCGGGGGGTCGATACCTTTACGATGTTCAAGTACTTGGTTTTTTTTAGGCAAAAACAACGCGTTTGGTACTTCATCAGCAAACGTAGTTAACGTTTTTGTTAATGTCATTAAATATGCTTGGGTTTTTTGGCTATACAACTCTGTGTTATATTCAACTTGCCGTGAAAACCTATTTTGATTTTCAGATTTTGTAAGCCAAAACCATACTGAATAATAGGTAACCAAAGCACTCAGGCATGTAATAAGGAGCAGAGATATTATTTGCTGTAAAGGTGAAAGACGAGAGGCTACTGGCTTCATAGGGTCACCTTATCGAACTAATGCCCTGTTGATGAGCAATATGGTCAATAATAAGCGTCGACAATTGACATTTACTTGCTTCTGGCAAATGAAGATTTCCATTTTTCGTGACGATTGTCACCGTATTATTATCACTATTAAAGCCAATAGCAGGGTCGGAGACATCATTAGCAATGATCATATCGAGGTTTTTACGGTGTAATTTATCTTTCGCATAACGCAGTACATCATGGGTTTCTGCCGCAAAACCGACGACAAACGGTTTGTTATTTGCACTCGCTATACTGGCCACAATGTCAGGGTTTTTTACCATCGTGATAGTCATGGTATCCTCAGCCGCTGTTTTTTTCATCTTTTGTTCGGCAATATTCTCAGGGCGAAAGTCGGCTACCGCTGCAGATGCAATAAAAATATCGCACTCGTTCAGTACTGCCATACTCGCCTGATACATATCTTCTGCCGATACCACATCAACACGGGTTACATGATCGGGACAGGATAATGCGGTAGGGCCGCTAATCAACGTAACTTTGGCTCCTGCGTTAACCGCAGCTTGCGCTAGGGCATAACCCATTTTTCCAGAACTATGGTTACTAACGAAGCGCACTGGGTCAATTGCTTCCCGTGTCGGTCCGGCAGTAATGACTACCGCCTTACCGGCCAACATGCCTGTTTCAAAATGACTTGCTATTTCTTGTGCTAACACGGCGGGCTCTGACATCCGCCCCATGCCCATATCGCCACAGGCCTGGCCACCAGCAGCAGGGCCTATTTGATACACGCCACGGGCTTGCAATTCTGTCAGATTGGCTTGCGTAGCCTGATGATGCCACATTGCTTCGTTCATCGCTGGCGCAATAATTAATTCGCAACGCCTAGCCAAGCAAGCGGTGGTCAGCAAATCATTGCCATTGCCTTGAGTAATGCGTGCAATAACATCGGCGCTAGCGGGAGCAACCACCATAACGTCAGCCCAACGGGCCAGTTCAATGTGCCCCATCGCTGCCTCTGCTTTAGGATCAAGCAAATCTAGGTGTACAGGGTTACCCGATAACGCCTGCAAAGTGAGTGGGGTAATAAACTCTTGCGCTGCACGTGTCATCACTACGCGTACATCTGCCCCCAGATCTTGCAGGCGTCGAATTAACTCGGCGCTTTTGTAAGCAGCAATACCCCCAGAAACACCTAATAATATGCGTCGATTTGTTAAAGTGGCCGCCATATAAAATCCTATTGATGTATCGCCGTGATGGCTTGACTACTCTAGCAACAAAGTCAATATTACTTATTAATCATACTTTTTGCTTTGTTTGTAGGCGCATAAACGGTCGTTTTTACTTAATCATGCTACGATACCACCTTGTCAAGGAATTCGACACTATTTAGTCAGCAAGTGCTATCAATGCACACCAATATTATCAAGGATGAGACAATGGCAATTACCGATTGGCCTGCGGCCGAGCGTCCCCGAGAAAAACTACTGTTCAATGGAGCATCAAGTCTTTCTGATGCAGAGTTACTGGCCATTTTTTTACGTACTGGCTGTGCTGGTTTGTCTGCAGTAGATCTTGCACGCCGACTATTGACCGATTTTGGCGGATTACGCGCAATACTTGATGCTGATCAATCTGCATTCTGTCAAGGCAAAGGTTTGGGTAGCGCAAGTTACGCGCAGCTTCAGGCCGTGTTAGAAATGGCTAAGAGGCATCTAGCGGAAACGCTCACCAAAGGTGATTTATTTACTCAGTCTGAAGATGTTAAACGCTATTTATCCACTCAGCTTAGACATCGACAACAAGAGGTCTTTGCGACACTTTTTTTAGATAGCCAGCATCAGCTACTGCGTTACAAAGAGATATTTTTTGGTACCGTAAACGCTGCTAGTGTCTACCCACGAGAAGTTGTCAAATTGGCCTTAAAATATAATGCCGTCGCCGTTATTTTTGCTCATAACCACCCATCTGGTATTGCAGAGCCCAGCCAAGCAGATCGCCATATCACCCAACAGCTTATCAAGAGCCTGAGGTTAGTGGATGTAACAGTGCTAGATCATTTAGTCATTGGTGACGGTGAAGTGTGCTCATTTGCTGAAC
>Ga0307488_10002454_pt1 | contig 15682 bp, 9 predicted proteins | sample SB02metaG_FD_202248 | JGI IMG/M metagenome (GOLD analysis project Ga0307488, IMG submission 202248) | Sea-ice brine microbial communities from Beaufort Sea near Barrow, Alaska, United States - SB 0.2 | ecosystem: Environmental > Aquatic > Marine > Coastal | place: USA: Alaska | collected 2017-05-06 | reverse complement strand
CTGGGTCAGGCCACTTTTCAGGTGGCATTCGCAGTACGTGTTTCACATAATGGTGGTTCAGCAGCAGCGCCTGGTATTCTTCATTCGTATAATCTTCTGCCGCTTCATAAGCCTTGATTTTTGCCAATGCCTCTTGGTTAAGATTAGGCATAATGACGTTTGTGGCATATTCATTATAAGCAGGGATTGAGGCCATCATGTTTGAAATGATCAGGCCTTTCAGATTATGTTGATATTTGAGAGCATATTCAATTCCCAATATCCCACCCCATGAATGACCTAAAATATAGAAGTTATCCGCTCCCAGGCCAAGCGCAATTCTCACTTGTTCAACCTCTTCAACGAAGCGGTCTGTATCTAAAAGTGAAGGAATATTGGGCTGGTCGGAATAATAAGATCCAAGTTGATCATAATAGTAATACTCAATGCCCTCTTGGGGCAGGTAGCTATCGAAGGGCTCAAAATATTCGTGCGTACTGCCGGGTCCACCATGAAGCAGAAGAAGTTTAATTTTGGGGTTGTTACCGACCCGCTTGGTCCAGACTTTAAAGTCCCCAACAGGTGTTGAAATAGGGATCATTTTAACGCCCCCAGCTAACACATCATCACGGCCCGTTTGATCAAAATAAGAGGATTCGGCCTGTTTAGAATTTAACTGGTTTGTCTCAACAGTTTTTTGTCCACATCCAAAAAAAACTAAACTGCTGACGAAAACAAACATCACATTTTTCATAAGTATCCTATGTATTATCTTTTATGATTAAGGACAGAACCTGACCAAAGGAGCAAATATTAATATTTGATTGTTGACTTACCACTCTACTTATCTGACTCATCTCGCGCAATAGCCTATAAATAAAACACGGCTTAATAACTAAGTTCTGCATAGACATTGTAATGTCAATTCACATAAATAGTTATGTTCTCAGCATAAAAATATTATACTCACTAGTCACTGCTATAAAGATGTTATAAAACAATTAAACATCTGAAATAATTGAAATTTTTCTCTATAACACAAAGGAACACCCTATGCCGCTAGAAAACTGCATTTTGTCTATTGACCAAGGTACAACCTCTAGCAGAGCTATAGTTTTTGCTCCTGATTCAAGTATTGTTGCTACAGCACAGCAAGAATTTGCCCAGCATTATCCAAATGATGGTTGGGTAGAACATGACCCAGAAGATATTTGGTCAACGACCGTCAATGTATGTAAGCAGGCTATTGCCCAAGCCACTGAAAAAGGCGCAAAAATTGCCGCAATTGGTGTCACTAATCAAAGAGAAACGACTCTGGTATGGGATAAAAAAACCGGTAAAGCTATATACAACGCCATAGTGTGGCAAGACAGACGCACGGCACAACAATGTAGAGCCCTGCAAGAAGCAGGACATTTAAAGACAGTTCAAGAGCGAACAGGCTTGTTGCTCGACCCATATTTTTCAGCTTCAAAAGTCGCCTGGATTTTAGATAATGTAGAAGGTGCAAGGCACAAGGCACAAGCAAACGAATTAGCTTTTGGTACGGTAGACAGCTTTCTTATTTGGCGTTTAACCGGTGGTAAAGACCATGCTACTGACGTCACAAATGCCAGTCGTACCAACTTATTCAACATTCATGATTTGTGCTGGGACCAGACTCTACTGGATATATTTAATGTGCCTAAATCGATGTTACCAGAGGTGAAAGAATGCGCTGCTGACTTTGGCGAGACCACAGAGGGACTCTTTAGTTATACAATCCCTATCGCGGGTGTAGCCGGTGATCAACAGGCAGCCAGTATTGGTCAATGTTGCTTTAATCAGGGCGACATAAAAAGTACCTACGGCACCGGATGTTTTGTATTACTCAATACTGGCGAAAAAGCATTGTCATCTAACAACAAGTTGCTTACAACGGTGGCCTACACCATCAAAGGAAAAACTCACTATGCCTTAGAAGGCTCAATATTCATTGCCGGTGCAGCCGTACAATGGCTCAGAGATGGCTTGAAAATCATTGAAAGCGCTTCCGAAACCGAAGCTATGGCTAAAAGTATCCCCGATGATCATGGCGTATTTTTAGTACCGGCTTTTGCTGGCTTAGGCACGCCTTACTGGGCACCCGATGCCAGAGGTGCAATATTTGGTTTAACGCGCGCCACCAGCAGCGCTCATTTAGCCCGAGCCGCACTTGAGTCCGTGTGTTTGCAAACCTCTGATTTACTGAAAGCGATGAGCGAAGATGGTGTAAACCCTCAAAAATTAAGAGTCGACGGCGGCATGGTTGCGAATAGCTGGGTTTGCCAATTTTTGGCTGGAGTACTCAATGTGACAGTGGAGCGGCCCAAAGTAATGGAAACTACGGCATTAGGCGCAGCTTATTTAGCCGGTTTACAAGTGGGAATTTATCAGTCGACTGACGAGTTAGCCAGTATGAACCAAATCGATAGCCGCTTTGAACCTCAGATGGACACAACAAAACGAGAAAAACTACTAAAAGGCTGGGCAAGTGCTATTCAAAGTACCTTAGGCTTTAAAGCATGATTAACCAGTCAATCTTCGGCAAAATGCCTGACGGCACAATAGTCGAGCAGTTTTGCTTAACCAATAGCCATAACGTCAGCGTTGAAATTCTGAATCTTGGTGGAATTATTCGCCGTTGGTTGATACCCAACAATATAAATCAGCACACCGATATTGTTTTAGGCTTCGACACAGTGAATGATTATTTAGCTGACGACAGTTATTTAGGGGCTTCAGTAGGAAGGTATGCAAACAGAATCAACCAAGGAAAATTTAGTTTAGCCGGTAGCGACTATCAAACCGATATCAATCTAGGCGACAACTGTTTACATGGCGGTAGCCAAGGATTCAATAACAAGGTATGGCAGAGCACGGTTTTATCTAAACACGATAACCCGTCGATTATGTTGCAGCTCACCAGTCCTAATGGGGATCAAGGCTTTCCCGGCAAAATATCGGTCAAACTAATATATACATTAACCGAGCAGAACCGTTTAAAAATTGAATATTTTGCCACTGCCGAACAAACCACCGTATTCAATCCCACCAACCACAGTTATTTTAATTTGTCAGGGCATAACAGTGGCTCAGTTGCTGCTCATCAAATTCAATTATTCGCCAGTCATTTTACCCCAACAGACCAACATGCCATACCTACTGGCGAGATTGCGGAAGTAAATCATACACCTTTTGATTTTAGGCAACTAACTACAATTGGTCAGTCCTTAAAGTCAAATCATCAACAGATTGAATTTGGCAATGGTTTAGATCACAACTTATGTTTAGACGCATACACTCCCCAATCAAAAGAAGCCACTTATGCAGGCAACGCATCAACAAAAACGGATGCTATAAATTTGCAGATATACACCAATATGCCGGGCATACAAATTTTTACTGCCAACCACTTTGACAACAAAAAGGGTAAAGATGGCGCTCTGTATCAAGCCCATCAAGGTGTGTGTTTTGAAACACAATCCTATCCCGACACACCTAACCAGCCTCACTTTCCAAGTGCTACGCTAGAGGCCGCTAAAGAATTTTATTCTGTGACTGAATATGAAGTGTTGTTTTAGTTATCCTGAACTCGGGCTGGTTATACAACCGCAGCAACTTTTAATGCTTTTGAAAGTGTCTATGCTTTTTATCTGCGATTAAAATCTAAAAAAGCCCGTTACAACCTAGTTGTAACGGGCTTTTTTAGACAACACTAAATGACGTTATTTTTTAGTGGTTTTCTTAGCTTTAGCTTCAGATTTAGCTTCAGGTTTAACTTCAGATGCTGGCGCAGCTACGGCTTCTTCTGTTGCTGGCTCTTCAGGTTGAAGTTGTAAAGCTCTAACAGGATTTTCGGTAGTCTGAGTCAACTGCACTAAACGGTTTAATTGTCCGAGAGACAACATGACTGCATATATTGCACCTAAGTAACCAATCTTATGTAACTCAGCTATGGTATCGGCATCTAACGCTTGAAGGCGTTTTTCGCTGATAGTTTGCATACCGTTGATGTTGCGTTGTTGTCCGTTGACGTATTGTGTACGAATGATAACTGACTCGAGTAACCCTAGGTCTTCAAGTTTCTTAACAAAGTCCCGTGTAGCCATTTCGCTGTTAGCTAATTCTGATAACAATTTTTGACGGTTATCTAAGAAAGGACTTGCTGCGCCTTCGGTGAAAAGGGGCTCACCCTCCTTACCTATCAAGTCAGAATTTTCATCGATAAACACACCCAACTTTTCACCATCGGGGCGCACGTCAAAAGGATAGCGTTGAATATTAAGAGGGACGACGTGACCAGACCACTGTTCGTTTTGCATGAATAAGTTCACACCTTGCTCAATACCTAACATGGCAACACTGTGAGTAGTCTCACTTTTAGGATCTTTAATGAAGATGATTGGCATACAACTAGCTACTTGAGCGTATTCACGTATTGACGCAGCTGCTAAATGAGTGTCTTTAGTGTGAGCAAAATCGTTGTTTAACTTTACATGTAAGTCTTTATGTTTGTTCTTATCTAGGGGGATATAATTCATTGTCATTAAAAAGTTCTCTAATTTATTTTGGATGAAGCTGTTTTTATAAGCCGAGTAAATTTTCGTACGTGCGTGAATATTTGGGGATCATTATCACTTTTACAAGCCATAAAAAAAAGAAGTATGGCTTATTTGTAAATAACGTATGAAGAGGTTGTACATAAAACGCACATATTGCATCACTTTATCGAACATCGGGAGTAAATTTATCTGAAGCACATCTATTTCAAAAGATTTAGATTGGTTTTCTATGAAGACATTGCGGTAATAGTCTGGTTTAACTCTGATGATGGATATATAGAAATAGTAGTTCAGTGCATTGAAGCAACATTGCACACCATTAGTCGCTCCAACGCCAACAAGGTTAAACTCAAATAGACATGTATTTAAAAATATAATCTATTGACGAAAAATTTCACTGCAAGTTGCTGGGTATAAACCCAGCTAATAACATCAACTCACAGTATCAATATATTCTTGCAGCTTTGCATCAGCCTCATCACCAAATAAAATCTCACAAGCTTCTTTTAATCCCGGAGCGGCAAGAATGTCTGCTTGCCTGACCACGAGTGATATTTTTGAACGACGGCGTAAAAAGTCTTCTAGTTTAGTGACCATTTCACGCTCTGCGGCATGTTCGATTTCTACCCGTAAGTATTCAGAATTCTCGATTAATAATTCAGCTTTTTCTGGATTTTCACGGATTTTTTCTAACATGTTAATGGCGTTACGTCCGTAACGTCGCCAAAACCTCTTAGTTAAAGGCTCTGATGATTTAGGAGGTGTTAAAGCATCAAAATCCATAAGCTGTGCACGATGGAAAAACTCATCACGCACCGTATCATCGGGTTCGCCGTACCATTTGAAATTTTCATGAGGCAAACTAATACCTAATTCCTTGACCAAGCCCGCGACCTCGTCGCCAACGTTGATGCAATCGGTAAGTTTACCACCAAAAATTGATAAATATTTGTCGACTTTATTGGTGTCAATGGCATGTTTGCGAGACAGTTGTACCCAATCGGCTTTGCCACCTTTACCTTTTATGGCAAGAGGTCTGACACCACAGCGTTCTGCGATAATATCGGCTTGCGTCAAAGCTTTGGGTAAGTCTAAAAGTTTGTTCACATTGTCTAAAACAAATTGCCGGTCTTCATCTGTTATATTTGCATGGGGATCTTCAACCTGAGTATCAGTTGTGCCAATACAGGTCTTGGGCCCCATAGGTATTACAAAAAACAAACGACCATCATCAGCAAAGAAGGTCAGGACTTTATTGCTGTCAGTGATTTTATCAACAATTAGATGAATACCTTTTGAGAACAAGTGATGATGCTCAGTTGTCTGCTGATTAACCTGATTTATAGGATCGACAAAAGGACCCGCTGAGTTGATGATCACTTTTGAGCGAATTTCGAATTCTTCACCACTTATCACATCTTTGGCTTTTGTATTCCATTCACCATCAATTTTTTCAGAACCATTGGCTTGTACATAATTAGCCGCAATACAACCATAACTCATGCTTGAACGAATAAAATTAAACACAAAACGTGCATCGTTATCGTGTAAAAACGCATCCGAGTATTCGAAACCACCATTTAAGTTGTCAGTTTTAACCACTTTTTCGAGAGACTTTATTTTTCCAGCTGTTAAATACTGTGGGCTTTGTGTGAAAAAACGCCCCATGATCCAATAAACAATCGTTCCCATAAAAACAAACAAAGGCGGAAACCGAAAGCCTTTTTGAATGCTGGTAAAAAAACGGATTTCTTTAACGGTTGAAGGATAACTGCGCATTAGATGATTACGGCTTTTACATAATTTATTGACTAAACCATACTCATGACTTTCGAGGTATTTGATTCCACCCCACGCCAAATTTGAGGAGTTTGAACTGGTAAAACCGGCAAAATCACCTTTATCAATCAAAGCAACTTTAGCGCCTTTTGCCGCTAGTGCTGCTGCCGATACTGCGCCGTTAATACCGCCTCCGATGATTAATACATCGAAGGTTTTCTGTGGCAATTTCTGAATATTACTGTTTCTAAGATTATTCACACTGTTTCCGTTATTTTACGATTCTTGAATTAACCCGTCGTCGCTGCCCCACGCCAGTTCAGCATTTTGTTTATAGAACACTTTATTAATTAACAGGGCCATGCTTACACAAGATATCAAGGTAATAAACATCAAATGGATATAATGCAAACCAAAGGGCGCGTGAAAAGGTGAAAATTCAAATGACAATGCACCGTACAAAAACACCCCAAATATGACGGCAACAATACCTGCATTAGCATGTACGTTTCTAAACACTAAACCGACTATAAATATTGATAAAATCGGCATGCTAAATAAACCCCATAACTGCTGCAGCAGATTAATGATGCTGTCTGCTTGAGCATAAACAGGCACCAATAACAAAGCTATGACAGTTAACGAAGCCGTGATCCAAGCACTTAACTTGGCCACATTTTTGGGATGACCAACATAGGGTTCATGAAGATCACACACATAAAGCGCGGTCGCCGAATTCAAGTTACTGTTAAAGGTCGACAATACTGCTGCTGCCATTGCGGCAGCAAATATGCCTGATAACCATGTAGGTAATAAATCACCCACTATTTTTCCATATGCGGCATCACCAATGTCGCCATATAACTGAAAGGAAACGATACCTGGAATAACCACAATGGCGGGTACAATTAGCAGACGTATTCCAACCGCTGCAAATACACCTTTTTGCGCTTCTTTCAAAGAAGGCGCAGCCATAGCGCGCTGTGTGATAACCTGATTGGTTCCCCAATAAAACATTTGAATGAAAATCATGCCTGTCAATAAAGTAGGCCATGGAATAGGTGAATCACTATCACCAATTAGGGTGAGTCTGTCTGCTGGTATAGCAGAAAAGTCATAATCAATAGCATTCAGCGCCAGAAACACAATAGCAATGGCCATAGTTAACAGCAACACGCCCGAATAGGTGTCTGACACAGCAACCGCGCGCAAACCACCAAAAATCGCATACATTGCACCAATAGTGGCGAATGCAATGGCCACATACATTAAAGGAATATCCAAATCGAACATGGTTACCATGAACAAAGAACCAGAATAAATGACCGCAGGGCAAAATATCAAAGCACTGCTCAAGAAAAACAGTGCACCAATCACAGCACGTATATTTTTGTTTTGATAACGTTTTTCTAATAATTCAGTGGTCGTGGTGCATTGATATTTGTAATACAAAGGCAAAAACACTTTAGCCAGAATCAACAGCCCTACCAAAGCGGCAAATTCCCACCATGCCAGCAGCGCCATTTGTGTGCCGTTAGTACCCACTAATTGATCGGTACTCAAATTGGTTAAGGTGATTGAGCCCGCTATGAAATACCATTTCAACCCACCACCAGCTAAGAACAGCTCCTTATTTTGTTGACCTTCGGTCGCATTCTGTAAACGGCCTTTACCTCTACATTGCATGTAAGTAAGAAAGGCGATCAGTGCGGTGACAGCTACAAACACTGTTATCTGGATCATATTATCTGGCATTTAATTTTTCCTCAGCAGGTTTAGAGAGCTTATGCCCCATAACTGACTTGTTATTATAAGTATTTATTTAGTACAAGGTCCTAACACCACATATTTTCACTATGAAATAGTTCGATCTCTAGCGACTTCAATTTTTAGCTGCTTAATAGGCTTTAAGCTTTGCAATCCATTGTGTTTTCTAACCAACTTATTTAATTGATAAATTGAAATCAACATAGCGTGTATAGGTATTAAATAGCCCAGTTTATTTAATTCATCTAACTGCTGAGCAGTTAAGGCATGCAGTTTGTCTTCATTGATACTGTGCAAGCCATTTAAATTTTGTACACTGTCATCTTGATACTGAATTGACAAACTGATTGATTTTAGAAGATCTAATTCCACCAATTTCTGACTGAATTTTATAGTCTCAATATCATTTTTAATATCCGCTTCAAGTAGCTTTTGCATATGACTCAGATAAAGAGAGGGTCTTCCATTATTGTCAAACAAGGGTTCACCCAGTTCTTTTGAAAATGCATCACTTTGCTCCATCACACCAAAAGTGAAACTGTTAACTTGTTGTTCAGATTGCATCAAAAAAAGTGGGTAGGTTTGCATACTTGAAGGCTGAAAAGAGCTGTCCCATTGATGTTGTTTAACAAATAAATTACTGCCATTTTCTAAACTGGTTAAAGCCGATAATACCCAGCCACCGGTTCGTTGGTCACGACTGAAAAAAACCGGGAAGCTTGTCGCTGCTTTTGAGGTTTCAGTGACTCTTAATTTCATTATTTGCTGTGTTAAAGCCATCTCTATTTTACAGTTGGGTCTAACTCTTAGCTCTTGGTGCTTTTTACTATTGAGCTCTACTAGTTTGGTCATAGTGTATCTTCTTATTAATTAACTTTAGACAGCCATGACTCTATATAATCCCGGTGTGGCGGCAATGTTTGCAACATCTGTGCGGTTAACTGTTGATTACGTTGAATGATTTTTTCGGCCTGTTGACCTTGATTGTATAAATAACGTTGCCGCTCAAAATCTGGCTTAAAGCCCATTCCATAGAGCACATATTGATAACTTGCTGCTGGAAATAATTCAATGGCACTATCAAAGTCACTGCTAACGGGTCCACGATATGCCCATAACGCCAAATCATCTTTAAGACTTTGTGGGATAGAGTTTTCTTCAAGGTGTGCCTGCCAATATGGCTCTGGGCGTTGAGTCAAACTATAATGAAGTTTCAAGAAATCAATAATACGTTGCCAACGATAATGCATTTGTTGATTGAAGCGCTCACCAGTGATGGTCATCAGGGTATTGTCTGCCGGTAAATTTTCTGCAATATAACGTGCAGAAATTTCCACTAACATGATGGCTGTAGCTTCCAGTGGCTCAACAAATCCTGCCGACATCCCCACTGCCACACAGTTATTTTTCCAAAACTGCTCTCTGTGTCCAGATTCAAACTTGATTTTTCTTACTGGTATATCTTTAGATGCGTCACCCAGATACTTACGTAAATTTGCTTCTGCCTCATCATCACTTAAATAGGCACTAGAATATACATGTCCAACCCCTCGTCTATGAGTCAAACCTATATCCCAAATCCACCCTGCACTTTGCGCAGTAGCAATGGTATGACAGGCAATTGGGCTGGATTCTTCTTCGTAAGGAATATGCATTGCAAGGGCAGTATCATTAAATAAGACGTCATCTTTTTTTACAAAAGGCACCTTTAAAGCTTTACCTAATAACAATGCAGAAAATCCAGTACAGTCAACAAACAAATCTCCTTCCACTTTGACTTGTTCGGCCAGTTCTACAGATTGAATATTTCCGTTATTTTCAAGAATAACATCTTCCACCGTCCCGATAATATGCTCGACGTTTAAAATATCACGACAATGTTGTTTTAGTAGGTCGGCAAATGCCCCTGCATCCAGATGATAAGCATAATTACATTGGGCTGTGTATTCTGATTCTGCCATAGTTCTTGGCGCCAAACCGGCTTCACATATGTGATGTTGAAAATTCGATTCTGCTGCATAGTCTTCTATATTAGACACATATGGTGCCAAATCTATCCGTCCATAACCTAGAGGAACAGTAAAAGGATGATAATAAAAATCTCCATTACCCTTTACCCAATCGACAAACTTCCCGCCCTGTTTAAAAACAGCATGACAATGTTTGAATAGATCACTTTCTTTAATGCCAATTTGTTGCATCGTATTTTTCATTGTAGGCCAAGTACCTTCCCCAACACCAACGGTAGGAATGTCGGAAGACTCAATGAGGGTAACTTTAATGGTATCTGACGTGTCGGTTTTATGATGAGAGGCAACTATTGCAGCAGTCAACCAGCCTGCCGTTCCTCCCCCAACCACTACTATCTTTTTTATTGCTTTTGACATGTATACAAATTATCCATTCACTTAAAGAACTACTATTTATTCTATGTGCATTTCATATTGAAATCAGAAAGACTTCAACCAAAAGGTATTTTTATCCCACATCGCTTGTGGCGCATTGAGAGATAAAAATAACCCGCATAGAACAATGCGGATCATGAACATAATTTAATGACTACTTGGCAAACAACTCAGCATGTTTGCCAATATTCTGCTTACACCTTAGAAATTAGCGCGAACACCAATTGCATAACGAGTTCCAGTGTCCTGGATTTGGGTTATTTGAATAGGAAAACGGCCATGTTTAACTGTCTCTTCACCCGTCAAGTTAATTCCTTCGACAAAAACAGTGATGTTTTCATTGATATCATAACTAGCGCTTGCATCCCATTGACCATACGTATCAACAAACTCTGGTTCACCGGTGCCGGCGGCCAAGGTTTGAAGGAAAGCTTCACGGTTATTAAAAGCAATACGAGCCTGCCATGCATCCTGCTCATAGAACACAATCAGGTTTTGTGAATTTCCCAATCCTTCTAAAGCAAAAGTTTGTGAAACAGTGGTGTCTATTTCTGCATCACTGTTAACAACAGTCGCATTCGCTGTGAAGCCAAATCCATTATCCCATACATGAGTTAATGCCACTTCAAAACCGTTAACTTCGGCTGTTTCACCGTTCTGTGGACGACTCACTAGGAAGTTTTCTGAAGCACCTTGCAATTCATCAGAAACTATCGCTCCTGGAGGAAGATCGTCAGGTCCACAGTTTCCACAAATATTGCCCAGAGTGTTAGCACGATCACCAAGTATTATTGATTCTTCGCCACGCAAAGTTGTAATAAAGTCATCTACTTCTTTATTGAAATAAGCAAAGGTGAAAGAGCTTGCATCACCAAAGTACCATTCGTAGGAAATATCCCAGTTCTCTGACTTAAATGGTTTTAGTGCAGGGTTACCGCCGGCTGCCGTTAAGTTCTGTAATCGAGGTTCACCAATGTTGGTCACTGAGGATAACTGTGACAAAGTAGGTCTGGTTAACGAATCATAAAAAGAGAAACGTAATACCATGTCTTCTTGAACATTCAGTTTGAAATTTACACTGGGAAGTAAGTTGGCATAACTACCGCCTTTATTTACCGGCGCTGCTTCACCTGCATACACATTCTGGAATAATGTGGTATCACTGGTTGCAATTACGTCCGATAATACACGTTCCGCTCCATCAACAGATGTATTAGTTTCACTGTAACGTGCGCCAATGTTAACGGTCCATGGCATATCACCTAAGTCACCTTGGAAAACAAAGTCCATATATAAACTGGTCACTTCTTCGCTAATGATAGAAAAATCACCAACACGCTCGGGATCCCAACCATTATTAGCAGCAATAATTGCTGCAGTGGTACCAGGGTCTAATCCTAAGGTAGCATCATTATCTAGTTGGACTGCTGTGTCTGTAGATAATACATCAAAGAAACCAGCCGCATCATAGGTATACCAAGTGTCGGCTATACCATTGAAGAAGTTATTTGCGGTATATGGCTGCAAGGTTCCAGACGGAACTGCACCACGATAACCACCAAACAAACCAAACATACCGGTAATATTATTAGTATGACTGAAATTTTGTATAGACTTTTCACGATCCTGAAAATAAGCACCAAACTTCATTTGGGTGAAGGTGTCACTGTCTGGTAAGTATACGAAATCGGCTTTTAACTCAGTGACTTCATCTTTATTATCTACCCCACTTTTACCGTAGACATGGGTACGTCCCAAGCTTGCATCGGGAAGACTGTCGCCCGAAAAACCATCATGCTGAGTTGTAAAATTGCCACCTTCAAGTGAGGTTTGATAGTTGTTGACGATGCCAACAACAGTGAAAAAAGAGCTCCCACCCGAGGTATCGTTATCTGCACTTGACGTTGAAACATCAAAATTAGCTTTTAGATTGTCCTGAATATCCCACTCAACATTTAGACCAAAGGCTTCAATGGAGACATCACGGCTGTTTTGTGAGTTTTCTACAAAATCTGTTGCCGCATTGCCGCCAACTTGATCGATATAAGTAGCTGTCCGAGTTTCTGGATCAACCGTTACACTGCCAACACGAGTTGGTTCGTACCAAGCAGCCAAATCATGTTGTAATGAGTCCACTTCAAATTCAGAAACAAATCCATCAAAAGTGATTGAAATCTCGTCACTAGGAGCATATTGCAATACTAATGACGCATTGGTTCTGGTGCGTTCTTGCACATCAGATATATGATCGATATTTCGAGGTATGTATATATTACTGGCTAGTACTTCGCCAGCGGTATTTGATACGTTAATTCCTGGACGCCAACCTGTTGTGCCGATAGAGTTAATATCAACATCACGTTTTTGATGGGATGCTGAAAATAAAACACCAAATCTATCGTCATCAAAAGTATTACTTATAAGAACTGATGCACTAGGTGAGGTTTTCTCATTTAAATCTTCATATGTTGCTTTAACAGAGCCCGCGACTCTAAAACCATCAATATCAAACGGCCTTGCAGTAGAAACATTGATAGTCGCGCCAATACCGCCTTCCTGTAAATCAGCCCTGGTACTTTTATATACATCTGCACCGCTGATCATTTCAGCAGCTAATACATCGAAACTGAATTCACGCCCTGGGTTTTCAGTGGCTATTTGACGACCGTTAACTAAAACATTATTAAATTGTGGTCCAAAACCACGTACTGTAACAAACTGGCCTTCACCACCACTGCGGTCGATAGACACACCAGTAATACGCTGTAAGGATTCTGCTACGTTTAAATCTGGGAACTTACCCAAATCTTCTGCGGCAATTCCGTCAGATACAATGAGTGATTCTTTTTTATTCGACATAGCACGTTTCAAACTACTGACGATGCCTCGAACCTGGATGACTTCAATGTCATCATTACCTGCTGCTGCTTGCGCCAGAACTGCTCCAGAACTAAGGGCTGTCGCTACCGCCATTCCAAGAAGTGAATATTTAGCAAACTTCTCAATTTTTTTTTGTCTATTTAAGTGTTTATGTATCATAGTATTATTCTCATTTTATGTTTCTCACTGGCTGAATGTTCAACTTGAGTTTTTATTTCCCGCATTTATACACCATTACTCGTTTATGCTCAATAATAATAACAAACGGTTTACAAAAATAAATAAGGGAATCAAAAAACAAAAACCTAAAACGTTGATTTAAAACAATAAAAACCATAAAAACTCAAATACATAAAATTAACAACGTGAATTCACTATTATTCGTTTGCTTTCCTTTATTTTCTTTTTGCACTCAAAATGATTACGAGAGTGTTATTACTCAGTGGTTTATTGGACTCATGAGCTATAAATAAACTCAATTATCTCAATTAGGTATAGGAGCAGACTTTTGCAGTTTCTATTTGGGCTTTGCCCCTAATGCTGTTGTCATCCCAATTAGGTCAACGGTAAAATATAAGCCATACCTCTCGTTTTTTAGTCATTGTGCCTTGCTTTAATGGCAGAAATTTTGACAAAACGATAATTGAAAAACAGTGATTAAATTTTATAAAACACATTTTTTATTGGTAATAATCCAATGGAATTAAACTCAATTCTATTTTTGCTAACTTGAAGTACTTTTTGATTTATTTACTTATTCATTTAGCCCAAGATAGACTTTATGTCAAAATCTTTGTGAATAGTTCTGTGTCGACATTTAACTAACAAGATGATTTTCGCAAACGAAAATGTAAGACTGTAGTGATTACCTCTGTATAATGATTTATTGGGTTTCGAGTACTATTTGAAAGGAAAACTTTAGATGAACCAAACGCGCCGTAGCGAGTTAATTATCAGCCTGATTAAACAACGAGGCTTCATGTCTATTGATGATTTGGTAACAGAATGTTGTGTCACACCTCAGACTATTAGGAGAGATCTCAATCAATTGTCGGAGTCAGGCATTATCAGCCGTTATCATGGCGGAGCAGGCATTGGAGCCAGCAGAGAGAACGCCCCTTATCAGGATAGAAAAACACATAATAAGATAGTCAAAGAGCGCATCGCAGATGCCATTGCCAACATGATCCCCGACGGCGCGTCCTTATTTATCAACATCGGAACAACCACTGAAATGGTTGCCCTAAGACTACTGAATCATCGGAATTTACATATTGTAACCAATAACATCCACGTTGCGACGATATTATCCGCCAAAGAAGACTTTACTGTCATCATCGCCGCCGGAGAGGTACGTTATCGCGATGGGGGAATTATCGGCGAGGCAACCTGTGATTTTATCAGCCAGTTTCAAATGGACTACGGCATAATAGGTATCAGTGGAATTAGTACCGAAGGCGCCTTACTCGATTTCGATTTCAGAGAAGTGAAAGTATCACAAGCCATTTTAAAAAACGCGCGCACCATTATTCTTGCTGCTGATGCCAGTAAATTTGAACGCCGCGCCATGGTTAAACAAGGAGACCTTACTCAGGTTGATTACTTAGTATCGGATGAATCACCCCCAAGTGAAATTCAGGAAATAATTAAACAAAATAGTATTACTTTCATCAAAGCTTAATTATTCGAAAATGTTCGAAATTGTTGACATGCTTTCTTTTTAGCTATCAAATGTACTAAATATGAATAATGCAAACGTCAACCAAATCGCCTAGAATTAGCTTAATGTTCTGTTGCTTGGCATCGTTTAATTAAAACAGACTCCCCTATACGATTATAAATAAAGGTATAATATGCCCCTGCCAAACCAAACCTTAATAGTGCTAAATGGAGCCATCTCTAGCTTAGTAATAGACTGTCAATCCGGTACGCCTCAAGTCCTTTACTGGCGCCAAAAACTCAGTGACGCCAGCACAGATGACATGTTCAGACCATTGCGATTAAGGCAAGAAGCCCCTGCCTCTCCCATTAAGGAAATACCTCGTTCGTTGACTCCTACTACTGGCCAAGGATATACCGGACATCCCGGTCTTAGTTTGCACGGAGAAACAGATCAATGGGCAGTGGCAACTGAAATCTCAAAAATTGAGTGTATTGCGCCCAATCACTATAAAATCACCAATATAGATACCAGCCGTAACCTGCAAGTTGTGCATACCCTTAATATGGATGCAGAGACCGACGTGCTAGCGATTTCAACAGAGCTGACGAACAACAGCGATAGCGCTA
>Ga0307488_10002453_pt1 | contig 15685 bp, 14 predicted proteins | sample SB02metaG_FD_202248 | JGI IMG/M metagenome (GOLD analysis project Ga0307488, IMG submission 202248) | Sea-ice brine microbial communities from Beaufort Sea near Barrow, Alaska, United States - SB 0.2 | ecosystem: Environmental > Aquatic > Marine > Coastal | place: USA: Alaska | collected... | reverse complement strand
CACTCGTGCGCGCCAACTCGACGAGTTCTTGCTTCTCTTCCACGCCGTCGAAAGACACTTGCCTGTGCTTCAGCAAAACCTGCAGTTCTGCAACCGACAGCGACGCGTAGTCGAAGTCGGGGAAGAAGGCAAAACGCAAGATGTGCAGGGCTACGTCTCGCGGCAGCGTTTCGAGCGTGGCCATGGCGGGGTCGTTAGTTACGGGTGAGCAGTGTTGGCGAGGCGAAGAGTTGTGCAAAGAGTTGTGAAGAGACAGTCGTTGCTTTTTTTCCGTGCGGTGAGTTGGTTTGGCATAAAACGAAATCTACCTTCAAGGTATTTGTCTTCCTTCCCACTCACAGATCAAAACGCACAATGGCTGGGTCGCCCTTCGCGTGTTCGAGCTTGTACCACTGTAACGTTTAAAGTTAATTACTTTATCATTGACGGCGGCGGCGGCGGCTACGGTGACGGCGACGGAGGCAAGTCGGGGCCGGGTCCAATGACCTTCTCGAAATCGCCGAAGGTTCCTGCAGCGCTGGTGTCGCTCGAGAAGACGTCAAAAAAAGTAATGGTCCTGGCGGCGACGAACTTCCCGTGGGACATCGACGAAGCGCTTCGGCGGCGTCTTGAGAAACGAATCTACATTCCCCTTCCCGACGCTGACGCGCGGGCGGCGCTTGTGCACATCAACGTCCGGAACGTGGAAGTTTCACTCGATGTGGACGTGGAAAACCTGGCGCAAAGAATGGACGGGTACTCGGGGGACGACATCACGAACGTGTGCCGGGATGCGGCGGAAAATCGTGGGGAAAAGGCCGGAGGAAATCCGCGCCATGAAAAAGGAAGAGGTCGCCGCGCCAATCACCATGGACGACATGCAGGAAGCCCTGAGGAGGATCTCACCGAGCGTAAGCAAAGAAGACGTGGAGAGACACCTGGAGTGGCTGAGCGAATTCGGAAGCACGTGAGTAGAGTTGAGTATGTTTTTTTTCTTCCAGTACCAGCGGAGGAAGGGGTAGACGAGATCCGAACGCCTTTGTCAGTAGAGGACCGGCAGCACGCGTGTATTAAATACTACCTTCTTGAGTTTTACCTTGGTAAATTCGTTTCAAAAAACCGAATTCACGCGGCCGCAACCGGAATGGCGTCCGGGTTGAACGGAAACGGCGCTTTCTCTCGGTTAAACGCGACACGCCAGCCGTCGTCGCGTACGAAGCACGGCGACATGCACTCCGTGGTTTTCAGCACGGCGTTGTCTAAAAGTAACGCCGCTCGCGCGGAGATGTGATCGCGCCAGCCCAGCACCTCGATCCGGACACAGCGCGCTTCTATTGGATTGGCGAACCCCACCATCAGCGACTGGTCGTGCCATTGGTTACCCGCGAATTGGCGCCTGCCCTCCAGTGGATAAAAGTGGTGGCAGTCCACGCTCGTGTGCACCGTGAACTTCGTGATCATCTGCCAGCTGTGTTTGCGAGACTGGATCACCACGCCAGCTATGACAGCCTTGTAACCGGCATCAATTGTCATCCACTGCCCCGCGTGGTTGTGGCCTGAAGACCACCCTTGCGCGGAGTCGAGCATGCTGCGCGCGTGGCCATCTCCAATGGCATTGTTCTCCCACACGCTGGAGTACGTGCGCAAAGCCTCAGGAGGGTTCAGGATTGGCGGCGGCACTACCATAAGCGCCGCTCGCGCGGAGATGTGCTCGCGCCAGCCCAGCACCTCCATGTACACGTAGCGCGCTTTGATGGTGTTCTTGAACCCCACCATCAGCTGTTGATCGTGCCATTGGTTACCGACGAACTCGCGCCCGCCGTCCACGGAGTGCCAGTGGTGGCCGTCCATTTTCGTATACACCTTGAACTTCGTCACCATCTGCCAGCTGTGTAAGCGAGACTGGATCACCACGCCCATAATTTCGGCGTTATAACCAGCATCAATCTGCATCCACTGCCCCGCGTGGTTGTGGCCTGAAGACCACGCTTGCGTGGAGTCGAGCATGCTGCGCGCGTGGCCATGGCCAATGGCGTCGTTGGCATACACGCTGGAGTACGATCTTGAATGCTCGGGAGGGTCCAGGATTTTCGGCATCTGCACCAGTAGCGCCGCTCGCGCGGAGATGTGCTCGCGCCAGCCCAGCACCTCGATGCGCACGTAGCGCGCTTTGACAGGGGTGATCCGGACCGTGTTTTTGACGTTGTAGTGATTGTTACCGGCGAACTCGCGCCCGTTATCCACGTACATGAAGTGGTGGCCGTCCACGCTCGTCAGCAACTTGAACTTCGTAATCATCTGCCAGCTGTTTAAGCGAGACTGGAGGACCACGCCGTGGATTTCAGTCTCAAAGCCGGCGTCGATTGTCATCCACTGCCCCGCGTGGTTTTGGCCTGCCGACCACCCTTGTTGGGAGTCGAGCGTGCTGCGCGCGTGTACATGGCCCAGAGCATCGTTGCCCCACACGCTGGAGTACGATCTTGAATGCTCGGGAGGGTCCAGGATTTTCGGTTCTCCCCAATCTGGAACGCGCGTCGCGGACGCTCGGCACTCCCCGTTCCCGGCGCAGAACGCTCCAACGTCCGCGACCGACAACCCAACGCTGGCGGGTAGTATCCCGCCGTTGGAGGTGCTGAAACCTTGCTCGATGGGAACCATCGGTGTCCCAGTACTCGCGTCTGCCCACGCCCACACGCCGTGGCCCAAATCCACGTTCTTCAGTTGCGAGATGTGCACGCCCTGCGAGCACAAGTTCGAGGCTTCGTTCCACGACTTATACGCGCACTTCCCATCTGGGAACGGATCGAACAGCGGCGGCGGCGACGGCGGTGACGGCGGCGGTGAAGGCAGTGGCGGCGGTGACGGCGGTGACGGCGGCGGTGGCGACGGCGGTGGCGGCGACGGCGCCGGAGGCAACGCGGGGCTGGGCCCTTTGACCTTTTCGAAATCGCCGAAGGTTCCTGCAGCGCTGGTGTCGCCCAGCGCGGCGATGTTCTTCGCCACGGTCATCCTGGTATCATATGCGCACTGCGGGAGACCGCCGAGCGCTGACTCTTCGACATCCGCGTCACAGGTTGTTAAAACCGCTGATGAACCGCCGCCTTCACAAATCGGGTCGAACAGCTGGCCCAAGAACACGTTGGGGTCGCTGTTCTCGGCGTACATCATCTTCTCAATCTCGAAGTCCTTCCACGGTTCATCCGCGCCCGGACCGTCAACACCCAGACTCGTGGTCATCACCAAACTCACTGACAAACGAGGGATCTGCATGTATCCTCCGAGGAGGAAAGACCCGTCTTTTTTGAGCTGGCAGCGGTCCTTGTCCGCCTGGTGGTAGTCCCAGTCCGTGAACGTCGTCGCAAGCTGGGTAGGGCCCTCGACGCAATCCTTGTCCAGCGCGGCGGCGCCGGCGAGGACATCGAAGCCGACGTATACGTCCTGACGAAGACTCAGACGAGGGCCGGTGCACACAAATAGCACGCATATGCCGGTGGTGTACTCTCGGAGCTGAGAGCTCGCGCCCACTTGTAAGTTCGCCGCGACGGAGCCGCTGATTTCGTTGTTCACCGTGATCACGGGCTCGTACATCTTCGAACCCGCGACGCCATCCAGGATGCCGAAGAACGCCTCGTTCACGACCTCAACCTTGAACGCGTACTCACCTCCAGCGTCGGCGCGGAAGAAGTACGGCAGCTCGTACCCAATGTCGATACCGGCGTACACGGATATCAGGGGAACGCTCGGGATACCAATCTCGGTCAGGGCTTCGAAACCCCTTTTCATCTTCCCGCCGGGGTCGACCATGTCCATCAAGTCGCCGTGTCGGAACAAACCGTTGCTCACTTTGACGCCGGCTTCGAGGCTCATGGTGCGCGTCATTGTCACGCCAAACTTGACCTTGCCCATCTCCTTCAGCGCGTTCTCGAAGCGCTTCTTGGACTCGCTCATGTCGAAACCGAGCTTGGCAGCGACGTGGTGGCCGATGTGGTCGGCAGGCTCGCCGGTGGCCGTGTCAACCGCGCCGAGTCCGCTTCGGCCGAGCACGTGCTGCAGTGAGGACACGGACGCGAGGATCGCATCCTCGACCTGAGCGAGGTACTGCTGTTGCAAAGCCGCGGCCTGCTCCGCTTCGCGGCGAGCCTCGTCGTGCACGCGGTGCAGGTTCATACTGAGCTTCGAGCCTGGATCTTGCAGCGCGTCGGAGGTGATGTCTTCGTGCGCCAGGCCGAGGTGAGCCGACGCGCACGTATGTAAATCGTGCTCCAACAACCGTCTGCCGAACACCCCCTGCGCTTTATCAATCAAGTCACTCAAGTGGTTTACTACGCCAGAAATACACTGGAGTTTCTCCTGTGCCATTTCTGAAGCTGCTTTGATGTGCTCGGGATTCACTTTGTTCACCGCGTCAAACCCCGCGTTTATAGAATTGCGGATCACACCGGCGAAGCTGTCTATGAATGCCTTTACCAAAAGTTCACCCGCGTGCAACGGGAGCTGGAACTCAGATTTGAAACACGTAGAGACTGTGAATTTTGGCAAACGGATTTCAAACGCGTCAGGGGCGTGCACGTCGTTCCCCAGCTTCTCCGGCCACGGCATCTCGTACTCCTTTGTGGATTTGAAATCGTCGAAGATGGGAATATCCATGGGGAAGCAGGCGCCTTGGTCCGTGTCACCCCCCAACGCCGCTTCCATCTCTGTTGCCAAACGCGCGTGGTGTTCCGATACGGACTCGATGCCGTAAACCTCGGTAACGTTTTCAGTCTCCACGCCGAGCGCTTCACGAATCAAAAGGCGTAGCGCTTGCGTGTTGTCGGGATGAAGGATCGCGGGCGCGCTCGCGCCAAGCGCGGCCGCGCTGCCCGCGGTCGCGGCGTTCAAGTCAGGAACCTTCAGCATGGTGACCAAGTTATACGCGTTGGTGGGAATCACCTTGTCCAGCAAGGCGGTGAATAATTTATCAGGCGCCTTGGTGATGGCGTCGATTAACAAAGTAGATCCCACCACGGCGTCGGCGACGAGCTCCTTCGTAGTTCCTATTTCTTGGAACAACGAAACCACGTCGGTTTTCACGCCTTGTATGGAGTCCACCACCATTGAAACCGCGTTTTTGATATCGGGCGGAATAATCGCGTTGTTCGCCAAATCAGAAAGCGTGTGCAAATTCTTGATCTCGGCGATCTGGTTCGCAAGGTTCGCGGCGAGGTTGGTTTGGGCGACGACTTGCTTGTGCAGGGAGGCGACCTGGTCCGCGAGGCTCGCGGCTTTTCTGGTTTCTTTTTCGACTTTCGTCTTCAGGGAGGCGACCTCGTTCGCCTTCTTTTTCGCTTCTTGTTTCCACTTGTCAACTGAGTTTTTATAAAAAAAGTGTCAGTCTTGTACAATTGTATCTACCTGGTATGGGCAAACACTGGGGAAATCCCATCCGTACCTTCGCGTTGCACTTTGTTCACTTCGCTTTTCCAATCAAACTGCACGACCTTGGAGACCGCTTTTTTAACCCAGCCCCACCCGAGGTCGCTGGAGTCGCCCGCGGCGTGCACTGCGGCCGCATCTTGGAGGTTCCCGGACACGCCCATGTCTTGGTGCAAGTTCCCGGACACGCCCAAGAAAATGACACCCACCAAACAGGTAAGCATCACGATCGCCCAGACCCAAGCGGCAGGCTTCGTTACTCGAGCGCGAGGCGTGCGGTCGATGAGCGGCGTGCGCTCATCATTCGTCGTCGCGGAGACGTTCGGTGTCTTGACGTCCATCGTAACGTCTCGAAACGCGCGCGTCAGGGGCGCGTGTCGTTATGGTGGTTTCCAAGGCGTTCAACATTTCTGTTACATTTTCTGTACTACGGTCAGACAGTCCGACAGTACTGTCTGCAACTTGTGCTGTAGCTGACCAAGGAGTCCGCCGCGAGCCAACGACGAAGGAGCTGTTCCTTTGGACGCGACGTTTTCTGGGCAACGGAGTCGAAGTCGGGAAGAAGGCAAAACGCAAGATGTGCAGGACTACATCTCGCGGCAGTGTTTCGAGCGTGGCCATGGCGGGGTCGTTAGTTAGGATGAGCAGTGTTGGCGAGGCGAAGAGTTTTCGCGGGTACGTGTCGCGCGTTTCCCAAATCCAACGGCCACTGTTTGCCGATTGTCCAGAGTAATTACGTAATACACATTACGAAAGACTGACACTTTTCGTTCTCAAGCACAGTTGCGCCAAGCGCTTCCCGGCGACCAAACCATCGCGAAATCTTTGAACGAACTCCGAGGAACACAAACCGAAACCGCATGCGTGGTACATGTCACTTCAACTGCTCAGTACAAACAACTCACCAAAAACGCAAAGCTGGCGCTTGTTGACTTCACGGCGAAGTGGTGCGGGCCGTGCAAACAAATCGCGCCTCAATTTACGAACCTCGCGCTCACGTACCCCGACGTGCACTTCCTTAAAGTGGACGTGGACGAAAACGCGGAGGTCGCCGCTTCCGAAAACGTACGGTCGATGCCCACGTTCAAGGTGTACCGGTACGGCGCCAAAACCGAGGAGTTTAGCGGCGCGGATCCAAACAAGCTCAAGATGTTGATTGAGAAGTACTTACCCACGGTGGGGTGAGCGGTAGTGGTGGCTTGTAAATAACAGTTCAGGAGTCACTTAAAACGTTCCCGAAATCGCCGCCGGTTTCGGTGAAACAACGTAGGCGTGTTTGTCACTCGTATTCCGTGGCGTGTGGGCGTGTTGGTGGGCGTCTTTGTAATAGCGTGGAATGCGTGATGAGTGGCGTACTTGTATACTCCGGGGTTTTAGTGTCCGAGTTTGTGACGCAACCGCGGTTGGATTCTTTTAAAAGAAAACAGGTGCTCTGTATTAAAACAAAACACATATATGATACTGCAAGCGCCTCCGGGTCACAGGTTTACAAACAGTGGCTTGCGTGTGCGTCAGGAGGCTCGCGGTGAGACAAGACGCGCGCGATTCGTGGTTGAAAAAACGCACGCGCGCGGCGGGTATGTCATTAGTTGCTGATGCACGGGTCGAAAACGCCGTAGGAAAAGTCTCGTTCCGGGGGCGGCGACGCGTCTGAGATGTGCGAGAACTCCATCCACGGCCCTTCCGCGGATTGCGCGCCTGAGAGTGTCCACTCGATGGGGTCTCGGGACGGCGCGTCGTTCGCGGTGAAGAACTCGTACCCGCGAATCATAACCGGGTCACCCGCGACAGCGAAGATCATCTCGGAGTATTTGTTCTCCACGAAATTCTTGTCCACAAACTTCAACGCCAGCGTGCCATCCACGGCGGCGTTCGGACCTTCCATGATGCCATTGTGCGTAGGGTTAAAGCCGTTGGGGTTGGTGCTTGACTCCACGTCAACCGCCACTTTGGCGCCGGTCGAGTCGTACATGCTCATCTCCCCAAACTGCATGCAGTCGTCGCTGACCGCGTCGGCGATGCCGTCGAGGCCGGCGCGCACGCGTGTGACGTAAATCCGAAAGTACTTGTAGAAACCGGAGCACAAAATGCAATCCGTGGCGGGCTTGTTGAACTCCTCGCAAAGGCACATCGGGCACTGCGGGTACCCGAGGTTTCCGGGAAACCGCATTGATTCCGTTGTGCCGAAGTAACACGCGCGGCACTGGGTTTCGCCGCCCAACGCGCCTTCGCACCCGATGCCTCCCCTGTATTGGCACGCGCGGTCCACGTACTGCCCCACGCCGCCAAGATCGGTGGGGTGCTGCGCCCCGCACGCGTTGAAGTCGCACTGCCACGTCGTCAAATCCGGGGCCGCGTCCTCCGCGATTTCCAAAACGCCAGCCTGGAAACGACCGAGACTCGCTTCGGCGGCGTCGACGGGTTGTTGTTCTTGAGTCATTGAATCATCAACCACGGCGTCCACGCCCACGCCGTCGGGGCACAGATCCGCGGCGTACGCGTCGTACGCCACTCGTGTTGCCGAGGAAGACGCGCCGCACGTCGTGTCCACGCATTGCGTGACCGCTTCGGATGTCATCCCGCCGCAGAACGAAGAGTCCAGATCGATGGATTCGATCCCATCCCGCAAACAGGTGGACGCACATTGGGGAATAGATGTGTCGGTGGTGGTGAGCTGCCCGAGCCTCCCGGCGTTGCGCACGTCGGAGGTTAGGGCACCGCGTGTGAAGTCGATCGCAACCGCGGGGTTGGGTGCGCCGAGAGCGACGGCACCGGGGCTGTTGGTGGTTAACGCGAAGTGACCACCAACCCCCGCGACGCCCGCGACGGCGAAAACAGCCGCGAGCACGCGAATCGCGGACGAAGACGTGGCGCGAGAAGACGCGGGGGCGGCGTCGGTTTGCAGCAGCGGGGTCTTCTCGATTGGAAGAGAGGTCATGTCGGGGCGGGCGTCGTGCCTTCGGCGGGGGCGCTGAGAGACGCGAGAGCCGCGCTGGGGAAGAGTGGGGCTGAATGAAAGCAAGTCTCGTCACTCTTGGGGTGTTATGAAAGCGTCGCCAACACCAATTCTTGCAACTGCCTCGAAAAACTCGTGATGCGGGTTTTTAGTCGCCTGAGTTTGTAATTCAAGCGCTTGGATGTTTTTAAAAAATTAACTCGCTTAGATACAGTACCACCTCTCCCCTGTGCTGCTCCACCTTTACTTCACCCACCCGGTGTTTCCTCACGCGGTACGCACCCCTCACCGCCCCCTTCGCCGTCTTCGCGCCGACGCTTTCGCCGCGCTCTTCTCCCCTGTGGTGCGTTTTTTGTCATCCTCGGCTTCGTCACAACGCTCCCGTCGCTCGCGTCCCCGCCCTTCTTCTAGGTAGACTTTGGTGAGTATGACAAACACACCGAAAGTGCAACACGAACTTATCGATAATTTATTTCTCCGTCAGAAATTAAGTTGTTTTTCGCGTATTTTTCTGACTGCCGCTCATAGGAATCCGAGATAATTTTTATCTCGGCTGAGTTAAAAATAAGTGTGAAAAAGATAGATAGTGGTGCACTTTCGGTGTGTGTCATAACGACTGAACATCCGGTTTTGTTGTTCCCTTTCTCACGCTCACCGATTGGACACGTCAGCCGAAGTTTCCGAAGTTTGTCATGTTTCCTTCGACACCCACCACAATGTACACATCACGTGCTTCACACCATGAGGAGACGTTCCACGTGCGTCGCCACATGCCCCGCGGCCGCGTTTCGTTTGCTATGTGTCCTTGTCGCCTCCTTACCCGCGGTCGCGCAGGAGTGCGTGGCGAAGGAACCCGACTGTTGCTACGCGCGGATGTCGGCCATCGGTCTTAACGTTGTCGCGCCTCCCCTCGGACCGATTAAAGCCCCGGCGTCATCCTCCGGGCAGTGTCTGGACACGTGCGTGTTCAGCGAGGTCGTTTCCTTCGACCCGTCTGTGGGTGGCACGGTGACGTTCGACTCCCTGGCGTCACCGCGTCACACCATAAACGCGTGGAACCGGCGGCGCTTGAACCACGTCGTCGGGTTGCCGAGCACGTGCGGTGCGAGCCTAGACGTGAGCCTTTCCCGAATCACGTTACAACCGGGCACGTACCTGATCACCGGGACGGCACCCAACTCCGGAAGCGTCGGGGCGATACGCGCAGCGCGGGTGGATGGTGACGGGTGTTACGTTGAAACCTTGGCCCTTGGTAACGTGGGGTTTTCGAGGCCACCCAGCGCGCAAAACTTACCGGGCGATGACGCGCAAAACGGCTACCCGCGCACGGCGGAGGTACGTGCCGGGGCTTTCCCAAATCCAGGCGCACTGTTTACCGCCCCTCTTTGAGTGCAGTACTAGTGCACTACTTTACCAGTACTGGTAACTGCGTAATAAATCACAAGTGCACTGTTCGGCCCGATTACGGGTGACTGTGTGCTCATACGCATTACGAAGTACACCGTACTAAGACTCAAGACTGACACTTTTCGGTTACAATCACAGCAAACGTCCTCGTCCTTCGTCACGCACTCGTTGACCGTGGCCACGGAAACCCAAATCGAGCTGCAGCACTATTTCGGGAACGTGAATTTGACGTATCCGGACGGGACTGTTCCGAATTTCGCGGGGTACGCGAACGTCCGGTGGAACCGGGACGGGGTGTACGACGCCGACGACGGCGCCGGCCCGAACGACTTTGGGTTCGCCGACGCTTTCGGCGCGCGCGTATCAATACGAAGACTGGAAACGGAGAACTCTGGCACCACGTGCGTGCTTCAGGAGATTACGCACGAGGAGTCGTTTCGCCATATGAACATCAACGACGGGTACTGGGGGCGGACATTCGACCGGATTTTAGGGGACCCGTCCACGTGCGGGGTCTCGCGCGGCGTCAACCAAGTCGCGCCCGATGGCGGGTTCGTAAGCTTCACGTGCGTATTGCATTTCCCAAATCCAGGCACACTGTTTACTGCCCTGTATGGAATACAGTCGGAAAGTACGGACCCCACTCCGTCAGACCCCTTTCCAATCCCTCATACACGCGGTCCGAAAGACTGACACTTTCTTTTATTCATCGTAAGGTTACAACCCGGTACGTATCTCATGGAAGCGCGGACCCCGAGTAGCGAGACGTATTCGTTCATAACAAACGTGGTGGAGGTTGACGCCACCGGGGCGCACGTCCAAAACGGGCTCACGCGATACGGCGCCGTCGGGACGATACAGTCGAGTACGCAAATTCAACCCGACGTGACCGTGGAGTCCATCGTACTTCCCTTTGAAGTTTTTGTTCCGGCCGGGACGCTCCGACATTTCAAAATATACACCTACTTCAGGGGCGCGTCCCAGGTTTGGGGGCCGGGAGTAGGGCCGCTGAGTTACGACCCGGGGTACGGGTACCGAAACAGCGTCAGGACGTTCAAGTCTGACAGCGGGAATTGGCGAACTTCGATAGGAGAATTTGCGGGGGGTGTTGGAGCGCAGGTCGGCGTGCGGAAGTTGAGGTACGTGTTGGGCCTTTCCCAAATCCAAACACTGTTTGATGCCCCTTTTTGAGTGCACTACTAGAATAGTAACATTTACCAGTACTGTGGTAAATTGACACAGTACTGGTAAAGTGACACAGTACTCGTGATACTGTTACTTTGTGGTAAATTGACACGGTACTTTGACACAGTCCTACTACGGTAACTGTTACAAACCCATACTCGCGACTCGCGACTGACACTTTTCTTTTACAATCGCAGCGCCAGCGAAGCCGGCCGGTCGTGTTTTTTCGCGGAGCGGGGTTTGGAGAACGGCGATCCCACGCAACAAGGCTCGCCGCTCATGGGGGTTGACCGGCCTGATGGGAGTTGGACGGCGAGGAATTTGAATTTTTTTGAAGGAAAATCGGCGCGGTGCGGCGCGAGTTTAGACCCGTCCACGCACGAAATCACGCTACAACCGGGTTTCTACGTCCTGGAGGGTTTCGGTGTTGGGCGGGAGGTGGATTCGTTCGAGTTGGCGTTTTTCCCTTTGGCGAACGGAATACGAACCTCTCCGGTTGCGCGCTCATCGGCTGGGTTTTCGCGGTTCGGCATCGCCCTCGCGAACTCCGTGGCGTACGTCCCGGTTACCGAAATCGCGGTTGCGGCGACGACGTCGTTTCGCCTCGAGCAGTGGAACCGGAAACACCCAAACGGGTACGGGTTCGGGTGGTACTACCACGACGCTTTGGTGGACAGCTCGTTCACCGGGAGCTGGCCGGGGGATTTATCCCTCGCGCAGCTCAGGATCGAACGGCTGTCGGGGTAGTGAGATTGTGTTTGAGAGTATTGTTATCGCGGGTGGTGTCTTTTGATCCTGCAAAAAAGAAATTATCCCGCGACATTCCCAGTGCTTCCATCCACGAGCTGGCAGCTCCACGTCCCCTCCGTGCCGTGCGTTTCGTTTCGCCAGGTTCCGGTGAGCTCAAACGGGCCGTTCAACGCGTGTAGCTTCCCTGCGTACTTGACGACTTCGCCGTTCGGCGCGGGTCGCTCGTACACTTTGTCCAACAAAACGTCCCGGGTAACCGGATCGAACTTCCCGCGCAGCGTGAACCACAGCTCGTTGTGCCCGGGCACGTCCGCGCTGTCATCGAAGCACCCGGCGCCGAACGCGCTGATGCCTCCGCTTTGGCTCGCGCCCGGGTCTAAAACCAAACTCCACTTGATCGGATTCGTGGGCACGGAAGGATCCACCGCTAACAGTTCGGGGCTGGGCCAGGCTTCGCCTACCCACATCCCCGCGATTGGGGCGTTTGGGTTTTGGCCGCCCCGAGAATCGTCACCGTCAGACCCGTCCGAGCCCCCCGCCGCCGCGCCCAACGCGGCCGCGAGGGACGAGGGTGAGCCTCTTGAAGGGCTGGCTCCGCGAGACCCGCCGCCGAGTGATATGCCGCCCTTACCCATACGCGGTGAAGGTGGGAAAACGGTGTTTCGTGCGCACCGAGCAGGGATTGAAGAAACGCGCGAAGCCGCGGTGGTGATGGGACAGACACGCGGTGGGGTCGCGAACCGAGAGGTGGAAGAAACGCGCGAAGCCGCGGTGGTGATGGGGGCGGCGCGCGGTGGGGTCCGGGGGAGGCCTTGCACACCGCGCATGCGCTCTTCGATTGTGAAGTGGAAAGGTCGTTGCGTCTTTTTTGTGGCGTTTCGGGAAATCCAAGAAAGACAGACTCAGCAGTGTGTTTGCCAGTGGCACTGAGGGCCGCTGCCGCCGCTGTCGCCCTAACGAGGAGAGCTGTCGAGTTTGGGGGATGGTCGAGACCTCTCAACGAAGATCATGCCCGAACCCGAGAGCAAGCAAGAGCGTGTCACGATCCGCGACTACATCGGGTTTGACAAAGAGGACGAGGGAACCGCCTGAGGGGTGACATGTTTTGATCAAAAATCTATTGATACCGCAGCCAGTAAATATCATCGTCCCTTGCGGAACGCTCTCGCCCTCGTGGGGGTGGGTTCGAAACCGGTGTAGAAGTTGGTCACGACGAAACTCGCGTCAACGACGTCGAGCGATTTCACGGAACTTTGGTGGTTGTTACCGTCGCTGTCGTCGTCTCGGTCCGTCGACGAAAACAAACGGCGCGGTGATTTTGGCGCCACAAGTCGTCAGTTCATAACGCCAGAGCTAAAAACACAAGCGCAAACAGTACCGCGCGCGCGTCGCGAGTCGGTGCCGACGAATCAACGCAAACATACGAAAAGCAAGCAACCTGTCTTGCGGGTGGCGGTGGTGGCGCGACCGGCGGTGGTAGCGCAACTTCTGCATCGTCCTCTGCGGGAGGCGGGGGAGTGGGAGAGGCGGTCTGACAGCTCGCACCACCGTATCCGGCGTTGCGTGAGGTGCACGTGCACGAGCCAGTGGTCCCCCCAACAGTGCCGCCGTTGATGCAGTGAAAGTTTCCGTCACTCCCGTCATCGCTCGAGGATGTCGTGGCAACGCACGCGTTGGCAGTGCAAGCGGCCGTGTCCGTGAGAGTACCGGCGCTGCAGGATCTGGTCCCTGAGAGGGTGTAGCCAGAGTTGCATGTAGGCGTACACGACGCACCACCTGCGAGGGAAGATGTGCATGGGGAAGCAGCTCCGTTGGTGATGACACCGGACGCAACGCACGGGCCGGGAGTTGCGGATTTGTACCCAGACCCGACAAGCACCTTGGCGGGCAGGTTTGCCATCGGGTTTGTTGAGGGGTGCACTCCCCAATTATCCGTGGTTCCAAGGCCGAGCTGGCCATTCGTGTTTCTTCCCCAGCACCTGATGGTTTCAAGGTCGGACATGATGGCGCACGCGAAGTCATAACCAATCGTGATGGTCTCAACCGTATCTCCGCCGAAGTTAATGAAACCCAAGGTGGCCATTTCACCCGCCGTTGCACCGAGCCATTGAAATTGCCATTCTGTCGCCACCCCCCCCAAGTCCTGGCCAGCAAGCCATTTTGAGCCAAGGCACTTTGCCGTGCCATCGGTCATTATGACGCAAACGGAATTCGCGTTGCTGTTTATATCCGCGCCGTACGAAGCGCCGAACTTCGCAGCGGTGTAAGAAGTGCTGCCGCCCGCGCCCAACTGCGAGATGACGAGGTTGTTTCCCATGAGAGATTCAGACGTCCCCAATCCTCTGTACTTGGTTGCGCCGCCGTTCCAATATCGGCCGCCGTTCAAGCCGTGACATCCGAAGGAATTAGACCCCCAGCAAACGACTTTGTCGTCGCTGCGGATAGCGCACGTGCCGCCCCCGATGCCTGTGAAGAACTCTTTAGCGGTGTACTTTATGCCGGTTCCGTCACCCTCGGTGTCGCCGAGATCGACGACTTTATTCGCGTCGGTGAGGTCCGACGCGAGAAGCCCGATTTTGGCAGTTTGGTCGGAAATGCCAAGACCGAGCTGACCATATTCATTGTACCCGAAACACCTCAGGTCACCGTTGCTGAGAATCACGCACGTGTGTGCTTGCGTTTGCGAACTCTTCGTCACGGTCAACGGCGTTACGTTGTCCACGTCGTTGCCAAAGTCCATTTCCCACAAAGGCGCGGTGACCCGGTCCTGTCCCGAAACGCCTCCCTGCCCCTGGTACATCGACCTTTGCGGAGCGTCCGTGGGGCCGTACTGCCCAAAAGAGTTGTCCTTGGACCAGTAGATGAATTTTGATTTGCCCCACCCCGTCTTGGTTGGTCCGGTTTCCTTGGTCATGACGCACGCGCCGTTACCAATGCAAATGCCGGCGACTTCGTGTTCCGCGCCGTTTTTGTCCACCCCGAGCGGGACGTACCCAAGCACCGTTCCCATCGGGGTGACGTACCCAAGCGCCGTTCCCATCTCGCCCGCGCCGTCGCCGATAGTTTCATCGGAGGCTGTGTTTGAATCGGTTCGGTAACCGAGGTAGTAATTATCTCCCCACCGTTCCCATCGGGGTGACGTACCCAAGCGCCGTTCCCATCTCGCCCGGGTCGTCGCCGATAGTTTCAGTGGAGCCTGTGTTTGTGGTGGTTCGGTAACCGAGGGAGTACTGAGTTCCATAGCCGAAGCACTTCAGGCGGCTGTTGGAAAACACAACGCACGTGAACCGTCCGCCGCAGTGCACGCGAACATTCGTGGCGCCGTCGGAGGAGGCCAAGTCAACCTCGGGAATCACAACCCCGGCGCCGCCGGTGTCGCCGATGTTCGCCGTCGCGCCATTTATCATCTGGCCTTCCGAGCTGAGTCCCCAGCACTTAACCACCTTGCTTCCATCGCTCGATTTCGTCAAAAGAGCGCACGCGTGGTACGTACCGGAGGAGAGGTACTGCGGAAACTGTCTGCGAGCGCGGCGCGGGGGAGCAAAACGCACGCCGCAAACGTCGCCAGCGCCGCGACGACGCGCGTACTTGTACGCGATGCCGATCGGCGCCGCCGCGACACGCGCACCTAAAGAACGATTTCGCGAGAGCATGACGCGTCAGTGGTGTTTCTGGAAGTCTGGGGGTGAACCTAAAATGTGCACTTGTCCAAATCCGAACTCTGAAGTTCGAAAAAAGAAATTGTTCGCCACTGCTTCTTCAGACACTTGCGTGAAATAATATCGGCGCCGCAGGACCGTTCGTGACGAAGGGACGCGCTGAGAAGCGCGGTTGCGGCGTGCCAAATCATGTCGACGGACGGGTAAGAAGGTTGAAGTCGGATCTTCTGGATTAGCGTCGGGCGTGTCGCGTTGCGTCGTGTCACGCGCGCGAGGAATGACGAAGGACGTTGGCAAGTGTTGTCAAAGTGTCGTTCCATATTTTTTGACGACT
>Ga0307488_10002452_pt1 | contig 15686 bp, 29 predicted proteins | sample SB02metaG_FD_202248 | JGI IMG/M metagenome (GOLD analysis project Ga0307488, IMG submission 202248) | Sea-ice brine microbial communities from Beaufort Sea near Barrow, Alaska, United States - SB 0.2 | ecosystem: Environmental > Aquatic > Marine > Coastal | place: USA: Alaska | collected... | reverse complement strand
CACGTGGATCTTATTGATGAAATGCTCGACTGGCTGGGACAGCTGAAGGACGACAAGAGTTGCAACTAGGTTCGATCCTTCGTTGTGGCCGATTGTGCAATGTGAGAGGTTGCAGCTTACAAGCGCCTACATGCTAGGCAAATAAGAAAGAAACTTCCCCTGATCACCCTTGTCAAGACTGGGTTCACCCACATTATGAAGTGCAGTTTTGCACAAATTAATTATATACTTCGCACGCTTTTGTGCTGATCACCCGTTGGGTTCACCCTGATTTTTATTATATAAAGTCCAGTGACTGGTCACTCAAGAGATTGGGTTCATCCTTATTTGGTTACTTAAAGTGCAGTAACAAACTCTTAATAAATTCAAGCGCTAGCATCCAAACAAATCATTAATCACGTCAAAATTCGGCCCGAAGCGCGATTTTTCATCTGTCAACCGACGTGGGGTCTCAAATTAATCACATCCAAATCAATGTTTCTTTGTAGACAAACGATCGTCGAGCCCCGCGCCCCCGGCGTTCACATGCTGCGCATTAATCAACCATCTCCGCTATCTATGTTGAATTAAATAGTCGATTTTGGTGTATCGCTCCCCGCGCCGAGCGCTGACGCTTTGCCCGCAACTCTGTATGGGCATTCAACCTGGCGGCCGCTTTCCCGCGCGGAGCGCTGACGCTTTGCCTGCAACTCTGTATGGGCGTTTCACCCAGGCGATATACCGAAATCGGCCTATTATGGCCCAGCACCTCGACGACGACTCACAGTCGACACGACGCGGGACGTGCGGAACTTGAACGCTGCCCTGCGTAGTGTGCCTAGACTCCCCTTTGAACCCTAAACCCTAGACCCTAAACCCTAAACCCTAAACCCTAAACCCTAAACCCTGAACCGTCAACCCTAAACCCTGATTCATATACTCCCCCGCCGCCCGCCCCCGCCTACCCTTGGCTCCTCCGCGCTCCCCTCCTGGGTCCCGGTTCCCCGCCGAAGTGACAAGATATGATCCGATATCGATATGGGAGATCGGACATCAATGAAACCTCGACAGGGGTATCAATATGATATCGATATGGGATATGGCATATCGATATGGTCGTCTACCATATCGATATGGTCATCCTAGACATCGATATGGGATATGGGCTGATGATATGGGAGATGATAGTATCGATATGGTCATCCCCGATATCGATATTATGGGATGTCTTGTCACTCTGCCGCTGCCGCCTTCAGTCGTACCCGCATCCTTTCAACTCCGGTGTACCCCCCGTGAGATACCTGTCAGTCTCGCTGTGACTGCTTGTCCACGGTGTACCGGTGGACCGGTGTACCGGTGTACCGATGTACCGGTGTACCGGTGTATCGGTGTACCGGTCTACCCCCGCCGCAGCAGACAGAGGCCCCAGTTCAGTCGAGCGTTGGAATCACATACCCATCTCATCATCAGCATTGCATCACGCTCGCGCAGTATTTCACCCACTCAGGGCGTTCCGATCCAAACTACAGGATAAGGTGTACCCGTACAGAATAAGGTGTCCGCCCATACCGGATTTGGAATTTGGGTATCATTTCACAGATGAAATTCTATGGAACTCTACGGACGTCTCTAGCTCCATGGACATTTCAACGTTCGGGCGCCTCGGCCTGCTGCCTGGCTTTGAACCCCGCCATTTTCAGCGCGTCGGCGACCGATTTGTTCTTTGGATCCATCTTCTCAGCCTCCACCCAGGGCCTTACGTTGCATTTGTCTCCAAGGTATGGATGAGTGACTCTGTGTTATTTGTCGGGGCGTCTATCGAAAGTGATGTCTAGCATTGTGTAACACATTGTGAAAAGAAAGCGCTTTATCAACTGGGAGAGCTTACTGGGTTGATTGGTTTTGGGACAAAACGGCTTGTTGAAGTTGAGCTGGGAGCAGCACTAGTGTGAGGCCACTTGTGTCAGCCCCCCGCCTCGACCAGGGCGACCACCGCCTCGCCGTACCGCTCCAACGCGTGAAGCGCCAGCCCTTGCAGGAGGGTCATTGAGAACAAGCACTCGACCGACATCGGGGCATGACTCGCCTTCAGGGTGGATGGGCAGGAGGGGCATTGAGAACAAGCGCTCGACCGAGATTGCAGCATGACTTACCTTCAGGGTGAATGGGCAGGAGGGTCATTGAGAACAAGCACTCGACCAAGTTTGGAGCGTGACCTACCTTTAGGGTGAATGCTCATACAGACGCGCGGAAACGAGGAAGAGGTTCAACTTCGGTCAAGTGCTTGTTCTCAACAAACCCCCCTGCCTTTGCGGAAGTGCCCTTTGACGTAGCCGGAGGCGGCGCTGATGCATGCCTCCGCGTCAGCGAGAGCCTTATCGTGCTCGCCCTTCTTGTAGGGTCCAGCGGCTCAGGGCTTAGGATTTACGAGTATCGAACAGAACCCGTTTACATGTAATAGTGACTGTAAGAGAACATTTAAGGGCTAAAAATCCTTGAAAAACGGCGTATTTATGCAAAAACAGCCCCGAAAAGCCCAAAACTGCCCACAATTGCCCAAAAACGCCCAAAATCGCGCGTGCGGCGACTCTCGTACACGGGTATTTTCGCCGAAAAACCCCTCGTAAAACGGAGTATTTACGGAAATAAATAGTTTCTGTAAATCAGTTCTGTCCGATACTCGTATGGTGCAGAGTTCAGTGTTGCAGGCGCGCAGGGCCCGGCAGACGCAGCACGCCTGTTCACAGGGTCGTGGGACTGAATTCAGAAAGCTGGCAAGGATATGAATGACGTGGCAAGCATATCTTGCTCAGGCCTGCCATCTTGAGGAAACATGCGCTGCGATTCGCCAGCGCCACGTAGTGTATAGGGGCCAACTCCAGCGTCTGCGTGTAGAACACCGCCGCCTGCGGGTAGTTGCCTTCCTTGAAAGCCTCGTTTCCCTTTTCCTTGCGCCCCTCCGCGCGAGCCGCCGCGGTGTCCGTCTGCAGCGGCGCGTCGGCCGCCACCGCCGCCGCTTAGGGCCTGCCACATAATGCCTGCCGCGTCATCCTCCACATTGTAATCCCTCATTACTTGGCCTGAGTGTTAATGCCTGCCACGTCATCCTCCACATTATAGAACCTCGTTTCTTGAATTAAACGGTATCACATGACGTGGCGAGCATTATCTGTCAGGGCCTGACAGATAATGCCTGCCACGTCATGCCCCACATTGTCATCCCTCAATTATTGAGTCAAATGGGATCGCATGACGTGGCGAGCAGTATCTGTCAGGCCCTAGGATGCCTTCCACGTCATCCTCCACATTGAAGTCCCTCGAGGTGAGTTCGATGGATAGCATGACGTGACGAGCATTATCTGTCAGGCCCTACCGCCGCCGCCTCCGTGTCGCCCGCCGCCGCCGCCTCCTTCCTCGCCAGCAGCATCTCCCGTGCCGTCGTCGGGTACTCGTCCTTCCCCCGCACCACCAACTCCGTCACCACAGCGCTGTTGACCCGCCGGGTGATGAACTGCGGGATCTCACCACTGCCGCCCCCGCTGCCGCCGCCGCCGTTGCTAGCAGCACCCCGACCCCCACCCCCACCCCCAACTCCAGGCCCGCCCCATTCCCCAGGACCACCTGTCTGCACCGTGTCGGCACCCCCAGCCCCACTCCCATCACCGGCTGTCGGCGCCGCATTGGCGGCAGCCGCGGCTGGTGCTGGAGCAGCTGGTGCAGCTGGTGCAGCTGATGCTGCTGCTGCGGAAGCGGCGGCGGCGGCAACGGCGGAGACATCAGATGCGGCGGCAGCAAGGTCCTGGCCCGGTGCGCCACACTTGAAGGAGACTGAAAGTGAGTCATTCGTGGCGTGCACGATTGCTCCCAAGTCCTCTGCACGCGCATACGCCACCTCCAGCTAGGGTGACAACACACCCCGAAACAATAATGAGTTGGTCAGCAGACAAATGTCGCCACGTCTCTGTTTGGCGAAAGACCGAAACGTTTAGAAGGTGTGAGCAGGGACAACCCTACCTCGACACGCTTGCTGCCGTCGACCTGGATGGTGGCCACGGGCGCGTCTAGGACCAGATCTAAGCCGTCGCACGCCCATACCTCGACGCAGGGCCTCACTCTAGTTCAACCAGACTGTTTGCTCACGGTGTACCGTTGTCCCTAGTGTAGCACCTCACGCTGCTTCAACCTGACTGTTTGCCGAGGTGTTCATGGAGGACAACACGGGTAGGGCTAGACGCGGCATCCTGAGTGTTTGCTCATAGTCTACCTGTTCACACTCGCCTAATCATCCTCTCTGGCTAGACGCGGCGTCCTGACTGCTTGCTCATGGTATACCTGTACACACTCGCCGAATCTTCCTCTCTGGCTAGACGCGGCGTCCTCAATCAATCTGATACCTTACAGGGGACTGGTGTAAGGTCCTGCCTCGACGTGCTGGCTGATGATCACAGATTGCACGCGCACGACACACCCGGAGCAATCCTCCACAAGCACTTTGGCGACGCGCATCATGGCGTCCAGCGTGTATACGCAGTTCTTTGCGCCCAACTCGTAGGGCCGTGCACGACCTGCCATTGTAGCTCAACGTGGTAGCTACCGTGGTCGTGCTCGAGTTTCCGTTGCAGATCAATGATGAGCCTTTTTGTGGTAGCGGTGTGTCGCACGCCTGGGGAAGTCGTGTGGATAGACATAGGCCGGAGACCAAGCTAGCCTAGCCGACTCGGACTCGCACTCGCACTCATCAGTGGGTGTCTATACCACGTAGACAAGGCACACACCAACACTCTTAGAGGACCCAGCAGGGATGCTTAGAACGTTAGTGGGGATGTATTGAATGGTTTGGGGACAAACCCACAACCACAGTCGGGCCCTGCCCTGATGTGCACAGCTTGCTTACCGTCTCCCAGGTCGGCTTGCGTGAGCGTCCGCGTCACGCCGGACTCCTTCTCGACGTAGAACTTGGTGGCGATCGCGGTGTCCTCCTTGTCCTTCCACATCTGCTTCGCGGCTTTCAGCGCCTCGCGCTTGCTGCGCTCCTCGGCTTCCTTGGACGAGCGCGGCGCGTCGGCGGCAGCGGAAAGGCCGAGTGTGAGGGTCGATGAGAGCGAGCACTCGAACCGAGCTCGGAGCGTGACTTACTGCACTTACCTTCAGAGCAAAGCGTGGACGCTCATACTCGTACAGTCATACAGACGGATGAGGAGGAGGAGGAGGAGAAAGAGGAGGAGGAGGTAGAGGAGGGGAAGGAGGTGGCGATGGTGGGCAGGAGGAGGAGGTGGAGGAGGAGGAGGAAGGGGAGGGGGAGGCGGCTGAGGAGGAGGAAGGGGGGGAGAAGGGAGGACGAGGCAGTGTCGAGAACGAGGAGAAGCAGGGGGGGGGAGGGGGACGAGGAGAAAGAGGGGGACGAGGAGAAAGAGGAGGAGGAAGAGGTTTGACGTCGGTCGAGTGCTTCTTCACAGCAACACCCCTTCCCTGCCGAGAGCGGCGTTGCTCTTAGCGGCGAGCTCGGCGTCCTCGGCCTTGAGCGCAGCTGCCTCGTCGGCTGCGAACTTGTCCCATTTGGAATGGTACGTCTCGCTGCTGCGGTCGTCCGCGGCGTTGTCAAATTTCCCCTGGTCAAGAACCTTTCCGAAAGGCTGCGACATGCTGTTCGCTGATAGGTGCTTGACGCTCCGACTTGTTTGTAGTCGTGTGTGCCGTGCGATAGCGCGCGCGCTTGTAGCCCGTCACTTGATCGCCTCCGTCGCGTCGCCTTCCGTTTTGTCTCCCATTTTTTTTCTCCGGTGCCGAGTCTCGAGTGGGTTCATTGAGAATATGACTTGATCGACGGAAGTTGTGTCACTTATTTGTATGAGCATTCACAATGGTGGTGAATCACGCACCGATCTGGATCGAGTCGCTGTTCTCAATAGACCCCTTGCCTTGCGACCGCCGGGAGAAAATCCCGAGAAAATCCGTGGAGGACCTCTCGGCCTCTGTGACCACCCAGTCCTCGCCATTTGAACGTGCGCGCTGGTTTCCAGTGCCAACCGAACGCTTCGGGGCACCGCCATCTTTCCTCCGCACATCCCTCTCTTCGCCCCTCGAGAAAGACGTCGCCGCGGCACGTAAAGGGTCAACGATAAAGATGTCAGGCTGGTTCAGCCGGGCGTATAACTCCGCGAAGGGGGCCGTCAGTGCGAGTGCGAGCGGGGCGAGTGCGAGCGTGCGTGAGCGCGCCGCGGGTGTTCTGTCGAGAGTCGCCGCCGTCGCGGACGACAAGGTCCGCTGGACGCGCAGCCGCCTCACCGGCCGCCAGAGCTTCGAGGATGCGGTGAGTACAAGATTCAAGTCCCTGTCAGCACTCAGCTGAGCCACACACCGCGTCCCCCTAAACCTGCAATTTCCTGGGAACGGCCACCGCGCGCCGCACGCGCGCACCACGCCCCCATGTATGGCTCGATGAGACGGGTCGCTACAGCACAGACTCCCTTTCGCGCGCCGTCAACCCCCCCCCAGGAGCCCCCAGGAGGGAAGTGCTTGCCTCCGTCGCGAACCGGGATGGGGGGTTATTCACCCGGCGTAAACTCTCAGCCCAAGATTTTGCAACGGTATATTTGTTTCCAAGGAAATGAACGAGCGTGTCTTCCGCGCGGACCCGCGTGAGGTGTCGCCAGGGGCCTGGGGCAGTGGAAACCTCCGTCGCGCGTCGTTCTGACACTCGTTGAAGAGAGGCCATGTGTTTTCAGTTATCACCTACACGAAAAGCATGCACCCATTGACTCGCGCTGTCCCTCCTCCCGACTTGTCTTCAAGGTGCTACGCATGGAGAAGGCGGCGAAGGAGTGCCAGCCCGCGGAGCGCCCCGCGATGCTGCGCCGCTGGCAGGTCCTGACACGGCGCCTCCTGCCCTGACCGTTTGCTCACAGCGTATCAGTATACAGTACACACTCCTCCTCCCTGGCCTGGCCACTCGTTCTGTGTGCTTGCAGGTGTGTACAGGTACAGCGGTACACTATGAGCAAACAGTCCAGGAACGAGTGGCTCGTTTCGTGTGCTTGCAAAGGCGGCGAGTGTGTACAGGTACACCGGCACACTATGGCCAACAGTCAGCGAACATGTGTCAGACCCGTGCCACTGGCTCACCGCGCTGCGCGGCCTGCAGTCCGGCGAGGTGAACGACGCGTCCGGCCCGGGCGCCGCTGACGCTGTGGCGGCCGCCGCCTCCACCGATGCCGCCGCTTCGAGCAACGCCCTGGACGGTAACTTGCTCGTCGCCCCAGCAGCAACGGACTCTGGCAGGGGGGTTATTGAGAACAAGCGCTCCACCGACGTTGAACCTCCTCCTCCTCCTCCTCCTCCTCCTCCTCCTCCTCCTCCTCCTCCTCCTCCGCGCGTCTGTATGAGCTTTCACCCTGAATGGAAGTTATGCTCTCAACTCTCAACCCGGTTCGAGTGCTTGTTGTCATTGACCCTCCTGTGTGGCGGCGCCGGCGACCAGGACTGGGACTCCCTCAACCTCGCCGCCGGCAGGGCCTTACACAGTGCCTCAGTTCCCTCTCCAGCTCAACTTAAGCACCATTTCAAGCTCACCTTGAGCAGCTTTGAGGTGCTAAGAGAAGCTTCGAGGTGCTAAGTGTGCTGACTTGAGTGAGTTCAGGGACAAAACGGCTCATGTTGAGCGGAAACGAGGACTGGTGTGAGACCCTGGCCACGGGCGAGCGGCGGGACGCGGCGCACGCCGGCGCGGACCAGGACATCGCCACCAACCCCGGCGCCGGCGGCAAGTACGGGCTGGACGACGCCATGCGCAACGCGCGCCTCTTCTTCTACGAGGAGGGGTCGGACGAGGCAGGGTGGTTATGGAGAACAAGCACTCGACCGACGTTGAATCTCCTTCTCCTCCGCGCATCTGTATGAACGTAGGAAATTGAGAACAGGCACTCGACCGACGATGAATCTCCTCCACATCCTTCGCGCGTCTGCATGAGCGGGTGATTATCGAGCTAGCACTCGACCATCGTTGAAGCTCCTCCTCCAATTCCGTGCGCCTGTATGAGCATTCACCCTGCAGGTGAGTCATGCTCCGTTCTTAGTCGAGTTCTTGTTCTCATTGACCCTCCTGCGAGGCGCTGTCGTTCCGCGACGTGATCCTCCGCAGCCGCGCGCTGGAGCTCCTGGTATGGCGGTGCAGGTTGACCCCATGTTGACCCCGGACTGACTGCGCTTGGCGCTTCGTTTCAGAGCTTGAAGCTAAAACAGGATGAACTGCTTTCAAGTCTTGCTTTCAGATTCAACTTGCGCCTTTACATCCTGGTGAACTCGTACGTGGCGACCCCAGCAGCCTCCGCCGTGGAGACCTCCCTGCTCACCGAGCTGTTCCAGCGCCTGCTCATGGGCGGCGAGGCCACCGCTTCCGCGCTCTCGGAGGTAGCGCCGCGCAGATCTCGGCCGCCAAATCATCGACACGCGCTCTGGACCCTCGTTACTTGAGCTGAATGGCACTCTATGGCGCGGCGAGCAATATCTACCAGGCTCACAGCCCGCAACTTCATCCAACGCAAATGAATCCTCGTTTCCTGATGGCAGCCGATGACGAGGGGAGCAATATCTGCCTGACCCTACGCTGAGGGTCTCGCGTCCGCGGCGTCGGCGCTGCTGAAGCACGCGGCAGAGGTACAGCTGGGCAACGCGGAACTGACGGCGATGCTGTCGGCGGCGGTGGGCGCGGTGAAGTGTATCAGCGGGGTGGAGACCCTGGAGGGGCGCGAGGGTAAATTGCTGGTAGAGCCTTACCTTACACCAGCTCTCTGACTGTGTGCTCATATGTACCAGTGCCCCCCTCCACCACCTCCACCATCGCCACAATCCTCCGCTTCCTGCTTTTCATCCTCCTCCTCCTCCTCCCTCGTCATCGTCCGAGTCCAATGTGATGATTTTCAAGCTGTCGACATCACCCGTTCTCTGTGAAGATGGCTTCCAGGCTCACCAGGCAGGACGCCGGGGTGATTGACCCTGATGCCTGGTAGACCTGGAGGAGGTGGTGAGCGCGGGGGGTATCAAGAGCCTGGCGGAGGAGTTCAGCGAAGGGGCGGCCGCGGCGGCGGGGGCCGTGGCGGCCGTCAGCACCGCCGCTGACTCCGGGAGCAGCACTCCCGTGAAGGCAGGGCCAGGTTGATATTGCTCGCCACGTCATAGGGTGCCCTCTAACTCAAGAGACGAGGGTTTAAAGTGCGTCGGAAGATGTGATGAGCAATATCAGCCCGGCGGATGTTGCTCGCCACGTCATGGGGTGCCTTCTGACTCAAGAGGCGAGGGTTCACAAAGTGCGTCGGATGACGTGATGAGCAATATCCGCCAGGCCCTAGGCTTGCCACATTAGAGGGTGGTCTCTAACTCAAGAGACGAGGCTTCAAAGTGCCGTGGATGACGCGGCCAGCTACATTTGCCAGGCCCTACTTGAAGGATGCGGTGAAGGCAGCCTCGGCCGGGAGCTCCGCCGCCGACTTCACGGGGGTGTTGCAGCCGGCAGGGGGGGTGTTGAGAACAAGCACCCGACCAACGGTTCATCAACCTCATTCCCCGCGCGTCTGTATAAGCAGTCACCCTGAAGGTAAGTCGAAGTCATGCTCTCATATCGGCTCGAGTACTTGTTTTCAATGACCCGCCTGCCCTGTCGGGACTCATTGAGAACAAGCACTTGACCGACGCTGAGTCTCCTGTGCGCTTGTATGAGCATTTACCCTGAAGGTACCATTGCGTCATGCTGCCATCTCGGCTCGAGCGCTTGTTGTCAACGACCCTGGTGGGCGGCGCCGTGCACGACCCCCGAGCTGGCCGCCGCCACGCGCCGCGCCGTCGACCTCTGCCGCGCGCTGCACGAGGCAGGAGGGCTATTGAGAGCACACACAGGACGGACGTTGAATCGACGAACCGAGTATGCGCGTCTGTATGAGTATTCACCTTGAGGTAAGTAAGTCGTCCTTCGATCTCGATTCGGGTGCTCGTTCTCACTGACCCTCCTGGCACACATTGAGATGTCGATCGCCACGTCTTATCATGCCATTCGAATCAAAATATGCGGGTTCGACATGCGTTTGATGACGTGGCGAGCAACATCTGGCAGGCCCTAGCACGAGGCCGTCGCCGCCCGCGCGCTGCGCCTCGAATCCTCCTCGGGCCAGGCGCCCATGTCCGAAGCACTCAAGGCAGGGGGGGTTATTGATAACAACGACTTATATAGATATCGATTTCAGTGCAAGTCTAACAATCATACGAAACGCAGATCTCAGCACAACTGTCCTTCTGCTGCATGCTCATGTAGACGTGCGGACTCAGTTCGTGATGTGGCCGATCGACCATGATGCGATCGCACGACCCTCCCACAAGGTGCTCCATGGCGCCGGCGAGACGCTGGAGAAGGCCAAGATTGACGTGGCCGCGCTGAGCGAGGACTCACGCACGCAGCTCATCGAGGTGGGGCGCTTTGCCAGTCAAAACCCGTGTTTGCAATCGCTTGGGTTCGTGTCTGTTAACTGATGAGCTGCGTCCAAGTGGGGTGGTGCAACTTCATACCCGTGTTCAAAGTGCCTGGTTCCAGCTCTTGAAACCAAAATACGACGAATTGCTGTCAAGTTTTCATTTTTGCTATCAATATCAGCTTGCGCCACTACACGGAGGCTGAGCGCTTCCGCGACACCCGATCCGGTGAGCTTCAGATCGCGGAGGACGCGGTGAGCGACGAGGACACACTGCTGAAGATTCGGCTGGAGGCACTAGAGGCAGAACTCGCTGATGTCCGCGCGAAATCCACTGATGCCTCGTCGCGCCTCCGCCTGGCCAAGGAAGAGCGCCGTGAGTTCGAGGTACGGCCTATCAGATGTTGCCCATCGCCTGATTCAACGCATCCATGAACCCTTGTTACTTGTGGTGGATTGCATCCTATGACGCGGCGAGCAATATTTGTCAGGCCCCGTTAGCCCCTTCTTCTTCCCAGCCTCCCCCTATGATCTGGCAGATATTGCCCGCTGTGTCTTCCAACGTATTCTGAACAAGTCTCTCATGTTGAATGGCATCCTGTGACGTAGCGAGCAATATTTACGGGGCCCTGGCTCGAGGAGGGCAACGAGACGGTGCGTGCCACGCTGGAGGGGAAGGTGCGCGACCTGGCGTTCCGCGCAGCGGAGTACGACGCGGAGGCCAACGCGGTGGGCGCGTGCGGCCGCGTGCTGTCCTCCGTCGCCGCGCTGCGGGACGGGGCGCTCACCGCCGCCGCCGCCGCCGCTGCCGACGACGAGATAGGGCCTGGCAGATACTGCTCGCCACGTCATAGGATGCGGTGCAAATCAAGAAAAGACGGTGCAACATGCTTGTCGATGACGCGGCGGGCAATGGGCCTGGTCGACATTACTCGCCACGTCATGTGATACTGGCTCATTTGTTAGACAGGCACGAGCATCACGAGCGTGGCGAGCCTGACAGCTGTCTCGTTCTTATCATCGCACTGTAGTGTACCGTGAAGTTTAGTAGAAAGATCCTTTGGAAATTGCGTTGGATGATGTGATGTGACGGATATTTGCCAGGCCCTACGACGAGGCCGCCGCCCGCACGCGGTACACGAATGCGGTGGCGGCGCACGCGGAGGGGCAGGGCAGCGCCATGCGGCTGTGTCTCAAGCGCCTCACGTTCTGCGCCGCCGAGCTCAGCGAGACGCGCACCAAGCAGGTGCGCGCCGCGGAGCTGGGGCTTGGCGGTGACGTGGCTTCGGACCTCTCCACCGCCTCCGCCACTATCGAGCGCAAGTACCTGGCAGGGGGTGTATTGAAAACCATCACTCGACCGACGTTAAATCGACCTGAAGCTGAAACACGTTTCTGCCGTTTGCGAGGTCGAAGGGGACAATGCTCTCACGATTGTCTGGGGGTTGGTAGGCCACGACGAACCGAGTCCGCGCGCCTGTATGGGGATTCACCCTGAAGGTAGGCCATGCTCTGATATCTATTCGAGTGCTTGTTCGCAATGACCCTGCTCCCAGGAGGCGGAGGACGGCATGTCGGCGGTGCTGGCTGCCAGCCAGGCGCTGCGCCGCGAGGCCGAGGGCATCGTCCCGGCGGCCATCAGCGGCGGCGCCGCTGCGTCAGGGCGGGTGGCAGCGGGGGACGAGGCTGGGGCGCTCGCGCCCGCCTTCGCCGCTATCGAGGAGCTTCGCGCGGAGTTCGAGGCGCTGGAGCGGCCGGAGTTCACGGTGTCGCGGGAGCAGGAAGAGGCGGAGGAAGAGGCCGCCGCGGCGGCAGCGGCGGGGGCGGCAGCGCAGGCGGCAGCAGTCGTGGCGGCAGCGGAAGCAGCTGCCGCGGCAGAGGTAGGGTCTGACATGTAATACTTGCCACGTGATTTGATTCTGTGTAACTCAAAACACGCGGGTCAGCGTCATTTGATTCCATTTCCCTCAAGCAACGCGGGTCTGCAATGTGGATGATGACGTTGCCGGCATTATCTGTCAGACCCTCGGCGGAGGCTGCAGCAGCGGCCGAGGCGGCGGCTGCGTCGACTGCCGCAGCGGCAGCGGCGGTGGCGGCGGATTTGGCGGCGGTGGCAGAGGAGGCGGCGGAGGCTGAGGCGGCGCGAGTGGAGGCGGTAATGGAGGCTGAGGTGGAGGCGGCAACGGTAAGGCAATGCAGGTCGACCCTATCAATCCCACGTTGAAATCGCCTAGAACTAAGCGCTTGAAACTCAAATGTGGTGAACCGCTTTGAAACGTTGCTTTCAATTTCAACCTGCGCCGCTACACGGCGGCGGAGGAGGAGAGCTCGACGCCGCGCAGCATCGACATCGCAAGCCCGCTCAGGGCGTTGAATCTGCACGAGGTAGAGCGGTGCAGGTTGACCCTATGAAACCCAAGTTGAAACCGCCTGGAACTTAGCACTCGAGACTGCAATGTGTTGAACTGCTTTCAAGTTTTGCTTTCAATTTCAGCTTGCGCCGCTCCAAGGAGGAGGAGGAGCCTGAGATGATGCCCACAGCTGTGCCGGAGCCCGTGGTGAGGCGGTGCAGATTGACCCTATGAACCCCAAGTTAAAACCGCCTGGAACTAAGCGCTTGAAACTAAATTGGGATATACTGCTTTCAACTTCTGCTTTCAAATTCAACTTGCGCCGCTACACCGTGGTAGCTGCGCCTGTGGAGGAGGAGCCGGTGCTGATGGCAGCCGTGCCGGAACCCACGGCGGCATTCGAGCCTCAGCCGTCCGAGCCTGAGGTGCCTGAACCTGTAGCGGCGCCCGAGCCTGTAGTGTCCGAGCCTGTGGCTCCCGAGCCTGTGGTGGCAGAGGAGGTGGCGATGGAGGCGGCGGCGACGGAGGCTGTGGTGCCGGAGACCGAGGTTGTTGAGGTTGAACCCAGCGGATACTGCTCGCCACTTCATTCAATGCACTTTGAACCCTGGCCTCCTGAGATCAAAGGCACCCCATGACGTGGTGAGCAATATCCGCCAGGCCCTATGGTGAGGCCCGGGCGGCGGCGACGGAGCAGGTGGCGACGGAGGAGGTGGCGACGGAGGAGGTGGCGACGGAGGAGGTGGCGGACTCGAAGGAGGAGGAGAAGGATGAGAGTGATGACGAGTGGCCGGACTGCAGCGACGGCGAGGACGACGCCGCCGCGGACACCAGCTTCTCTGCGCTGGCAGGGTCATGCAAATACCACTCGTCACGTTATCTGTATCCACCACATGAGGACATGAGCGTTAGTTCCTTGAGATGACCTGCTGCGTAAAAGACGGCGCAAATCCAGTTTCGTGGATGGGGCTATTTCAATGCTCGCCGTGTCGATGTGAACGCTTTGAGGCTCGATGAACGTTTATCTGCATCACGAGACTTGGCGAGCGTCATGTATTTGATCCTTCGTTCTGGACCCGAGCGACAACATGGAGGGCAGCGGCGACGTAGCGGCGACGGCGGCAGCGGCGACGGCCGGTGATGGCGCTGGCGGCGCCGCGAAGAAAAACAAAAAGAAGGGGGGGAAGAAGGGGAAGCAGTAACAGGTTTATGCACGACAGTTTTTTTATAAATACTCCAGTAAGCGCTGCTGACGAGCGCGCATTTCTTTTTGTTAAATTCTCGAATGATGAGCGCTACTGATGGCGCCTTTGTACCATGTACCACTCTCTCACACACACACAGATGTGAAGCCTGTCCTTGTAACGTAGATACTACGAACCACCGCTTTCTGGCTCTTGTCGTAGACGCATAGGGTACATACCGTTTGAACACATGATGATGATGAATGATGATGGAAGAAAGTTCGAAACATATGGAAAGCGCACGGCGGACGTGCAACCCGGCTACGCAGTTCACCCACCCCCTGCATTAACATGTCGCGTTTGCTATTGCATGGGAGACCTTGAGTTGACTCGTTTGCTCGCAAAAGGCCGCGTCTGCGCCGCAAGCTCCTCATTTCACAAAGCTGTACTGCGCTTTTGGTTTTCATCGGGTGGTTTATTGGGTTTGATTCAAGAACAAGTGGAAGGACGGCAAGGGTGGCTCCCTCTTCTGCTGGTAGGACCCCCCGCCCCCTCCTCCCCCGCCCGACACGCCGCGCCCCGCGCCGCGCCTCACCCCCAAATTGATGACCCTTGCTTACCACGTGTACTGTACTGGTCTGTAGCTCTGTACTTGTCTTTTTTCCAACTGTGAACTCTGACCGTCTTTTTGCTTCGGGCATTGAAACGTTTTGTCCCACGTGCATACTTATCCGCCGCAAATTTGAGTCTCAAAAGGGGGGCGCGTAGCGCGCCCCAGGGGCCACACAGCGCGCCACGGGGGGATTCGAAGTGCCACGGGGCGAGCTCCAGACCATCTCAATTCTCAAAGCCAGAAAAACGGTTTCTCCTTGCCACCTGTCCGAACTGCCCGATCTATAGCCCGAACGCAAAACGGCGCAAAAAAACGATGGTGAATAAAACGAAGGGTCTTTCTTGAGTTATTTCTGTCGGTGTTCGGTGGTTGTTGCGTTGCGAGCGTTTGGTTCGGGTCACACCACGTGGCTTGGTACGTGCGTTTTTTATGAGTTTAGTGCCGTAACTGCACCCTGAATCGCTCAGACTTGCCCGACCGCGCATGCCGTGCGTACTTGCGTGTGCGTACATGGACGGTGGGGCCGGAGATCGGGGAAGCGGGGAGGCGGAGCGCTCTAACGGCGTCGATACTGTGCCCTCGCGGGACCTCAGAGGCGACGGGCGTGACATCGATCGTTCAATTGTCGTACACGACGTTTCACCGATTGTTGCCATCGGCCGAGGCGGCGTCGCGGGACGCTTGTCGTCCCCCGCGACGGACGGCGGGGCGCGGGAGTGGAGGGGCGAGGAGGCGGAGCGCACGAACAGCTTCGGCGATGTGCCCTCGCGGGATATCAGAGGCGGCGACGGGCGTGAGTATGACGACGACGAGTCGTGCATTGTGTCATTCGGCGCTCCCGAGTGGTTCTACGCAGAGGGCGACGGGCAGGCGAAGTTGGCAGGGAGGGGTATGGAGAACTAGCACCCAGCTCGATGTTGAGTCTCCTCCTCCGCATCCTCCTCCTCCTCCTGCTCCTCCTCCTTCTCCTCCTCCTCCTCCTCCTCCGCCTCCTCCTCCTCCTCCTCCTCCCCCGCCTCCTCCTTCTACTCCTCCTCCGCCTCCTCCTTCTCCTCGTCCTCGTCCTCCTCCTCCTCCTCCTCCTCGTCCTCGTCCTCGTCCTCGT
>Ga0307488_10002450_pt1 | contig 15690 bp, 7 predicted proteins | sample SB02metaG_FD_202248 | JGI IMG/M metagenome (GOLD analysis project Ga0307488, IMG submission 202248) | Sea-ice brine microbial communities from Beaufort Sea near Barrow, Alaska, United States - SB 0.2 | ecosystem: Environmental > Aquatic > Marine > Coastal | place: USA: Alaska | collected 2017-05-06 | reverse complement strand
CAGAAGGAGACCTTTGGTTCGACACTGACGATGGTAATAAGCCTTATCGCTGGAGTGGTTCTTTATGGATTATTGCTCAGGATTCTGGACTTGAAGCCCTAGCCAATGATGCACAAGCAACAGCTGATGGTAAGATAACTACTTACTTCCAGACAGCAGAACCTACAACTGATCTTTCAGTAGGAGACTTATGGTTTGATACCGATGATGGTAACAGACAGTATCGTTATAGCGGAACTTCATGGGTTGATGCACAGGACAATGGACTCTTTACTATTGCTAGCAACGCACAATCAACAGCTGATGGTAAGATTGAAAGCTTCTTCCAAACAACAGAACCTACGACTGGGATCTCAGTGGGAGACTTATGGTTTGACACTGATGATGGTAATAAACCTTATCGTTATAGTGGAACCTCATGGGTTCTTGCACAAGATGATGGACTGAAGTCACTGGCTGATGATGCTCAAGCTACAGCTGACGGTAAGATAACTACTTACTTCCAAATAGCAGAACCTACTACTGATCTTTCAGTGGGAGACTTATGGTTCGACATTGACGATGGTAATAAACCATATCGTTACAGCGGAACTTCTTGGGTTCTTGCTCAGGATTCCGGTCTTGCAGCTTTAGCCAATGATGCACAAGCAACAGCTGATGGTAAGATAGATAGCTTCTTTCAGGACGCAGCACCCACGACTGGTATGTCAGTGGGAGACCTCTGGTTCGACACTGATGATGGCAATAAGCCATATCGACACAACGGAACCTCTTGGGTTCTTGCACAAGATGATGGCCTTAAAACATTAGCTAATGATGCTCAAGCTACAGCTGACGGTAAGATAACTACTTACTTCCAGACAGCAGCTCCAACAACTGATCTTTCAGTGGGAGACCTGTGGTTCGACATTGACGATGGCAACAAGCCCTATCGTTACAGTGGTTCTGCTTGGGTTGACACTCAGGACTTAGGTCTTAAGTTGTTAGCTACAACAGCACAAGCAACAGCTGATGGTAAGATAGAGAGCTTCTTCCAAACAACAGAACCTACGACTGGTATGTCTTTTGGAGACTTATGGTTCGATACTAACGATGGCAATAAGCCATACCGTTGGAGTGGTTCTGCATGGGTTGATAACCAAGACGCTGGTCTTAAGATACTAGCTGAAGATGCACAAGCAACAGCTGATGGTAAAATAACAACCTATTATGTTGCAACTGAACCAACTACATCACTCTCAGTAGGAGACCTTTGGGTTGACATAGATGATGCTAATCGTATGTACCGTTATAATGGTTCTGCTTGGGTTGATATTCAAGACCTAACTGTAGCTAATAACATATACACACTGAACACAACTACCATTGAAGGTGGTAATATAACTACAGGTACTGTTGAGTCTGATAAGATCTCCATGAATGGCCCAATAGAGTTTAGTGCTGCTGCTTCTGGTTTACACTGGAATAAGAATGCCTATGGTGATGGTATGTCCGGAGGCTTTATAGGTCGCCATGTAACCTCAGGTGGGGTTGATGCTATTGGACTAGACTTCACCAGTGCTCAAAGTTCTATACGAATGAGCAGTGGAGGTCGTCTGATCACCCAAGGTATCCTATTAGAAACTGGTGTTCCCGGTACTTCTACTGAATATGATACTGCAGGTACACATACTTTCACTATAACTTCTGGTGTAGGTAGTCTAATAAGTGTAGTAATTACAGGTGGAGGTGGAGGCGGTGCCAATAACTGGGTAGATAGTTTCCATCCCGGAAACCCCGGAGGTAGCGCAGGTGTCGCAACTACAGTGGCTTTCCTGAACTCATCGAATAATGTCATAGGTTCTGTTATAACCGCAGCAGGAGGTACTGGTGCAGGTGATACAGTTTATTATAACAATACAAACTGGTACGGGGTGCAAGGAGGAGATTCACTCCACGCTCAAGGTGGTGCAGGTGGTGGTTTTGGTGGTGCTGGTGGCGCTGGTACAAGAGGAGCTGGTGGTGGTGGTGCTGGTGGTAGTTCTGGTAACTATTATGATGCCGCGTCACTTAGCCCCTCAGGTGCAGGTGTTAGTATTGCGGATGTTCTGACAGTTCCTTCGGGTGCTGTTTCAATCAGAGTTATCATAGGATCTGGTGGTGCTGGTGGCCCTAATTATGTATCCGGCTATCCTTCTTATGGCCCTCCGGCACCGGGCGGTAATGGTGGTGCTGGTTTTGCGTCTATAACACCCCCATCTTCAGGTAGTCAACTCTTTGACTTTGATGATCTAGCTAACAACTCTGTCCCTTGGCCTACCTTAGGTGCAATGACAACTACAACCCTTGGAACCCTAACTAACTTAGGTTCTGGAGGTGCAGGTTGGTATTACGTAGCTGTTATTAACGGTAACAATGGAAATGGAAGTGCTGCTAACTTCGTAGGGATGCCCCACTATTTCAGTGGTACACCCACGGCAGGTGGAACATCTGCTATCTGGTATAAAATGAAGTAGTAAAATTAACAGGAGAGGACTAACCAATTGACAATTAAGATTAAACAACTAACTAAAGAAGATGTATTCAAGGACTACTCAGAGATCCTACCGGAGCTTAAGAAAGCCCTTGATCATTCTTCAGGTGAATGGACACCTCAACAGGTTATTGAGGGTTGTATACACGACCCCTCTAACATGCATATCTGGTACGTCTACGATGGTGACGAAAGAGTTGCGATAGCTTCCACAAGAGTTGTTAAGTACAACAACTTCTTAGCAATACATATTATCACACTCGGTGGTAAGACCAATGATAAGATGACAGAGTGGACTGAAGAGTTCATCAATATACTTAAGCAGTACCCTCAACTAGACTGTATCGAATGTACAGGTCGGAAAGGATTACTCAAGCCTCTTATAAAGGCTGGGTGGAAAGAGAGGTATGTAACTATTAGAAAGAGCCTAAAGGAGGGTTTTGATGTCTAAACTAATTAAGATTTATGAAGGTATGACTTTCAGTATGTCTACTGGAGAAGTACTAGAGCATGGCGAAGTGTCATACTGGAAAGAAGAAGACCTAGCTCTATGTGGTGGTGGCCCTTCGACTCAAACAACAACCTCTGGTTTTGCTACAGAGTATAAGCCTGAGATCAAAGAGATGCTTGCAGACTCTAAGAACCTCTACGACACAGACCAACTAGGTCAAGTTGCAGGCTTTACAAAGACTGGTCAAGATGCTCAAGCAGCTGGGATTGCAGCAGCTGGAAATCAAACAGCTCTTGCAAACAGTATGATGGGTATTGCTAATAAGCCAGTGGATCTTTCAGGTCAACGAGCAGCTTCATTGCAGCAAGCACAGGGTGCACTAGGTACCTCAAATGCTATGGCTGGACAACGTGGTGGTCTTGGTGGCTCTCGTCAGGCTATAAACCAATCTGGCATTGAGCAGGGATTAGCAGCTCAGTTTGCAGGTATTGATCAGCAGGCACAGCAAATGCAGACAGCTAACATGAACCAAGCTATGGGCATGCAAGGACAAGGCGCACAAACCTTAGGTATGATTGGTCAAGCTCAACAGGCTCAGAACCAAGCAGAGAAAGACTCTGCCTATACAGCTCTTGCACAACGTGTTGGATTATTCTCAGGTGTTGCACCTAAGGAACAGACAACTACTAAAGAAGGCGGTAAATAAGATGGCTGGCTTTAATCCGTTTGCTCCTCAACAACAAGCACAGAGCAAGGCACCACAGCTACAAGGTATTCAAGCTCCTAACGTAGCCATGCAGGACAAACCCGGTATGATGGAGCAGCTTGCACCTACTGTTGCACAGAAAGCTATGGGCAGTGAAGAGTTTGGAAGTGCAACTGACTATCTTAAGTCTGGAGTCAAAGACGCATGGTCAGCACTAACCTCTCCAGCTAACCCTGCAGTGACAGCAGTAGCACCTAATGCATCTATGTTAGGTACTATGGGTGGTACTGCAGCATCAGGAGCAGGGACTGCATTAGCACCTGCAATAGTTTCAACAGCACCATCAGCAGCTATGCTGGGCACTATGGGTGGTACAGCAGCATCAGGAGCAGGGGCTGCACTAGCACCCGCTTTAGTATCTGGAGCAGCAGCAGCACCCGTAATGGCAGCAGCAGCGGCACCTGCAGCAGGAGCATTAGCTTCAGTCGCACCCGCAGCAGCAGCACTGGGGCCTTTAGGTATCCCATTGATAATTGGTGCAGGACTGTTGGCATCTGGCGAAGGTAAATAATAACAAGGAGGCATTATGAGTACAAAATTACATGGAGCTGATGCAGTGGCAAAGGCTCGTGAACTGTTAGGTCGTCCCCTATCAGCGAGTGAGGCACACATTGCTTCAGTTGAAGGGTACAGTCTTGAAACCTATGACGACACTAAAGGTGTCAAGACGGTAGGCTTCGGTCAGACAGGTGAGTTCTCAGGTATGCCTTTTGATGAAGTGGTTTCTACCTTTGAGAATAGAACAAGAGGTATTATCCCCGCCTATGATTCATTACCTGAGGCACTTCAACTTCGGTTGTTAGACTCTACGTATCGAGGTGGCATTAGTGGTAGCGAGGATACCTTAAAGCACGTTAACGCAGGTCGTTGGCAAGAGGCAGCTACTGAGTTCCTAGATCACGGGGACTTCCGTAATTCACAGGCAGGTAATGGTGCGATAGCTGAACGTATGCAAACCACATCTGATGCCATGAAGAACTACGGTGATACTTTATATGAAGAGGCGCTGGTTCGTAAGGAGCAGTATACCCCAGCTCCAAGAAATACAGAGGGAGTTTCACAAACACAGGATGCCACGTTTCCCAGCAGGAGTGGAGTACCTGTCATTGGCTCTAGCACTATGGCTATCCCTCCGACTGCTCAGCAAGACCCTTCAAGGACCTATAAGGTGGCTAAGGGAGATACGTTAAGTCAGATAGCTAGAGATAGTGGGATGACAGTGGATCAACTTGTTGCACACAATGGCATTACAAATCCAGATCAAATTCAAGTTGGTCAAACAATACAATTAGTCCCTGAAATAAAGGGCCTCACAAGCACTGGTGTATCTAGTAGTGGACGTCAGATCTACGATATAACTGATAAGATACCTAAGTCAACAAAAGACACGTTCAACACTATGTGGTCAACCCTATTTGGAGATTAAGAATGAGCAATAAGAAAAAAGCAGCAGACTATTTTAAAGAAGTTAAAGGATCTGATCTCTTCAGGCCAGCCACAGGTCTTGCACACCTTAAGCAAGATGTTGGTAGTACTAGCAGAGAAGAAGCACCAAAGGCATCTTATCCTCACTCTGTGATTGTAGGTAGGGAACAACTCTCTGCACCTGAACAATTAGAGTACTCTTCTGTCCCCGTACGTGGAATGCAAGAGCAGTATGCTGATCAAAGCCGTATGCAACAATTACAAACGGGTATCCCAGCTTTGGCTACCCCAGAAATTAATTACCCTATGGGTCCAACGATTGAAATCAACCAAGGTTATGGCGTTGCGGAACCACAGAATGGTGGCCCTGATCAAGGTGGCTATGCAAACAAAGTAAGACTACCAGAAAACCCTAATGCTTGGGCTGGTGCTCCCGGTGGTACTGTTGTCAGAGATAGCTTTGGCAATGCAGTATTGAGTGGCACAGGCCAACCTATAGGCTTACCGACACAGAACCCTAACTACAAAGCACCTGCGGGTGGTGGTAAAGGGGCTGATGCAAATGTAGACTCAGCTATTAAACAGATTGGAGGTAAGTAATGTCACTATTAGAGCAATGGTTAAACACGTTTGGAGGGGGTGCCAACTTAAGTCCAACAACACCTGCTGATAAAGTCCCAGCAGCTAGTTGGCTAGAGGATGCCCGTAATGCCAGAACTGCCCCGTCTGTGCCACAGTTATTACAACCGGAAGTTAAGTACCCTAATGTAGGTAGTGGTCCTCGTGTGGAGGGCTATAAACCTAACTGGGTTGAAGGTCAAATACCAGATAGCAGATCACTCGTACCTATTGAAGAACCAACTCGTGCAAGTGCAAGAGGGTATCCTACACCTAATGTTGGCACTGGCCCTAGTTACAACACAACACCAGAGAACGTAGGTTCAGGGCCTAGAGTTAATACTGCTGGAGTCCCAGAAACTACAGGGAAAGGAATGGCTCCACCTGAAACAACTAAAACACCTAAACCATTTGATTTTGATTGGCAAAAACCCAAAGTCAGGATAGGTAGTTTACTTGGCGCTCCTGCAGCAGGACTAGAAGCTTTACTGCATAGTGAAAACCTTAACACTGATGAGTTTGGTGGTGAAGCAGGGGAAGCATGGCTTGCAGAGAACAGACCAGAAGGTTGGACATCAAGTACTATGGAAGTTGAAAATCAGATTGCATCTGATGAAGCTTCAGACTATAAAGAAAAATCAGGAGCTGTTTCACTTGCTGAAGATAAAATCAAAGTGTTAACCGAATCTCAAGCAAGCCCTTCATTATTAGAAGAAGCACAAGCAGAGTTAGCTGCTGCTAATGCTATTACAGATACAGATAGGCTTGGTGAGTATGAGTCTCAAACAAACGAAGATCTTGATACAGTGCAGATGCAAATTGACACAATGCTTAGGCAGGGTGGAAGTACTCCTGAACTAATGTCTGTACAGTTAGAAGCTACAGGGTTGTTAGAGAAGAAAGCTGAACTGGAAAACAAGCTTAAAGATGTAGCCCGTATTCGTACTCAAAGATTAGTAGCTACGGATGCGGATACAAAAAAAGTTATTGAGTTATCTGAAGAAGTAGGGGAGCCTGATCTGTCCGGTACACCTGAAGGCTCTAAGGGTGCTGTAGAAAAGGCAGCTGACGGGGTGGTTGAAGGTTTAGGTGAAGGGAAACCACTTAAGGAAATGATGAGTGCTGCAGGTGACTTTTTGGGTAAACTGTTTGATGACAAGGCAATACAACAGGCTCTTATCTACTACACTGGTGCAAGACTTATGGGCTACTCTGCTAGCGGTTCTGGTATGGCTGCAGGTAATATGCTTCAGAAGAATTGGGCTGCTCAAGGTAAGGTAGACTCAGATAGGGCAACAGCTTTAGCTAAGGAAGGTGCAATTGATTACTCTAAGACAACAAAGTGGTGGGACCCTAAGTCCTCTAAGGTTGTTGATGTTTACTCTGCTGCAAACGGAAACTACATAGATCCTAAAACTAATACTATTAAGAATGCAAAGACATCTGGATATGTTTCTTATGATTCAAAGGTACATAAGACTTCGGATGAACAGGTAAATGAATTAGCCACATCTATTAATACTGCTGCGGATGGCACCCTCAAGGGTTTGAGTTTAGATCAGTATGACAATGTAGAGATGGCAAAGGAGATGTTCGGGGATGGTGTTGCAGTTAATGACCTAGTATTGCAGGCCACAAGACGTGCAGCTGCTGCTGGGAGGAACGTTAATACCTCTGCGTTTAAACTTGCTCTGCAGAACTCAGTTAAGCAACAGATAATAGAAGTTGCTAAGAACGGAACTAAAGATGGTGAGGTTATGCTTGCAGACCTGATAGGAGACGTGGATAAGAATTGGCTTAAGGCTGACTTCCTTAATGAAGGTGTAAGGCCAGCTAAGTTTGTGTTCGGTAAGTACAAGACTTGGAGTGAAGAAGGTAAAGGCGTAGAGTATGACTCAGAATTTGAGCTACCAAGGGTTGAAACTTCTCTTATGATTCGTAAAGTAAACAATATTGTTAATGACTTAACACGATACTATGACTCTAAGTACCCAAAGATGGAAGCTAAGACTCGTAAGAACATTACCCAAGCTAAAACTATGAGTGAACTCTCTAAGGTCTTTAGCAATACTGTAATGAAGGATAAGAAGGCTCGTGGATATTGGGCTGAGAGGGCTGAGAACTCAGGTTCTAATGCTTTTTCTCAATGGCTTAAATCTCATGGTGGAACAGGTGGTAACACACACCCAGTTGATCGTATGGGCTTAAACAATCCAGAGGTAATGGGTAAAGTGAACAACATGTTTGCTGATAAGTATCCTAAAGATAAGGGTTAACTACAAAACAACAGGAGAAACACTATGGTAAATGGTCTTGAACCAGATTTAAGCTCTGCTTTAACACGCGGAGAAGAAGAAGAGGCTACTCAAGGCCCTGAACTAGCAGTGCAACCAGCAGCATCTCCACTTCAAATAGGGAATACCTCATGGCGTTTCTTGGATGGAGATACAATTAAGGATGATACCACAGGGGAGTCCATTCGACTTCGTGGTATCAACACTAGGGAGACCTCAAAGTTCCTTGAGGAGTCTGGCTTTAAAGCAGGAGAAGCAGGTGGTGACGCAGCGACAGCTTACATATGGGACCTTGCCAAAAAGCATGGGTTCAACCGGGTAATTAAATCTGGTAAAGAAGGTGAGTGGGGTCGAGAGATTGGTGATCTTGTTAATGAGGAAGGTCAATCTTTTGTTGATACTTTACTTGTAACAGGTGTTGCTAGTCCTTGGCATTTCTCTGACAAGGGTGACACAGACCTTGCTAGATGGGGTCTTGCAGCAGAAGCAGCAGACTCTGAGGGCGAACCTGCATCGGACTGGGAGAATGCTAGGCAAGCAATCTATTCAGCAGAGACAGACCAGTATGGTGGCTTACCAATGGAGAAGTTAATTGCATTTAACGCTGCTGAGTATCAAGCTAATCCTGATTTGTTTATGGGTATTAAATCAAGGGTTCAAGGAGCTGACTATGAAGGTCGCTCTCGAACTCCTTTTGGTACTGGCTATGATAATGGTTTTGCAGTTCTATACAAATCTCTTAACAGAGTTGGAGAGGCTTTAGCTAACAGGTTTGGTGCAGAGGATCTTGAAAACACCTTTGCTGCAAAAGCTGCAGGACAACAGGAGTATATTGATAACCTACCTACAGTTAAGATGGATGTTACTGAAATAGATTGGACTTCTTTTGATGAAGTTACAGATGGACTCAGTGGCATATTGGGTACCTCAGTTCCTTTTATGGCAGCTACTATGGTTGGTATGGCAGGTTCAGGTATAACAATGGGCACCTCCCTAACGCTCCCTGCTAGTATGTATACTGGTATGGTTTTAGATTCAATGGAAGGTCCTGTTGAAGAGAAGAACTTAGGCGTGGCTATGTCAGCAGGAATAGGCATGATGGTTATGGACAGGATGGGACTCAAGGGTCTTGTCAGTCCAAAGCTTATGGTCACTAAAGCAGGACGAGAAGAAGTCATAAAGGCTATTGCAAAGAAGAAGTATTCTCATCTCCCTCCAGAACAGGCAAGAGCTATGGCATCTGCTGAGTTCTTATCTACATCTAAGAAGGAGATGGTGGGTCTTGTTGCAGATGCTAAAGCATTTGGTGCAAGTCAATTACAGAAGGGTCATATTTTCCGTGAAGGTGTTAAGCGAATGACGCAGGCAACTGCCTCGGAAGGTATCACTGAAGCACTTCAGGAACTCACTGAGTATACTGCAGCAGTTATAGGTTCTGAGAAAGAGTGGAACTATGACGAGATCCAACACTCAATGACCAATGCTATTATTGCAGGTGGTATTATGGGTGCTGGCTTTGCAAGCCCCGGTGTAGCTTCTCAAGTGGGTGGCTGGAAGGTTGCTGCTGATAGTGTTAGTGATTATGATGGTAGGTTTGATGACATGAACACAGAGGCTGAGGCAGCTCTCACTGAAGAGTATGATGGTGAGATGCCAACTATCGACCAGATCAATACTAAGAATGCAAATGAAGCTGCTTCAAAGGCCAACAGTGATCTTAAGGGTAGTGGTTTTGTTTATAGAGAAGACCCTGCTGAGCAAGAACAAGACTTTGAAAACCTTGCAGATGCACATGAACCTCCCGGTTCTACAGTGGAGAAGATCAAAGCATTCATGTTGAACCCTATGGTTACTTTACGTGCAGAAGCAAATGAAATCATGCGTATGGGTGAAGGTAAGTCGAAGACTCTATTAGGTCTAGCAGGTATGGTAGGTCTGGAGTATGGTAGATCTGTACCCGGAGTTAACTATATACAACACCTTCAGCAGAAAGTAACGGAGATTACTTCTCACATCCCTGAACTAGAAACTTTACATGCACAGTTCAGTGCACCTATGACCCTCAGTACTATGGGTAAAACAGGGTACGTCAGTGACCTTGCTACTCGTTTTGAGAGGCAAGTAAAGACACCTGCTGCTAAGTTAAATAAACCTTTAGACTGGAGTAAGGCAGATGCAGATCTGGTTCAACATAAGGATGCATTACTTAAGCTTGATGCTAGTCTACAGAAGATGTCCAATGCTCACCTTGCAGTCACCAATGATGCTCGTAGGTTATCTGGAGAGAAGAAGGTTGGTAAGCTAGACAACTGGGCCTATAGGCACAAGAGTTTTAGAAGAGAGTACATCGCTAAGCATAGGGATACATTCACCAGTCTTCTTCAATCAGAGTACAAGATGACTAAGGCAGAAGCTACTGAGTTGACTGACAGTATTATTAACAACGAGTCTATTACAACATTGGAAGCTGCATTTGATATCACTAAGGGTGGAGTAAGACCTTCGTCCTCTAAGGACCGTAAGATGAACATCTCTGACAAGCCTGCTTTCGATGCGTTCTTAGAACAGAACATCTTTAAGAACATGGAAGATGCTTCGAGAGAAGCTGCTAGGTTTAGTGGTCAAAGGACTTACTTAGGTAAGGACAACAAGCATCTCACTGGTTCTCTTGCTAAGGTAAGGGCAGAGTTTGAAGAGACTATGACACCAGAGGCTGCAGATAAGAAGGTTAAGAAGATTGCATATAGTCTTAGAAATGTTATCAATGCTGAGTCAGGTAACTACAATCCTATTCTTAATCAGAATATTAAACAAGGACAGAAGTGGCTGACTATGGCTACAACACTTCAAGCACTAGGTCTATCTGCTGTTGCATCTACAGTTGAGATGCCACTGATAGTGCATGGTGTTCCTCGTGAGATCATTGTAAAGAACGCAGCTACACAAGGTTACTTGTTTGGTAGTGCTCTTGGTTCTTACATCAGAAACTTACAGATCATAACTAGGACTGCAAAGCCTAGAGAAAGTATGGACACGTACTTAGATACTAAGATGCAAGAGCTACGATCTAAGCAGGACACTGATCCTCGCTTCTTGATGTACTCTAACTTAAAAGAACTCCTTAAACAGAGTGGCTTTAAGGCTCAACAGGCAGGTGCAGCTACGACTACTGGTGTTCAGGATACTAATGAATTAACCAGAGGTATGATGGACTCATTCTTCAAGGCCAACTTCATGCATGATCAACAAGACATGCACCGTATGATGCGCTTATCTTTCTTCAATGATTTTCTTATTGACAAGATAGATATTATACAACAAGCTGAAGGTCAAACTGAAACAGTTGCTGTTGCAGAAGCTAGACATATGTTGAAGGAGATAGGTATCCCCGTTAACGTAATGACAAAGCTTGGTGAGAAGATGAAGAACCTTAAAGAAGGTGAAGAGCTAAGTCAGAAGGATGCTGATCAATACAAACGAGAGTTCTTAAACGGAGCTTCAAACTTTGTTAACCAAGCAATACCTATGCCTAACGCAGCTAACAGACCTTTGTTCTACAGTGACCCTCGCTTTGTATTACTTACTCAGTTTAATGGTTTCACTTCAACCTTCACTGCTAACCAGCTTCCTCGGTTATGGAAACAAGTTAAGGGTGGTTCATCTAAGGGACTGCAGTATGGTACTGTGGCTGCGATGAGCAACATGCTTCTCTTTGCATTCATGTCTCAGGGACTTAAGGATGAACTTAAGTACGGAGAAGAGAGTCCATATCTTACTGACAACCAGAGGATACAACGTGCTATCTTCTCTTCAGGATTACTTGGTACTACTGAGAGAGTTATAGGCAGCAACTTTATGTTCCCCTTATATGGCAGTGACACTTATGGTGCTGGAGATTTTGTATGGGAGAACGTAGTAGGTGAGGCAGCAGCAGCAGGTACTGTTGGTAAGGCTTACAATATGATTGCAGGTGCAGTGGAGAGTGATGATGAGAAGGTTAAGCGTAACTTTGTCAAGAGTCTTCCTTTCTTGGGGCCATTCAGTCACAATCTTTTAAATAATTGGGAATAGGAGTATTGATCAATGATCAAAACAAATACAACGACTAGCAATCAAGCTGGTCCGGATTTAGGTCAATATCTTAGAGACGATATACAGGAACAGCTTGGTGTTGCTAATGATGGACAGGCTATTGCCATACCAGAAACAACAGTACAAGCTCCTGCTCCTACCCCTGAGGCATTAGATGTTAACGGGTTTACAGAGCAGGCAGAACCAAACTTAACAGAAGCAGTTGCACTTGATGAACGTCAACAGCAACTTGAAGCTGCAACGGCTTGGTCTGACACTCACGGAACTCGATCTGCGTACATAGATGAGTCAGATATAAGTAAGATATGGGGCATAGGTCAGGCAGAAAGGGTTGTAGAAGGTTACACCCGTCTTGTCGGTACTGACAGTCTTATACTCCCGCAAAAGGACCCTAAGGAATACGTGGATACCTTAAGGAGTATGATGGGGTATAAGAGAGACCCCTCAACTCTCTCTGAAAGGAGTAACTTTGTAACTAATAAGAAAGACACACCACTTAATCCAGCGGAACTCTTTGGTCATTTAGATGCTTATGAACTAGAGTCTAATGATCAAGGTTCCTTTAGGGTGTTACCCGGAATACAGATCCTTGCACTAGGTTTGGTAGAGCAGAAGCTTAACGAGAACCTTACTTCTGCTTCTTTAATTTCCCAAGATATGATGGATAACTTTTCAGAAGATGAGATCAAATCTATGACAGGTGTTTCTCCTATGGATCTTGTGGCTACTGAGTCTGACTCACAGCTAGGCAGAGGCTTAGCAGAGGAGTGGACTAAGTTACTTCAACGACAAGCTGAAGGACCTGATGTACAACTAGACTGGCACTTAGATCCTGATAAGGAGATGACTAAGGAAGCGTATGAGCAGCTTGGTCTTTGGGCTAAGCAGACATACTCTGTTGCTTTCCCGGACATATTACAAGCAGCTACTGCTAAGACTAAGAGTGGTCATTCGAGACAAGACTTTGTACTTACAGCTCAAGGCCCTAAGATCCTTGAGAAGTCTAAGAAGTTACTTGTAGAGCCTAGGGTTAAAGCTAGGCCACAGGTAACAACTATACCCTTAGCCACTACCCAGTACTCCAAGACTAAAGAAACAACTGGTGATCATTACAAGGACCCTAAGAAGAAGGCTTCTTTAGAGGATGAAGCAAGAGCTAACTTAGCAAGTGTACGTCATGTTATTAATAAGGTTAGACTTAATGCAGGTATGTTCTTGAGCCTCATAGGTATTACACAAGCCTCTGGTATGAGAGCTGAAGGTAATGATATTGTTGTTGACGGAGATGCAGGTGCCATCTTAGGTGTTGGTCGTGAAACTGTTAAGCAGATTAACAATACGTCTGATATGGCTATGATCAAGAAGCAATCCTTAGAGATTGAGATAGAGAGCATGGACCCTTTTGATCCTCGTTTTAGTAGTTTAGCAGAGAAGATACGTGTCTTAAGTGACTTTGCAGTGGAGTCTTCTACAATAGAGTGGAAGCAAAAGACTTATCGTAGACGTGCATCTCAAGCGTTAGGTATGCTGCAGGATATTGCAGAGTTTCGTAATGATCCTATTAGTTTTACTAACTACTTACAAAGAGGAACGTCTCGTATAGGCTACAGCTCTCAGAAGATGAACCCACAAACCCATCACCTTGCACGTCAGCTGTACGGAAGTTCAACTGAGTATGTTATAAAACCTGGGAGTGGTTCACGAGCAGAGCAAGCAATGTTGATTACCTTTGGTGCTCATATGTTTGAAGAGAGTAACACTATGCCTCTTGAGATCTACAGTAAGATGCGAAAGCGTATCACTGGTAACGATGCTAAGTTAAAGAGCATTGCAGCTGTTGGTCGTAAGCTTAGGGCAATACTAGCTGACTCTGATGGGGAAGCTACAGCAGTAGCTCTTCTTAATATGGATACAAATGAGAAAGGTAACATCACAGGTGTGGGTAATGTCTTGGAAACAAGAAAGGCTTTTAAAGCTGATGATGATGTCTCTATGTTTATCAAGGAAGCTATCAACCATCCTAATGAAACTATTAATATCATAGAGGAAGCTGTTGAGTTAGCCAACTACATGGACGCTGTTGAGAGTGGTAAGCATTTTGAATCTTCTATGAGACCTCTTGAGGTTGATGGTATATCTAATGGTGTTGCTAGTTTAGCAATGCAGTTAGGTCTTACAGATATCATGTACCGAGTTGGTGTCCTCAGACAGGACCCTGCTAAAGTTATTGCTTCTTTTAAGGGACTTGAGGGTAACCTTCGGGCAGCTCTTGCTAAGAACATGACAGAGTTGAGTTTACCTGAGCTTTTTAATGACTCATATTTCAACTCTGAGTTTGATATTGGTAAGGGATTAGATGATGAAAAGGTTATTAGGGAGTTGTTGGATTTAGCTATTCAAAACGAGAAGCTATTCCTTAAACCCCCATTGATGACATTTGCATATGGTCAGGCAATATCCAGTATGCGCGGTCTTATGTTAGATGCAGTCACAGGTAACACTTTGTTATCTCAGGCAGCAGAGAAGACTCGTTGGGGTAAGGCAGGAACTGCAGCTATCTTACATCGTATACTTGCAGCAAGTTTAAGTGTTACCTTGGGTAAAGATGTCGTTGATTTTGCTGAGGCCATTAAAGATGTTACGTCTGTAGCTTTGATAGCAGATGAACCCATCTTGCATGAGCTGGGCACAGGGACTATGACATCTTTTAACTCTTCAGTTTATAAGCCTGACTACGAAGCTCTTAAAATACAGAGCCGTATCAAAGGTCCTGATAATAAAGAGATTAGAAACACACGCTTCACTCCAACTAAGAAAACTTTAGGTGCTATTAATGCATTAAACCCTGAGTCTAGCACTAGGACTCAAATACTACCTCAGTTTACTATTGGTATGGATGGAGCTACTATTACTAACACACTATCAGGAGCACCTTATCGTGGTCTGCAGGAATCTACTGGGCAAAAGGTCCCTTATGTTATTGCAATATACGATGCTGTTGTAGGAGATCTTGGCTCTTTCATTCCTCTTATTGAAACTGTTAATAGAGTGTGGAAGAATGTAACTTTTAATCATGATCATATTCAGGGTGTTGTTAACGGAGCTAGGGCAGCTCATGCCAAAGGTAAGTCCAACTTATCTAAGCTAGCTAACACTGACCCTAAGGGTTTGTTTAAAAACAAAGATCAGTCTTATGAAATCTTAAATAGTCTTGACAAGATGCTAAGGACTCTTGAGAAAGGTTCTACTCATCAGAGGGTAGTACATTCCCAACGTGCTGCTATCATTAAGAGAGCAACAAGTGCAATGAACTCTTCTGGTGTCAGTTCAAAGAACAGGGAGATGTCGGGAGGCTACGTTGCTTACTTGACTAACGCAGAGGTGTATGCCCTTTACAATACACTGGATGCCTACATGGAAGTTAAGCTTGAACGTTTGCAAAGGATAGCAACTAAGGCAAAGGCTAATCGAGCGAGAGCTTTAAAGGCTGTTGAGGGAACTCACATAACACAGTATGCACCTGATGCAGTTA
>Ga0307488_10002448_pt1 | contig 15702 bp, 36 predicted proteins | sample SB02metaG_FD_202248 | JGI IMG/M metagenome (GOLD analysis project Ga0307488, IMG submission 202248) | Sea-ice brine microbial communities from Beaufort Sea near Barrow, Alaska, United States - SB 0.2 | ecosystem: Environmental > Aquatic > Marine > Coastal | place: USA: Alaska | collected... | reverse complement strand
ATATTTATGAGTGGGGTTTCCAAGAACTGAAAGAAGAGTTAGAACGAAACTTCATTATAGAAGACGTTACAGGCACGTTCATACAGCTACCTAATTTAAGGAAGGCTATGAAAGAACAAATAGAGCCGTCTATTGACGGAATGCCCGTACACAGTAGTGTGAAAAAGTATCCAAGAGCATGGTCGCAAGAGCAACTGGATATGCTTGAGTCTAGGTTTGGTCGACAGTTCTTACGGGTTGCCGCAGCAGCACCGTACCCTGAATACGCCAACAACTGTGCGTGGGTGTTAAGGAAAAAATAATGACCGAGTTCATAAAAGAAGAACTGGATCGCTACTGTTACTGGCAAGAAGAGCGAGAAAAAATCCGATGTAGAAAAGAAGTTTTAGGACAGGAGCCTCCTTGGACGGAGGATCCTATTTTACAAAACTTTAAGTTTTGCCAAGTCTATCGAGAGGATGATCGAACGACTCGGTGGTTTAAAAAACACATCAGAGAACCTTTAAAGAACGATCCTGCCGTTTTCATGGCAACAGTTATTTTCCGATGGTTTAATTTAATAAACACTGGAAGAACCTTAATTGAACACGACCTGTTACTAAATTGGGATAGGAAAAAAGCTATTGAAGAAATCACTAAGCAACCGAAATGGGTGACAGGGGCGTACATTATTAAAACCCCTAATCGCATGGATAAAGTGACAGGCGTTGCTGAGTGTATTTCTCATATGTGGAAAGACAGAAACCATATTACAGACCTGTTAGCGGAAGACCTGAGTAATAAGGAATCATCCTTGGAGAAGACTTGGGCGCTTGTAATGAGCTATCCGTACATGGGACCATTCATGGCCTACGAGGTTGTAACCGATCTACGATGGACACATTTCTTAGAAGACGCAGAAGACCGAGTGACGTGGGGAAATGCTGGACCAGGAGCGATGCGAGGACTCAATCGTTTAACGGGTAGAGAGTTGTCCTTTTCGAGACGTAGCCATGATTGGAACGGCGAGATGAACGAGCTTTACAGTGCGGTTTCAGGACGGCTTTGGTTTAAACGGAAAGACCTTCCATATGAGATGAGAGAGATTGAGGGTGGACTTTGCGAGTTTGATAAGTACTCTAGAATGGTAAAAAACGAGGGCAGAACACGATCTATTTATAAACACAACGATCTTCCAATGATTGAAGATTTAGTAGAAGGAGAAAGTAAGTATGGGAAAGGTTAATGAATATTCAGTAACCCTTTTAGAGGATTGGGGAGACTCGGTGGACATCCACTACACCCAGTTCCTAGAGGTGGCATTCTTTTTAAAGGTTCCTGCAACACATAAAATGGCTGTTGCTTTTGTGAGGCGTAAACTACCTTCAATCGGCGAAAACGAAATAAGTTTTCTTATTGGCGCAATAATAGACGGATACCACGAAACCTTATGAAAGTAATTGATGCAAGAAATGTAAACGATGCGATACTCTTAGGCGTTGATTTATTTAACAATGCTTTTAATTATCGCGTACAAGAAAGCCGGAACGGTACAACGTATGAAGCTTTAGAGCCTGTCACTACCGTATACCGCAACCCTTGTGAACGGGTGTGCTTGATCGCACAAAGAGACGCTAACCCTTTCTTTCATCTGATAGAGAGTCTTTGGATGCTAGACGGTCGTAAGGATCTAAAACCTTTGACGCATTTCGTTGAGTCTATGAAGGATTTCTCAGATGACGGCAAATCGTTATGGGGGGCTTATGGTTGGCGGTGGAAAAGCTATTTCGGCAGGGATCAACTCCCTCTCATCATCGATATGCTGAAAAAAGATCCTAACGATCGTAGAGCGGTTCTACAGATGTGGGATGCTAAAGAAGATCTAAACAGAGACGGCAAAGACGTTCCTTGTAATACGAACATCTATTTTAAGATAAGAGATGGTCGATTAAATATGGCCGTATGTAATCGATCAAACGATATGTTATGGGGAGCTTATGGAGCTAACGTGGTTCATATGTCCATACTGCAAGAATATATGGCATCGGCTATCGGTGTTGAGATGGGGGTCTATAGGCAAGTTAGCGATAGTTTTCATGTCTACCTGAATCCTGTTTGGGAAAAGGTAAAAGATCTGACGATAGATCCGCACTCTTTTAGACACTTAAAAAACCCTTACGATACCTTAGAGGGCTACACCCCGACTCCATTATTCGATGACGTGAGTATGTTCAATTCGGAACTAGATAGATTTTTTAGTATGCATCCTACGAATATAGAATCACATAAAGAAGATTGGCACAGTCCGATATTTACCGATATAGCGATACCTATGCTTCAAGTCCATAGAGCATATCAGATGAAAGATTTTAAAAGTTCATACAAAATGCTTGATTCTATTAAAGCATTAGATTGGAGAGCGGCTTGTCTCAATTGGCTTATCAAGAGAGAACAGTCATACCTTAGTAAAACGCAAAAAGGAGAAATACATGAGTAAGTGGGAAAATATGAAAGCAGCAGCACAGACGGATTTAGAAGCTCTGAAAAAAGCTGAAACATCTTACGGAGACTCTTGGAAACGTCGAGGGGGTGTCGGTGCGTTCATGATGCTGGCACGTAAGTTCGATAGAGTCGAGCACCAAGCACAGAAGCATGGGTGGGATATATTCGAGGCGGGTGAAGTCTATGTTGGTGAAGCCGGATTACTCGATGATATTCGAGACTTACGTAGGTATCTACTGTTAACAGAAGAGCACATCACATCAAGTGCGCTCGGAAATGACGAAATACTTAAATACGAAGGTGAAGAGGAGGGGATTTAAAATGTTATTTATTTCAAAAATAGCGGAGTACTTCAATACTTTAAGCAAAGAGTGGGGTGCGATTTTAGCAGCACCCCCTGCTAAAGTTGATGAAATTGAGAAAGCTAAGATTCTTAAAAAAGCGATCAAAGACGGGACAGTTGAGCTAGAGAAACTGCCTTGGGAGATTTCAGGTGAAAGAGCTAAACCCAAACGTCTTAAAGCTAGAACTACCAAAGCAGACCCTAGCGACAACCCTAAGAAAACGTGGAAAGCCCCTAAACCCAAAACTAAAATTGTGAAGGTTAAGAGTCCTAAATGATTTTACAAAACTCGTTGTTCCCGCCTCAAAGCGATTGGTCTGTCCCCGATTTCTTTCCTCAGTTTTCTGAGACAGAGACAGTCGCGATAGATTTAGAAACTTACGATCCGCACCTCATGACCTGTGGTCCAGGATGGGCTACAGGCCGAGGCCATGTCGTAGGGATTGGGGTGGCGACGAAGGATTGGGAAGGTTATTTCCCTATTCGTCACGAAGGGGGAGGTAATCTAGATGAGGGTATCGTTTTAAGATGGCTAACTAATCTACTTAAATCTACAAAGAGAGAAGTGGTGTTTCATAACGCACTCTACGATGTAGGTTGGTTAAGGAGAGAAGGAGTCATTGTACACGGTAAAATACTTGACACGATTATTGCAGCCCCCTTGCTCAACGAGAACAGGTTCTCCTATTCACTGGATAACTTAGGTGTTGAATATTGCGACGAGAGAAAAGATGAATCTCTTTTGAAGAATGCAGCTCTGGCTTTTGGGATTAACCCGAAGTCAGAGATGTACAAGCTACACGCTAAATACGTTGGACCTTATGGCCAACAAGACGCTTCCTTAACATTGAAGTTGTGGAATAAGCTCAAGATTGAGATTGCTCAGCAAGGGCTAGAGAAAATATTTGAGACGGAGTCTAAGTTGATCCCTTTGCTTTTAGAGATGAGGTGGAGAGGCGTTAGAGTCGATGAAGAAAAAGCGGAAAGAGTTAGTAAAAAGCTCTCTACAGAAGAACAGAAAATACAGATCGAAATTAAGCGGAAGTACGGCACGGATGTGAACTTGTGGGCTAACGCTTCACTAGAAAGCATATTCGAAAAGAATAAGATATGGTTCCCACGAACAGCTAAAGGCATGGCAAGTTTCCAGAAGGATTGGTTAGAGGGCCATTCTCACGAGCTTCCCCAGTTGATAGTCAGGGCGCGGAAACTAAACAAGGCTAGAACTACGTTTATTGATAAGATGATTGGGGAGCATTCGTTTAAGGGTAGAATACACGCAGAAGCGCATCCTATGCGTAATGACCGTGGCGGCACGGTTACGGGTCGATTTAGTTACAGTAATCCTAATCTACAACAGGTTCCTGCACGAGACCCCGAAATAGGCAGTTTGATACGTTCCTTGTTTATTCCGGAAGAGGGTTGCCAGTGGGGGGTATTCGATTACTCTCAACAAGAGCCTAGACTCACCGTTCATTACGCTAACCAGATGAACCTAACAGGTGCCAAAGACGCTGTAAAACTATATACAGAAGAGAGTGCAGACTTCCACCAGATCGTTGCGGATATGGCTAACATCCCGCGTAAACAAGCCAAGACTATCAATCTAGGTTTGAGTTACGGAATGGGGAAGGAAAAACTGATTAAGGAGTTAGGTATCGATGATACGGAAGCAGAGAATCTGTTTCAGCAGTATCATGCTAAAGTTCCTTTCATTCGCGCTCTACAGGATCAATGCGCCAGAGTAGCGGTGGATCGAGGATATATCAGAACATTCGCGGGTAGGCGATGCCGTTTTGATTTGTGGGAAAGTAGGTTTGAAAGAAGTCAACCTTTGCCTCTTGAAGAGGCGAAAGATAAATATGGGGATGACCTTAAACGGTCATACACTTACAAAGCTTTAAATCGTTTAATACAGGGATCTGCGGCTGACATGACAAAGTTAGCAATGATAGGTCTGTGGGAGGAAGGAATAGTTCCTCACCTACAAGTCCACGATGAAGTTGATATTTCGATAGAGAGTAAAGAGCAGGCCGACACAGTAACAAGAGTAATGGTAAACTGTGTGAAACTTGCTGTCCCTTTATTAGTGGATCAAGAGTTAGGAACGTCATGGGGCGAAACAAAGGAAATAATATCATGAGAGGCATTTCTCCAGAAAAAGCGAAACAGAATTCCATTCGGTACAGAGAGATATATGAGCAATGGAGTAGTTCAAAAGCAACACTAGAAGAACTAGGTGAGGAACACGAAGTTACCAAACAACGTATGTGGCAGATAATCACACGTTGTAAGCTCGGTGAGGGTGATTATTATTACGGGCGAGTTGTCGCACGCAACAAATGGTCTGAATTTACGAAACTCTACTCGGACGTTGAACAAACGAAAAGAGCCTTTAATGAGTGGTTGAGTGCGCGTGAAATTAAGTTAACGTCAAACAACCAAAAAGTTGCTCCACACACTGGATGGAACTGGTAAGCGATAAAAAATCGAGTTTTTCAAAAAATCGGCCTCAGGAGCGTTCGCAGGTTAAACGATCTAATCCTATTTAGGTATTAGGTTCCGAGGTACGGAAACCCCCTTAGACGCTCTAATAGGAGCTTATACGAGATCGGAGTGGTTTGGGGGGTATTTCGGAGGGTTTTTAGTCCGTTTAAGGGGTAATCATGGCAAAAGAGAAGAATTTGTGGTTATTGTTAAGAACAAACTTACCGCATATGCATTTACAACGAATTGAAACAGGAATGACCGGAGCAGGGGTTCCTGATGTCAACGGATGTGCAAAAGGAAAAGAGTTCTGGATAGAATTAAAAGAGATACATTCGGGTAATGCACTTACTCTACGACCTATGCAAATATCCTGGCTTGCAAAAAGAGCATCCCATGGCGGACAAGTTTTCGTGATGGCTAGGAAAAAGAATGAGATCAAACTCTACCATGTAGATAGCCTCACCGGAATAAAAGATCTAGTCAAAGAAGGCTACAGCTCCCCTGCTCTTTTAACATTAACGATTCCCTACGATTGGGACGCTCTCACTACTGGTTTACTTTCCTAAAACTCCTATATATAATGGTTAAAGTAGCAATTAGGCTACGGTCACTAAAGTAAGAAAGGAGAAATGTATGTCACATCAAGTAGAAACAATGGCGTGGACAGGCGATAAGCCTTGGCACGGATTAGGTGTTGAAGTAGCTGGCAACCTAACCCCATTACAAATGCAACAAGCAGCACAGCTAGACTGGACAGTTAGTAAGCGTCCAAGCTACACCTTAGACGCTCCCGAGTGGTCGGAGGAAGTAGGTCTTATCCAAGCAGAAAATACTTTCCACATCGTTCGTGATTCCGACAATAGAATACTTAGCCATTGCGGTAGAGATTATGTCCCTATTCAAAATGAAGATGTATTCAAGTTCTTTAAACGCTTTACGGAAGCTGGTCATATGACCATGGAAACCGCAGGTAGTTTAAAAGACGGTGGAGAAGTATGGGGGTTAGCTAAGATCGCAGAAGACTTTGAACTAGCGGGCGATGACCTTATAAAAGGTTATTTGTTAATCAACCAACCACACATCGTTGGTAGATCGATGACCATTAAGTTAACGCCTATACGAGTTGTGTGTAACAATACACTCACGATGGCACTAGGTCTCAATGGAACCGCTTCATTCCGTATGCCCCATGTTAAAGAGTTCGGCGATGATGTCATACAAGCGGCAGAGGAAGCTCTGGGGTTATCCGCATCTGCGATGACTGAGTTTAGAAAGCAAGCTACTCTACTTTCTCAAACGAAAGCTAAACACTCAGATGTCCTTGAGTACGTTAGCGAGATCTACCAACCTTTGATGATTGCAGAGTATCGCAAGGAACAGCTATTACGATCAACGGCTTCGGGTACGCACCTAGGAATCCAAGAGCCGCTAAAAGAGAAGCTTAATAAGTTCCCTTCATTGGTAATGGATGCCTTAGATCACAGTCCAGGAGCACAGCTGAAATCTGCTAAAGGAACATGGTGGGGCGCACTAAATGCTGTTACCTATGTTGAAGACCATTTGCGTGAGTCTCAAACAGCAGGGAACGCCTTACATAGTGCGTGGTTCGGTGCAGCAGCTAATCGTAAGAGTCAAGCCCTATCACTCGCAATACAGAGAGCCGCGTAATGAACAATAAAGAAAACCCGAAAACGTATTTCTTAGCGTCAGAAGTTTTAGAAATGCTATGGGTTGGACTATACGAGTCAGGTCAGGAAGATCTGGCTCGTGTATTATCCGATTCCATGATTGCACAAGGTTGTCAAGAACTGGAGACCGTAACAGACGGGATGCTTATCTTGATGTTTTGGAAAAACTACTTAGAGGAAAACGACTTAGTTTCTTTCTCTGATGACGGAACGGTGCACTAAATGAATATTATGCTCGATAGGGGCGATCACGATGAGTTTCTCGCGGATTGCCCATGGACTAAAGAGGACGCACAATACTGTGATGCACATGATATAGAACTTTCCTACTCGGAGGACGAAGAAGGACGTGAGGTTCGATATTGTCGCGAGTGTGAGGGAGCTGAGCTGGAGTTACAGTGATGAAGAAAGTATTAGACAAAGACATATACATAAAAAACCTAGAGATGCAAGTTACTCTATTCGCTGAACACTCTCAAGTACTGGGAGAACTTTTAGAGCACATCGAGCAAGACTTTTCGAGAAAGGAAGACGGAACTAAACATCTATGGAACTGTGTAGATGAGGGTAATGAGTTACTTATGGGACCAAGTCGCGCTTATGTTAACCAAGATTAGTATCTTTTTTAATCGCTTATCGGGGACTGGTTTACTTTCCAGTTACTGGGGGGCATACTAATACTTCGTTCTGCCGCAAGGTGGATTATTTTTAAAACCAAAGAAAGGAGAATGTCATGCAAATAGCAACACCAGCAGTAGAAGGCGGTAACGCCTACACTATAGGAAAAGTGAAGAACATAGCCAGTTCGGCTAAGAAATCTCCCACTGCTTCTAAGAAAGTAGCCAAACCATTGAGCAAGGCTAAAGTGTCGCCAGTGACGATACCTAAACCTACGAAAACAGGTAAGGGGTCAGCACGAACTTTATACAAGTTCACTGGTAAAAAACCAGAGGGTAAAACACCGCAGATGAACGCGTTGATCCTTACCGTGATGGAAGCGGAGGCTGGTGATTTAGTGTCCTCTAGCTTTACAGCACAGGATCTGGTTTCGCTCGCAGTAAAACAAGGAGCCTTAACAACGGGTCAAGACCCATTAAGAATCTTTAGGTTTTATGCAAAACGACTTGTTGAGGAAGGCTACTTCGCGAAAGCGTAACTAATACGGTGCACAGGGCGACTTGTGCACCTAATTTTTTTAGGAGAACCTTATGCAATTAGAAGTAGAAAAAAGAGACGGAACACCTTTTAAAACCAACCTCAATACTCTAGCGAAAGTTATTTATGAACAATTGTTCGAAGATGATCTTCTTCGGGATGCTTATGCTGAAGAACGTGCGGTTATCGTTATCAACAGCATTTACGATGCCATAGAAAAACACGTAGAGTTTAAAAATGAATAGCCATGACAGCGATATTCCTGTATGGATAGCTACGGGGATTGTGCTTGTGGTTTACTTTGCGTTTTTTCGTGTGTAAACTATTAACTTAAACCTAAACTAAGAAAGGAGAAATATCGTGGAAAGAAGAATACCTGAAGATCTTGAAATACTTGATGTTGAACCCATAGTAGTCACAAATCCATACACAGGAGCACAAGCCACGCTAGAACCCGATGCAGTAGCCGTTTACGACTGGATCAAGGGAAGCGAGGTAATCGGTCACTCTAAAGATATGGAAACAGGACTTGAGTGGTTTAGAAAACACGAACCAGCCGCCTACATACTCTTACTCGATTAGGAGAAATACCATGCCAAACCATTGTTTAAACCGAATAACTATTCACGTGGGCAACGCAGACGGACACAGTTTAGAAGTGTTGATTGCAGCACTACAGGAAGACGGGGAACACGGAACTTCTTTTGATTTTAATGCGATACTCCCCATGCCTGCTGAACTGAGAAACACCCAAAAAGGAAGCAACATCCCAGAGGCTGACGAGACGAAGAACGCTCGATTACGTAAAGAACATGGAGCAGACAACTGGTATGACTGGAGTTGCCACAACTGGGGAACTAAGTGGAATAGTTACGAATCCTCAGTGACCGATCATGAAGTAGGTCAGTTTGTCGAGTTTGAGTTTAGTACCGCGTGGGGACCACCAACAGAGGTGATTGATGCGTTACGTGAACAATGCCCTGAGCTATCAATATCCGCATTCTATGATGAACCAGGAATGGAGATAGCAGGATATTATTAACAATCTACTACTGGTATACTCCCGCTTGATGCGGGGTATACTTAATTATATACGTTATTCAGATATGGAGAAGTTAGATGAAAGTAGGAATTTCAGTAAGAATTGACATGAAAAAGATCGATGAGAGCCGTTTATATGAAGGAGCTAAAGGAACGTATTTAGACCTAACCACTTTTGTCGACACCGAAATAGCCGATAAATACGACAACCACGGCTTTATCTCACAGTCCCAGTCGAAACAAGAACTCGAAGCGGGGCAAGAACGAACACCTATCCTTGGTAATTGCAAGGTATTCTGGTCTGACGGAGCGAAAAAACCAGCCCCACAAGCGACACCCGTCAAGGAACTACCGGACGACGATATACCATTTTAAACCTAAACAACCAGAAAGGAGAAAGACATGATCAAGCTAAATCGAGCGCAGAAGACAGCACTTGCGTGTAAATGGCGACAAAATAACCAGAGCATGAGCTATTTAGCATTCCGCCGAACCGCCCACTACGACTACATGATGAACTGTTTAATGGTTCAATGGTCAGGGATGTGGCTCGGCATCGAAACCGATGGACACACCCACAGCTAAAACAACCAGAAAGGAGAAGGATGATGAAAGAAAAAGTCAATGCTCCACTTTATACCAATCGTTTAGTTGAGACGATTGATCAGTTTATCGATAATAAAATTGAGGAAAAAGCCAAATGGTATTTCGAAAATGAAGCAGGTCTTGCCTACAAGGAATATAAAGGAAATCTGCATGAGCTAATTGATGAACGTATTGAGGAACGCTTAAAACAAACGTGGGCGTTTAACGCGCTAGACGAGCTAAACGAAAGACTTAATACATTAGAACAACGTGTGGACGGCCACTCTAACGATTTTAAAAAGATTGAGTATCTGACGGATGATTTTGAAAATCGTTGTTCCGAAATCGCGGAGTCCGTAGAAAATATATTCGATGACTTTGATATCGAAGAACACCTGAACTATCACACTTGGGGAAAACTTATAATCATCATTGATAAAGTCCTCAAGGAAATACGCTACGATAATAAGGAAAACAAATGAATGCTCGACGCGATTATTTTGGGACGGAAGCAATAATAGAGAGTCATGATAAGACTCTAAAACAGATTAATGAAGCCTTGAAACTACAGGTCGAAATTAATGATGACTTATGCATCCGTATCAAGAAACTGGAGCTTGGCCTCAAAAAGGCTGAGCATGACCAGAGAGTGATCAATGCAGTTACTGGAAGTATTCGGAACCTCCCTTAGTGGTTTACTTTGGGAGTTTTCGTTTATATACTATAAAAAGTAAAAAGCAAGCTAACCCCGAAAGGAGAAAGATATGTTTGTATTAAATGATAGAAAGATCCAACGCTCTACTGAAATGGTTAGAGGTGTTAATGAAACCTTTGATGCGCTGTTTAGTATTCCAGCTAGACCGATAGAGGACTCGCTTATTCAGATGAGCGCTATCGATCGCGATCTTAGAGACATCATCCACGTACTAGGCATGGGAGAAGAGCATGAGTAATATTACTAAGCAAGGGTGGGCGTTAGTCCACCAAAACTCCGGTGAGGCCGTAACTCAAAACGAAGAGTTCACCTCCCATAAAGACGGTGCGCAGTGGCTTGTTACAGGAGGAGAAATTCCCCATAAACCTTCCAGCACAGGCCGAGTATGGGTAAAACGCGGAAGTAATTCGTCAAACCTATTGAAAAATACCGAACAATGGACTAGGTCATTCTTCCCGACTGTTTTCAACCTACAGTGGCGAGAGCTTAAACAAGACGCCCAACTAAAGGACTTGATCTGATGACTGATGATCTACGTAACGACTGGGAGAGGCTTCAGAAAGAGCACCCCGCAATCGAAAAAGCTGATACGCAATATAGGGTAGAAATGGTTGAAAAGGTCAGGAAAGTCTACTTCGTAGATGCGGCTGATGAAGAGGACGCTAAAGAAAAAGCAAAGGCTAATGAGGATTGTACGGTGCTTTCTGGAGAAACACACTTCACTCTGATGGCTATCGGTCCTGCATAAGTCTATGCAATATCGCCTTTGCCGTATTGAGAGTATCCGCCCTATTTCCTAGCTATAATACTTATTAAGGCTAGTTACCCAATTAGCCGAAACCTAGAAAGGAGAAATGAAATGATTAAGATAATGACCAAAAAAGAAATGAAGCCCTTAGTCAAAGAGTTGAAAGATGCAGGGTTTACCGTAACCAACAAAGAAGGTTGGTGGGACGCCCGTGACGATGACGGAACTAAGGTCATGACCGCAATGCCACATAGCAACGGATCCATGATGTTAAACCTCAACAACGCTTATTTTGCCTAGAAAGGAGAAATGAAATGGCTTTAGATATCAAAGACATACCTTGGGAAGTAGACCAGTTGCCCAAAAAGCAAAGAGACTTTGCACTTATTCTAGCGCGTGACGGACTGATCGATGAGTGGCCTGAAGTATTTGAGGCGCTCGATGAGTGTGATTTACAGACTGCCGAAGATGAGAGGATGAACTGATGAGCGCCATAAAAACTTATGAAGTGTGCTACTCCTCCGTAGTTATAGAATCTTTTGAAGTTGAAGCTGAAAACGAAGAAATCGCGATTGCCCGAGGCAAACAACTGTTCCTAAACGCAATGCTGTGGAGCGACGGAGACCAAGATATATCTTTTTACAACATCGAGGAGATCAAATCATGAGACATTCAATCCAAGTGTGGGACATACAGTTCTACAAAATGAATGAAGAGGGTGATGCCCTGACTGATAACAATGGCAACGTCCAACTTTACAACGTAACTGATTATGACTGCTCATACCTTGCAGAGGGGCTGGACGACGACGACCTAGAGGAGATCAAGTCATGAAAAAGAGGAGAACAGGCGAAGATACACTGTTTGCCCGAGTGATGAACTCCAAATGCGGGGACAACCGGACTTGTAGCATCTGCGAAGAACCTATCAAACCGCTTACCGATGACGAAGGCGTGATCTACTGGGCTAACGGACACAATGCCCTGCCCATTAACGATGGACGGTGCTGTGATCAATGTAATAATACCGACGTGATCCCTGCCCGAATAGAAATGCGGAGACACCCATGAAACTAGACACACACGAAGAAATACGCGAATTTTACGACCGTAATCTAAACATGACACTTTTAGATTTGTCGTGTGAAACCGGATTAACTGTCCCCGAACTCAAAAAAATATTGATGGAAGGTTCATCAATGGCGGATCTCGATGGGGAGCGTGAAGCATGAAAATTGACTGCGATATATGCCACGGCATAGGTTGGATTAATTCCAACAACGAAAACTGGGAACCTGAAACACAGAAATGTGACGCTTGCCAAGTTTACAAAACCGACACAGAAGCCCAAAAAGCGGAGCGTGAGGATTGAACGATGGCCTTAACTTTCGGCAGTATACGACACACTCCCTCAGGGCGTAAACGCAAGCCCTTGCAACGAAAGACCGGACGATATACGCCCGTGTTTGAAGCACTTTCGGTCACAGAAAGTTATCGCAGAGATACGAAAGAATATAAATCTGCCAAGCCGCTCTACTCTACTGAGTCTAAAGACGGTTGCGGCATTGTCGATCGATCCGCCCTTATTGAAACCTCTACCCATACCATCGCACCAGCGTACAATAAAGGAGCGTACCAAGTTATCTCTACCGAAAACATCAAGGATATTGGAAGGTAAACCAAATAGGCGACTAACAATGGAAACATTAATAGCAGTGATATTTGTAGTATTCTTCATAATAGCATTATGGGGAGCGGCTCTGATGGTAGGAGACCGAGAGCGGGAATACAGGAAAAGAAAAAACGAAGAAACTAATCACACAACCAACGGAGAACAGAAATGACGATTACTCAAGGAAACGACCAAGACACCAGAATAACTATAGACGTGGGAATACCTTTCCCCGAAGACACTCGATCGGCAGAAAGCAAATACCCCTTTGCACAGATGGACGTAGGCCACTCTATCTTTATTCCACTGCTCGAAGGAGATAATGCGGAGCGACTGAAGAATCGATTAGCCCAATCTACTCGGACGTATGGAAAGAAACAGTCTCCCGAACAACGATTTATATTACGTTATCGACTAGAAGACGAAAAATCAGGAGTTAGAGTCTGGCGAAAAGATTAATCCTTGTGTTATCGGGGCGTGGCGTAATGGAGGCTTTCGCCCTATTTCCTAGCTATACTATATATAAGGGCTAGGGAATTAACCCGAACCTTAGAAAGGAGAAAGATGATGAATGAAGTAATCGTGAAAGATATAGAAGCGAAGATGGAACTAATGAACAACTGTCTTAAGCTTGGACAAACCATGATGAAGAGCTATCAACATCAAAAACTAAGACCCGCATATATAAGAAACCTCTGGCAAATATGCAAAGTAACCCAAAACTGGCAAAGCCCCAGAGCCAGTTGGTCGGAACACGGTGTACTGACCGAACCAACCTACGGTTTCGAGTTTCACAGAGATAGCTTGTACGACGATGTAGGCGTTACCAATCCAGAGACCAAGGAATTAGGCGAAGGAGTTCTTTATGTGGATTTCCAAACCACCGAATGTAATGGGAGACATATGATAATATGTACCAAAGAGCATTTAGATGGTCACTCGGGAGTCGAAATATTACGCGCTATAAATCAAGAAATTAGCGATAGCAAAACGATGAGTCATTTATCCGGAAGGCTAGAAAGTATGGACGATTCGAGTGTAGCGTTTATTATATTCGACGGCTATGACCAAGAAGACTCAGCAAGTTTTGCGAATTGTGTAGTCTACACAGAAGATGAAAAGACTTGGCAAACCCCCGAAACAGCGGTTGAGGAAGCGCTTTCCAGATTGATGGAAACAGTAACTCTATCCGATTTATTCTTTAACTAGAATGAAAGAAGAATCCTAGCCTCCTTAATTGGAGGCTTTCCCCTATTTTCTTAGCTATAATAACCCTAAGGTTAAACGATTATTTAACCGAAACCTAGAAAGGAGAAAGACATGAGCAGACGATATTTTTCAGAAGACCTTGACCCATCCTGGGAGTTTGGTGGAGATCGACCATCCGATATGGATAAAAAACCCGAACCCATTTGTGCTCTTACAGGAATGCCAATACCATTGGACGACAACGGGGAGTTTTTATTATCCATGGTAGACGACCAAGCGAGACTTATCAAACTGCTACAAGAGCAGATCAAGTCACTAAAAGAAGAAAATGCAGCACTGATCGAAGATGCTGCCGAACTCTACTCGGACGCAGCCGAACTACACGCTGAGTTAGAAAACGAGATCAAACAGGGGAAAGCGATATGAAATTTAAAGAACTTTTGATGCAGGAACGACGACAGATATCCCTAGAACAATTGTTCCAAGATGCCGTAGAACATTATCAAGGACTAGGACTGGACGAGGCTCGAGCAAAACAGTTTGCGCGTACTGCCCAACACACCGAGAGATGCGACAGAGAGGAACTGGCACGAATGAGCAAAAAATACGGACCTCGACCGTCTCCCGATGAAGCACTAGAACGAATACTGAAATCAACTAACTACTAAAGGGAGAATGGACGACGATCTTAGCCTCACATCGTGGGGCTTTTTTTCGCCTACCATTATGGTATAATACTCTAGCGTCTTGACGACGCAATCGAGTCTATTTAAGACACCCTTTTGCCCCGCTTAATGGGGCTTTTTTTCGCCTATCGTATTGTTATCTCAGAATTAAAAAAGTTTTATGAAAAAACATTCGTCGATTGGCTAATATCTCTAATAGACTAATAGAATCGAGCTGTGTGTCTCTTGGTCAGTGGTTTGTGTTGATCAACGAAAGTAATAGAATATCTATTAGTTATTACAAGTGAGTGGTAAGATACCTAGAGGGCATGAGAAAAGTATATAATAATATTGTTTTACACTAATATATCAATATCATTATGTAACCCCAGGAGATCCGATGAAAGCACTCACATACACCCCACTATTGCCAACAGAAGATGGTACTGCATACGTTGACGACAAGGGTAAGATATGGCAACCGCTCAACTCAAAACAAAAGAAGTTCTGCAAGGAGTATATCAAAGGCCAAACAGCGACAGATGCTGCGGTTAAAGCAGGGTATACCAAGGATCGCAAGGGTGCTAAGACACAAGGGAGTGTGCTACTAAATCATAACCCGATGGTTCGAAACTACCTCATTGACTTGGAAATTACAGCCTCAGAGAAGGATGCAATTTCTCTAGAGAACCACTTGTCCACTCTCCATGAGTTGAGGGAGGAGGCAAAGGACCAAGGTCAGATATCCGCAGCCATCACAGCGGAGGTTCATCGAGGCAAGGCGGGTGGACTCTACATCGATAGACGCGAGATCTTGACCGCGAAGATCGATCTGATGTCAAAGGACGATATACTTACTCGACTTGAGGAGATGATCAAGAGACGATCGAATGTGATCGAGGGTGACTTCA
>Ga0307488_10002447_pt1 | contig 15708 bp, 20 predicted proteins | sample SB02metaG_FD_202248 | JGI IMG/M metagenome (GOLD analysis project Ga0307488, IMG submission 202248) | Sea-ice brine microbial communities from Beaufort Sea near Barrow, Alaska, United States - SB 0.2 | ecosystem: Environmental > Aquatic > Marine > Coastal | place: USA: Alaska | collected... | reverse complement strand
TTGGGGGTCTAAAGGGTGTATTTCGTGTCAGATACGGCTCAAGTTGAGCTGAAAAGTGGACGAGTGTGAGCCCCTGGTACAAGGCCGGCGTCACCATCACCTCGGGATGCGGCCGCATCATGCTCGTGCTCGTCTGCATCGGCTCCCTTCACGGCAACACCATGATCGACGGCGTGCCGCAGGTGACGCAGTTCAACGTGAACGCGGGGCGCATGCTGCTCGCGGCGTCGGCCATGTTGGGCATCGGAGTGGCGTACTACCTGGCGCTGCGCAGCCGCGCTCTGGCGCGCGGGCCCTGGCTGGCGTTCCCCGACGAGCTGTGGAAGTTGAGCGTGTACCGCGGCGCGGTCCGCGTCATGCTGGCGCTCCTCTGGCTCGGCTTATACGGCGTGTTCATGTACGAGGAGGTGGAGGGGGTGGCGGCATTCCGGACGTGTCTGATGACCACCCTGGGGTGCGTGGCGCTGCTCATGGTGGTCATTGAGTCCTGGGTCATGATCGGAAACCGCGACATCAACCACCTGTTTGACTTTCTCATGCCACCCCCTCCGCCCCCCGAGGTACGGCCTGGCACATACTGCTCGCCACGTTAACCAACGCATTTCGGAACTCCGATTATCGACTGAAACGGCATCATATGACGTGGCGAGCAACGTACGGTGTAGGTTAAACCCTAAACCCTAAGCCCTTAAACCCTAAGCCCTAAACCCTACACCGAGGGATGGGGGAAGGCGCCCCCCGCGCCCACGTGGCGGGACCGCTTCGCCGCGCCCGCCGTGACGTTCATCCGCACCTGGCTGCGCCGTCTTCGCGACTTCGCCGATTTCTGGTTCTGCGAGATGGACAAGTTGATCGGCGGGGTGATCTTCGGGATCCTGTTCCTGCTGTCGCTGCTGCCCATCGCCTCCATGCAGACCGTGCTCATCTGGAACGAGACGTTCAGCGACGTGATGCTGCGCCGCACCAACATGCAGGACACCGTCAACGAAATCATCGATTGATGGAAAGAAATCTATTCATTACCCTCCGAGTTAAGAGTTGGTATGCTATACAGTAACATATTGAGCGAAGGGGGATGTCCCACGCACTGCAGTGGACGGGGAAATCATAGTGTAAAAACAATTACAACGTAACAACAAACTCAACGCATTAGTGCATTACGAGCAGTACCAGTAGAGCTAGAGCCTGCTAGTGTGAGTGACCGGTTGGATGCTTGGTGCATCCGACCTCGGTGTTCTCACATCTTTGGAAGATTCTCATATCATAGTTAGTGTTTAGTTTGTCGGGATGTTTAATAGAAAGTCTTCCGACGATCACGACTGCTCAGATGACGTGGACGATGGCGGTTGATGTGCACGAAGAACCTATGATGATGATTGATGATTCGTAGCCATAAATGTCGAGTCACAGGCAACGCGGCCCACCCCGTGTATCTTCTACTCAAGAAAATGACGATTTTGGACCAAAAACCTGAAACCGTACGAGTAGTCGTTCCTCGGTCTATTAACTCATAATTATGTGATCGAGAATGCGGCCGGTCGATCGTCGAAGTGCTGGTCACGAACCCTGTCGCAACTGGCTCACTCACCACTGAAACCCATATTATGTTCTGAGAGTATGGGATACGGTCCGTGGCCGCGTATTATCAGTCGAATCCTGCCAGTCGAAGGGTCTGAACCAGCCCCTGTGATTGGTCGAGAGAGTGATTTACTGAGATTTGGTTGGCTGGATCTTTTGCACTAAACCAACCCTATCCACCAGACACTTGACGTTCAACGATCCTCAAGGCACTCGAACGCCCTTTCCCGCGTTCCTCCGTGCGCGCGCGTTGTTGGGAGGACTGAGGGCGGAAGGCGAGGAACAGGGTAGGCTACACCCCCTCCTCCTACTAACTAGCCTAGTTCGACAGGTATACCGTTGGCCAGCTGTAATGTGGTCGAGCGGACCACATCATCATGTCCAAGGCTGGGGTTTAGCGCCGCCGCGATGGTCCACTGTGCATGAGCCCGGACGTGAAGCGCCTTGGACGAGACCACGCTGCGCGCCGCGCCGTTCGAAGCGCCGAGATGTGAATGAGTGCATCATGATGTGTCATCACAATATCCCTCTTGCTTTTAAGACCTCACGGAGCTAAAATAATTAGCTCCGTGAGGGGGTAGATCCGTCAAACTGGATCGGTCAAAACTGGCTCCGTCGATTCTGCCGAACTGGTCGTCGTAAACCGTCGTTTCTTGAGTCAGTTCACGGTGCCTCGTGAAACTGGATCCGTCAAACTGGCTCCGCCGATCTTGCTTTTGCCAAAGGGGGGTCGGCCATTCTTAAAAGCAAGAGGAAATATAGGGATGCAAGTAGCAGATGCACAATGTCGATGTGTATTCTAGTCATCTAATGTAGTCGTGTGGTGCTAAGCTCATCTGCGTCTTGAGGGAGCACGCCTTGTGCGGGTTCGGCACGCTTCTCCAGTGCTCCAGGCACTCCTCGCCGCAGGAGTGGGTCGAGACGCCGCCGTCCTTCGCGCACGTCAACTCGTCCGTCGTCCCCGGCTCAGACCTCGGCTCCGGTAGCCTGCCGCACCCGCCGCGCCTCGGCGCACTCGCCGCGGTGCCGCGACACCCAGTCCGCGCGCTGGCACACCTCATCACAGTACATCGCGGGGCAGCCGCGGGCGGGGCACTCGCTGCAGCGCTTGAGGTACTTCTGCTCGCCCGCCGTCTTCGCGGCGCGGCCGGGTGACGTCATGCCGCACGTGCTGCAACACTGCCGGCGGAGCACCGCGAACGTCTCAGCAAAGTCAGGGCCGCGGTCGGCGCGGAGGCGCGCGATGTCGAGCGCAGTGGAAACTACGCCGACCCCTCCAGTGATGACGGTGGCCGTCTTGGTGCCGTCGGCTCCACTGCTCACGAGTAGCTCGGCGACGCCTGCGTGGCTCGCAATCGCGGCGTACATGAGCGGCGTGAAGCCGGCGTATTTGTGGAGGGGCGGCGTGACAAAGTCGATGTTCGCGCGGCCAGCCAGAAGGGCACCCACAACCTGGGCGAAGCCGAAGTTGCAAGTGAAGCAGAGCGGAGTCATGCCATCGCTGTCGACGGGGTCGGGGGCTGCGGGGGATATTTGAGTGTGGGCGGGTTAGTTACGAGTAGATGGAGCAGCCCCAACGTCTAAACGTGAGTGTCACACGGACTTTTAGGCGGGAAAGTTGTGTCAAAAAGGGTTGCGCTGGGGCGGCGAGGTCAGAAGGGGGGCCAACGTGCCCGCGTCGAGCCGGAGCAGCGCCTTCACCGTGGTGAGCTGCCGCGCGCCATCGGGGTCGGGGTCGCGGGGAGGCGCGTCGGCGTGGACCTGCAGGACGGCGGCGCGCAGCGGGGTGGTACGCTGCTGCCCCAAGAAGTTCACGTTACCGCCGCGGTCAGCCAGCAGCCGGAGGATATCGGCGTGGTGGTACTCCGCCGCCAAGTACAGCGCCGTGTCGCCGTCCGCGTTCACGTAGTCCACAGCGGTGTTTGGCGCGCGCTTGAGGATCATGCGAACGATCTCCCATCTCCGTGTGCCCGTTACCGGCCGCCAATATGAGCGGTGTACTCTGGTTATTGGGGCACTGGAAGCGTGGCCAGCTCAGGTCGAGTCGCGTGCCGCCCGCGGGCACCAGCCTGCTGACCGCTGCGGCGTCGCCGGCGAAGCACGCGTCGTACAGCGCCCGGGCGGGGATGTGCGGCATGCTCTTTCGCGCGTCTCAGAACGCGGGGTTGGAGCACTTCGGCAGGGGCGGCGGCGGCGCGCAGGGGGGAGTGAGGAAGGGGGCGGAGTTTGGGTGGAGATCTCATGGATCGCTGGTCTTGTTCTACTAGTATACCTGGCGCGGGTAATGCACCGCGTAATAAGCGGAAACAGCCCGGCCGCGATTTGAACGTTGAACGACGAGTTTGGATGTCCCAACTGGCCTCGAGACGAAGGCAGCGAGTACTCAGGCGCCACACAACGCCGGCGCGGGCATCAATCTTCGAGATGTGACTGCGTATGACAATGATGAAATGCACTACTCTCGAGTGTGCCAAACAGGTGCGTGATATCCTTGCTAGTTGCTGGTCGAACTCGTATGTCGCGCCGCCCAGCCTGTTCTCCTTCTCCCATACTCTAGCCCCAACGTCGTCTCACCTGTCGCCTCCTTCGGCGCCGAAGACTGTGACGCGGGCGACGGCGTGCGCATGTAGGAGCCCGATGGGAGCCGCTTCCGTCGTAGCGTAGTACGGCCCGAGTTCAAGCAAGCCGTCGCGAGCGCCGCCGAGGGTAGTGCGTCGTTGTACTGCACCAGCTCCGGCAACGCCTTTTCTTCGCGTGGGTGATCGTCGCCGGCCGCCGCCGTAGCGCGCCGCGTGAACCTCGTTTCCGCGTCGGTGGAATTTGTCGCGCCCGTCGGCATGCCGTGCGCTGATTGGCCGGTGGCCCCACCAACGTGCGCGGAGCGTTGTAATTTGAGGTGGTGAACACAGCAATATTGTGGCTTTCTTTCTTTGCAGCTTGAGGCTGACCAGGACGTAATCTGATATTGAGTTGTAATCCACGTGTCCCTTTAGAGCTCCGCTCCTCCAAGAGTTGGCCTACACTTTAACTCGTCGATTAGACAGGCGTACGAATTTCAAAACAAGGCGTTCAGTATGTCGTTGCCACCACCGAAAGAGAAAGGAGGCAGGCTCTTCCCACACACCTCCGCGTCGCCACCGCACACGCCGACACACCACCCCGCAGCTCGCCGCTGGTCGGATCTCGTTTGTGACCGCTGCATCAAGGCGTATCGCCGCCGCCGGGCGCCACCCGCCACCGCTGCGAACATGAAGACCTCCCGTCACAACGAAGACTCCGCGTCTAACGCGCGGGGCGGGGTGCAGGGACAGGGGCAGGGGCAGGGTTTGGGAGAGGACGAGGGGGCCGGGCAGGCGAAGCGGTCGCGCGAGCAGCAGCAGCCGCAGCGAACGGGCGCGCGCGGCGTACCGCGGGCGGCCGCTACGACGGTGGTGGGTCAGCCGTGGGCGCCCCAGCCTCGCCAGGCGGAGGAGGAGGAGGAGGATTATTACGAGGAGGTGGAGGAGGCGGTGGAAGAGGAGGAGGAGGAGGAGGGGCAGGAGGGGTTGAAGGAGGAGGGAAAGGATGAGAGGGGAGAGGTGGTGAAGGAGGAGGCGGAGGATGACGATAAGGTGGAGGTCAGACGCTCCTCTCCGATTACTGGCGTCACCTGGGACCGCCGTCGCAACAAATGGAGGGCAAAACTGTGTGGGAAGGGGTGGCGCAAAGAGGTCTGGCTTGGATATCACGTCACCAAGGAGGCTGCGGCGCAAGCAATCGACAAGTACAACAAGGAAGGCGTCGCTCGTGCTGCTGCGGCGCGACATGCCACTGCCGACGGCAGTAACACCAACGCCGCCGCCGCCGCCGCCGCCGCCGCTCCCGCCGCCGCCGCCGCTGCACCCACCGTTCCCCGCCTGGCCGCAGCCGCGCACGCGCACGCCGGCGTGGGCTCCAAACGCGCCGCACCGACACCTCCACCGGCGCCTGCTAAGGCGAAGCAGATGCGGCTGGACACCTCGGCGGGTGCGGCTGCGGGCGCAACTGCCGGCGCGGCTGCGGGATCGAGTGCTGCGGCGGCCGCAGCCGCTGGCGCGAGCGCTGCGCAGGGGGCGGCACTGGAGGCTCGCATCAAGTTGACCAAGGCGAAGGCCGAGTTGTCTCAGTTGCAGGCTGCTGTGGCGGTGAAGCAGCTCGCGGTGCACGATGCGGAGAAGGAGGCGGCGGAGGCTGAGGGCGAAGCGGCGGCGCTTTCCGCGTGACGCGGTATCCACGGCAGAAAACATCGACCGAACCACATCAACATCACAGTAAAATCATGAGCACACGTCAATATAGCCATACGCCCGCCGCCGGCGCGGGATCCAACCGCACCACACTGACAACCTGCACCACCGCAGGCGAAGCAGATACAGCTGGACACCTCGGCGGGCGCGGGCGCCACGGTTGCGGCAGGAGCAAAACCAGCAGCAGCCACGCGTGAGGCAGCGACCACGGCGACTGCGGCATTGAGCGCTCGGATCAAGGCGCAGCGAGCCGACACTAGGGTTGCACAGGCAACGGCCGCGCTCAGGGTGTAGCAGCTCGCGGCGAATGTGGCGGAGCAGGATGCGGCGGAGGCTGAGCGCAAGGCGGCGCTCGCCACGCTCACCGCATGACGAGGCATTAACGGCAGAATAGATCATCGAAACCAGAAATACATCAACACACGCACTTTCTCTCACACACAATAGCCATGCAACGAATGCCAGTCTACACATCCCCCTGAGTCGCTGCGGCTCGGCCCCCTCGCCGCTCTCACCATGTGCTGGAAGGCTGCCGCCGGTGCCGTGCCGGCGCCGGGCACACTCGAGCTGGCTGTCCATCTCCGTTCATCACCCTCGGTTGGCTGGTGAACACTCAGTCTCCACCACGTCTCAAGGGGGGAGGATATTATCTCGACGGTCTAATAAATTTCGGAACAAAACAGTCAGACGATACCGGGCACGGGGGTTAGTTCTATTGTAGTTATCGGTTACGCCCTGTAAACCCAGGGCCGTTCTTCCTATATGCCCATACCCACACTCCGCTTCTCTTGTTATGAGTTGGGGCCTTTATTTGATTCGTCGCTGATGTCGAGTCACAGGCTACGCGGCCCACCCCCGGCAACTTAGGTCAATAACTCATAATTATGTGATCGAGCCTGCCGGCGGCCGATCGGTCGTCGGAAATTCTGGTGCCCGCCCTCAGTGGCGGCTGAGCAACGCTCTGAGTGTTTCAGGGGCATTCCATCGCGGTCCCACGCCCACTACAGCATCTCCAGGTTCCCGCCCCCATCTCGTCCGTGCACGTATCCGCTTCCCACGGACACCCGTGCTCCCACATCCACTGCAGCACACGCAGGTGCCCACCACGAGCGCCCCCGCCCCCGAGCACGTACTCGGGTCCCACAGGCAGTCGTCATCCCGCGCCCACCTCAGCACATACAGATGCCCGCCCAGTTTGGGACTACTACACGTCCTCCACCTCCTCCTCCTCCTCCTCATCCTCCTCCTCACCATCATCCTCTTCTTCTTCCTCCTCTTCCTCCTCCTCCTCCTCCCCCGAATCTGCATCCTCCTCGTCCTCCTCCGACGACGGCTCCTCATCAGACCAGTCCTCTAGCGCTTCACCTGGGTAACCGTTCTCCTGCGTCCATCGCACCACCTCCATCTGCCCGTGATATTCGGCGTATGAGATGGTCCTCCAGTCCCACGGGCAGCCTTGCTCCCGTGCCCACTTCAGCGCCTCCACACTCTCGATCTCAGCGGCGTAGGCGCACGTCCACTCGTCAGCACATCGGCATCCGCGCGTCCTGGCCTAGGCGACTTTCGCTGTAGTGCCGAGTGTACTCGACGGCGCAACTTTCCCTCAGACGGGTGTCACATCCTGGAGGAGGAAGATGCACTGACTGATATGTACAGCACACACAGGACACAGTACAAGCTCACGATAATTCAGGAGGAGGAGGAGACACTGGCATGAACGCACCGCACTCCGCTACACACTGTCCGTATACGATGCGTACGGAGGAGGCACTGTCGGATATGACCCCGGGCCCGATGGTCGCGGTGTCAGGTGAACGAACACGAGTTCGCGCCGGCCCACATAATGATGGGTGTCGCATTCAGGAAGACGATGAAGAGGATGCACTGATATGTACACTACAGAAGCTAATGAATGAGTCCGAGGCGGGCGCAGCAACTAGAGTCTAGTCGTTCGAGTCGTGGCAATTGGATGATGTAATGAAACAGAGAATACATGCGGACAGCGTGTCTTCCGCAGCGTCGCTCCCCTCCACCTCTCACACACGATAACACTACGACAGTATTGCCGGAGACAAGCGACAGGTGTGCTGAATTACATCGAATGTGGGTGCGACTGCAGGGCGTCGCCTCGTGTAGCGTGGCGGTCGTAGCGTTGACGACATACTGATTCATCTATTTACGACAGCCACTGGCTGGGATGTCAGGGTCAAATTATGTCCTTGTGGGCGAGGATGTGATCGCATTCGGCTCTCATGAGGAGGATGCCTTCCGCGTTCGCACGCGGCCAGAGGGGCTCTCCTTGCCTACTAACGTAGCAACAAAAGTGGAAATGTGCACTATGTGCAAACAGTCTGCTAGGCTGGAGCGGTACATGACGTCGTACGCAACGACAGTGCGCGCTCAAGCAAATGAGTGGGTGGGTGATGCGTTCATAGACACCGTGAGATGAAGGATGGGTGCAACAATCTTACGAGTCTCCAACTCCTCCACCTATTTTATGGTCACCCTCGAGGCCCTAGCCTCCACCAGCGGAGGAAGTTGGGGTGAGGCACGGGCGCCCTGTCGAGAGGGAGACCGTCGCCCCGGCCCTCGCCCTCGCTGCCGCCCTCATCATGCCCCGCACGACCCAGTTCGGCGCCCCCGGCGTCCCCGCCAGCGCCCTCGCCGGCCTGGTCTCCCTCCGCGCTGTTCGCTGCGTCGCGCTGCGCCTGCGCATGCCGCCGCAGTTTCGCCACCAACTCGGTCTGCGTCATGCGCCCCAGCTCCTCCAACTCGCCCTCGTACTCGGCGTAGTCGAAGTTGAGTTTGGTGCCCCCCTTGTGCCTCACCTTGTGCAGCTTGAACCACACCATCACGCGGTCGTAGGCGCGGGCGGCGCCATCTTCGGTAACGAAGTTACCCAACTTTGTCGTCTGGCCGTTCTGCTTGAAGTCAGCTTGCCACCGCCGGCGGTCACGCACCCAGCACACGCCCCGGAACTCGGAGGAGGCCGGAGTGTGAGTACCCTTCCCCGCCCGCCGCAGCCTCAGCACCAGTTCATCGTGTGTCATGCTTCCCAGCTCCCCCAGCTCGCCCTTGTAGTCGGCGTAGGCGAAGTTGAGTTCCTCCGTGAACGAGCCAACCGCTTTGCCCCGTGGCCCTTTTTTCACGAGCACGCGTAGGTGGCACCACACCGCCATGCGGTCGCACGCGCGCGCTGCATCCTCCTCGGCGGCAAAGTAACCCAACGACGTCTGCGTGCTGTTGTGCCTGAATCGTGCTTTCCACTTCCGGCTGGCGGCCACGTAGTTCACTCCCCGGTAGATGGAGGTGAAGGGGGGAGTGGCAGCAGTGGCGGTAGTGGCGGGCTTGTTCTTGTCGCGCGCCGCCTTCTTGCCGCCGCCGCCGCATCCGCCGCCGCCGCCGCCGCCGCCGCCGCCGCGCTTACGCTTGTCATTGGCTTCTCCGCTGAAGTCGCCGCCTGCGTCGTCGTCTCCTCCACACTCCTCCGCTTGCGGCACCTCCCCGCGCTCCCCGTTCCCCCACACCTCCTCCTCAGCCCCCCGCACGTGGTCCTCTTTCTCCACCTCCTTCTCCCGCATTGGAGTCTTCTTCCTTCCCATCCCGCTTGATGATAGCACGAGAGTGCGAATTCGCTGCTCGCGCGCGCCGATTGGAAGTATGTGCGACACAGGGCACCGCGCGCTACGCATACACAGGAGGCGCCGCAGGTGTGCGTGTACACAAGTGTCGCGGTGGGCACCGCCACACACGCCGCGCCTCTGTCGTTGCTTGGCCCTGTTTCCTTCCCTTGGAACTGAGTCTCGAGTCTCGTTAGCTCGTAGTAGCTGCCACCTGGCTGCCTGGCTGGCGCTGCATTGGATGATTGGCGGTGCAAGGTGAAATTCGTGTTAATTCTCCCCCTTGAAGGGGGGATACCGTGCCGCGCGAGTCCGCTGCCGCAGCCGCGCCGCCGGTCGTCAGGGATGTCGCGCACGACGAATGTCCCGCGGCGAAACGAGGAGGGCGCTGCACACGAGTAGCATCGCGCCGCCGCCGCACCAGCGCCAGCCCCTCACCCCAACGCCCCTGACTCCTCCGGTGGGGGCTGGGGCCCACGTAGACCCCCCCTCCCCCTCTCGCCCCCCCCCCCCCGCTGCTGCCCCCTGTTGTAATTTTGGAACACACGTGGGTTACGGTCCGCGGCGCGTAGGTCTACTATCAGTCGAATCCAGCGCCATGGAGGACAACGCACAGCGCAGCGCACGCCGACCCGCCCGCCGCTGCCGTCTGTACCGAGCCGGCAGCACCACGCCCGCCTCTCCGATGTCCCACGTTGGGGGGGGCTCCGCCGCCGCCGCCGGATCCGCGCAGGATCCGCCGCGGCTGCCGCACAACGCTCGCGCCACGCTGCGTACCCTGCTCCAAGCCCTAACCACCGCGGTAGGGTCTGCCAAAAACTGCTCTGAAAAACACCAAAAAAACTTCCTTCGCGACCCCAGGTTTCTTGAATCAAAGCCACCCGCCTGAAGGTTGGAGCCTTTTCTGCCGGGCCATAAGTCGGGGGGGACTTCGCGGGGCACTGCCCGCTCCCTCAGGCCGCGCCGCTGCCCGCGATCACCGTCCGCAAAAAAGATCCCGTCGGCGGCGCGCGCACACGCGGGGGCGCGAGCGACACCCTGCGCCTGCCCGTGGAGAAAGCCAGCCGCCAGCACCAGGCTCTCGTCGAGGCACGTCCTCTGGTATATATTTGACTGTTTGAGGTCCTTCCCTACTTATCGAACTTTGATCACGACGTCCCCCCTCGCGCCGCTGCCGCCTGGTGCGCAGGCGTCGAGCCGCGCGTGCGTGGGCAAAGGCGCGGAAGCAGTCATCAACCTGGATGTGCGCCGCTGCTGGCAGGGCCTTATTCACTCATCATCGAGGAACTTTATCCATCTCAACTTTCAGTGAAACCACTTGTTACAGACTTGGGTTATCACACGTCCTGATTCAGTGACTCAAATACACTCAAGCTGACAAGTATGTGGGAGACCCGGAGTGCGGGCACCTGCTGCCCGACGACTTCAGCATCGACAACACGCAGGAGTGGGGCGGGGCCTTACACTTCTTCCGTGTCAGCTCAGACAGGGAGAGAGACCTCTCTGCGTGTATGAGGAGGCACCTCCGGGATTTGCCCTGCCCCCCGTCTTCCCTTCTCACCGTAAGCCAGTTGACCCTTAATGAACATCTTAAGGTGTCCCTCAAGCAAACTTGAAGGAGAGAGAGGGAGACACGCGTCCGCGTGTATAAGATGGCACCAAGCTTTCGCCCCACCCCCCGCGAGGGAGACACGGTCACTTCCGCGTGTTGAAGGATGCAACAGGCCTCCCCCCTGCCCCCTTCCATTCAGACGAGTATGAGCTGAGCTGCCATAGTATCTGACGTAAGAGGCCATGCAGTGGGATGAGGGCGTGATGGCGCCGCTGCTGGGGCAGGTGACTGCCGCGCTGGGGTGCGGGCAGTGGGCGCCCATCCAGGCGGACCTCTACAAGCTCCTCATGTACGAAGAGGTGCGTGCGACAGAATATGCCTGGAACACGTGGGACTGGGTAAGAGCCTGATGCCTCCTTGTACATAGTGTACCGGTGCTCGTCAAATTACGGTGGCCAGGGCGAAACAAGGCCTGGAGCCTTCTTGTACGCACGGGCGCGTCTCTGGCTCGTTGGAGTTGTTGACGACACCATAAACCACGACATGTACAAATGACGTGTGTTTGGCATGCTCTAGGGGTGCTTCTTCCGGCGGCACCGCGACAACGAGCGGCTGGCCGGCTGCTTCGCCACCCTCGTCATCCAGCTGCCCTCCGTGTTCCAAGCCGGGCCGTCCACTCGTCCCCTTTTCAGCTCATACACTGCGTTGTTGAAGAGTGACGTGCAGAGCTGAAGAGCGGGAGCGTCTTAGCTTATCTATTATCTTACATGTTCGAATTTCCATTACAAAGGAAAATGCGCTCGGTCCTGGTTGCGGGGCGGGGAGCTGACGGTGTACCACCCCGCGGACCTCTCCGACGCCTCCAATGACACCTCCACCGCGCGCCGCTTCAGCGAGCACGGAAGCGCCGCCAAGAAGAGGATGCATGCGTTCTTCTTCTATGCTGACTGCTACCACGAGGTGGAGGAGGTCACCTCCGGCTCGCGGCTGGCGCTCGTGTACACGCTCTACCACAGCGACGCCGCGCTGGGGGTGGCGTCTGTCGCCGCGCTGGAAGGGGCGTCTGGCGCAGCGCTGGGGGCGTCGTCGGCGCTTGGCGCCGCCCGCCTGCGCGTTCCCTCCGCCGCGCCGCCGCAGCCCGCTACAAAGGACTTGGTGGGGCCCAGCAAAATACACTCAAAACGCCCCTCAACACATCTGAAATCCTCGTGCCTTGAGCTGAATGCCACCCTGCGAGAGACAGACGCTTCCGTGTGCATAAGCAGGAACCAGGCTTTGGCCCTGCCCCCCGTTGTTGGCCACCCGGTGGAGTTTTGAGCAACTTCTGCTGGCCCTGCGCCGTGGTGGAGCAGATCGCGTGGGCAGTGCGCGAGTGGCAGGCCGAGAGCCCGCGGCTGTACCACCACTGCAAGGTAGGGCCTTGCAGGTTTTGCTCGTCGCGTGAAGGATGCCAGTTACCTCAGGAAATGGGGGCTCTCAATGTTCTGGATGACTTGGCTAGACTCGCCACGTCGCAGGATGCCATTCAACTCAATAAATGAGGGTTGAAAATGCGTTTCGATAACATGGCGAGCAATATCTGACAGGCACTATGCCCAGGACGACTCCGCCGTGCAGGATGACTCCTACTTGCAGATAGGGCCTGGTAGATATTGCTCGCCACGTCATCCAACACACTTTATACCCTCGTATCTTGATTTCAAGGCATTCTGTGAGGTGGTGAGCGATGTCTGCCGGGCCCTACCTGCGGAAGCCCCAGAAGTTTGTGGCCGTGCTGTCCCACAACTACACGCCAGAGGCACTGAAGCAGGGCCTACACGCGCTCAAGGCACGGCCTGACATAATTACAGTCGTTCCCTTCTCCAGCATAACTTGAGTTGTTTGGTACATGACCACGCCGTGCCACTTGAAGTATTACTCGAGGGTGCTGAAGGTGAGCTGTGAATGGAACGCGTGCAAGGCCCTGGCTTTAGGGCCGTGACCGCGTGGTGGGCAACCTCCTGGACGCGGCGCGGCGGGTGGTGGCGGGCGGCGGCGGCGGCGGCGGGCTGCGGGTGATGTGCGCGGAGACGCTGGTGCGCACCTCCGGGCTGGAGGATATGAATCGCCTCGACCCGATCCAGTATGACACCGTGCGCCGCAGCCTGATGTGGCCCGCTACTGCTAGTGCTGCAACTTCTGGTGGTGGTGTTGCTTCTGCCGCTAGTGCTGGTGCTGCTGGTGCCGGTCCTGCGTGTGCTGTTGCTTCTGGTTCTGTCACCTCTGGTACTGGTGCGGGTGCTGTCACTGGGGCATCCTCCTCCTCTGCCGCCGCTGCTGCCACTGCTGCCGCGCAGGACGAATCGCCCTACGCCTTCGACGTGTTCCTCACTCTCATCACCGGTACAGAGCGCGGCGGCGAGTGGACTGCTGGATATCACACCACCGGTGACCTCATTCCGCTGCTGCCAGGTGACCCTGGTGTGTTCCAGGCGCTCGTGGACAAAAAGACAAACGCATCCCCGTGCTGGCTCCCGGCTGCTTTTGACGGCATTGAGTGGGACTCGAAACTGCATCATAAACTCGTCAGAGAGTATAGTGGGTTCGAAACTGACATTCCAGCTGCTACGTGGCAAAGCCTGGCTCGTGCTGGTCTATTCAATCCCGAGACTGGCGAAATGATGTGGCACTGGCAGGACGCGGCGAGCACACGCGCGTGGAGGAAATGGCACCTTGAGAATGGAACCGAGCCGCATGGGCCGCAGGAGCTCCACGGTGGCGACATTCACATCGGAATGAACGAGCTGCTCCTGGCGGACGAGGACTCTGTACGGCTGCAGGAGGCGGCTGCCGCGAAGTGCACGGCGCCCCTGCGCTACCAGTTTGCTAAGTCGGCTTGCGCCTGCAACGGTTCTGACAAGTGGAGCAATGATTTGAGCGATGTCTTTGGCAGAGACAGAAAGTCTGACGGTGGCGATAAGAAGCGGGAGAAAGTGGAGTTCCTGGGCAACGGACCGCAGGACGTGGGGCGGTGGCAGGGGTTTACACTCGTCCACTTCTCAGCTCAACTTGAGCCGATTTCGGCACCTAACCCACACACATATTCCACAAAAAGTGCTTACGTTGAGCTGGAAAGTGGAGGAGTGTAAGGCCCTGGGCGGTGGTACAGCCGCGCTGCGCTGGTGTTCTGGCCGCGGGAGCACCGCGCCACAGTGCTGGCCAAGGCGCGCAACAACGACCAGCAGAAAGTCAACTTTTACGACAACTGACTCAGCTCTGTGCATACCTGAATCACAACGCCATCGCCAGACCAGTTCTGGTGGATGTGGGTGGGATTGGGATTGGTGCCATTCTCGTTACGTAAAGAGCTGACCGCCTTGGGGCTCGATACACGTTAGTGAAAGGAAACAGGCGCACTGCACGACAACCACGACACTGTTAGGCAATCCAGATTAGTAGTGAACTCATGAATTCATTTGTCAGACGATAAAAGCGATGGATTAAATAACAACAGTTCATTGAAACGATGTGAACCCTCGCTAACAGCGCTCTTACATATACCCTCGCGGACAGCGCCCCCCTCGCTCTGCCGCGGGACATTCCTCGTGCTCGGCATCTTGCACGCGCCAGGCCCGCGGCTGGGTGAGGCGGTGCACCAGTCGATATGACCCAGCCTCAACAACACTCACGGCCGCCGCCAACTCACACAATGCCCACTCACTGACCTAGCTCCAGTACAGGCCCGCCATCCCCATGAATTTCGAACGGTCTTTCGGGTCCGACGATCTTCTACGGGACTCATGTCCCTGTGTCGAAAAGAACAAACCATACGGCAGTTCAAATGGCCTGATTCGTATGGCGCAAGGACAGCGATATGGTATCGACAGCGTCATTATGACGCTGTCGATATCAGATCTCTGACCATGCGCCATACAGAAAGGGGGATTTTCTTACGATACAGCGGCCTGAGTCCCGTAGATAATAGCTCTATATGCCGGCCGCCGGTCACTCCGGAGAATAATATTGTTCATGTAGTGCGACGTTCACATTCTTGCCAGCTGCACTTTGAAACCCACGTAGATGGCGCCTGGTTTCAGCGGTTGAAACCAACGAGGCAGTATAGGCGGCAGTGCTTTCAAATGTTGCTTTCGATTTCACCGGCCCTGGACGGTCCTCAGGGTACAGTAGGGGTGCCGTCGTCGTGGTTCCCTCAGAGTATGTCTCACTCTACGAGTACTATGTGTCGAATCCAGCTCAAGATACGAAAACGAAAGAGCAACAACGACTCCAGTCTGTTCACACACGAGCGCACCTACACCATGACCACGCCCGCCCTCGCCCCCGCCGCCAGCGCGCTAAGCCGCGCCGCGCTCGTCAGCAGAGCGCGCCTCCTGCCCGGCGGCGGCGGCAGCGGCGGCAGCGGCGGCGGGGGCGGCGGGGGCGGCGGCAGCAGGCAAGCCCTGGGTGCCGCCGGATCGTATCTCCGTCACCGCGGCCCCCCATGGACGACTACGACTCTGCGCGACACGAAGCGGCGCGCCCAGCACCGGCGCCGCGTCGCCGCGCCCGGCGCCGCGCGCGCGTGCTGGTCCCTGGAGGTCAGCGTCTGCACCAGCGCCTTCGTGGCATGGCCTGACCAAACACCTCACGACCTCAGTACGTCAGACAGTACTTTTCCCAGCTCAACGTAAGCGTCTTTGCGGTGAAGTCGTCT
>Ga0307488_10002446_pt1 | contig 15708 bp, 18 predicted proteins | sample SB02metaG_FD_202248 | JGI IMG/M metagenome (GOLD analysis project Ga0307488, IMG submission 202248) | Sea-ice brine microbial communities from Beaufort Sea near Barrow, Alaska, United States - SB 0.2 | ecosystem: Environmental > Aquatic > Marine > Coastal | place: USA: Alaska | collected... | reverse complement strand
TCTAGGGGGAAGTGGTACTTTGTGTCTTGGAAAGGCGATGAATCGAAATCAGGAGGAATTGCCTCCAATATTGGTGTTCACTTCTATGATATGCTTTGTTGGATTTTTGGCGATGTGGAAGAAAACATACTTCATCTAAAAACATCAGATACAAATGCTGGTGGTTTTAAGTTAAAGCACGCCAATGTTAGGTGGTTCTTATCAATAAATTTCAACTACATTCCAGAAGAGATTAAAATCCGAGGACTCAAAACTTATAGATCAATTACAGTAAATGGTGAAGAAATTGAATTTAGCGGTGGATTTAAAGATCTTCATACAAGGAGTTATGAAGAAATTTTGAAAGGCAATGGTTTTGGACTTGATGAAGCTTATGGGGCTATAAATACGGTATCTGCCATAAGAAATCTTGACCCTATAGGACTAAAAGGTGAGTATCATCCATTCTGTAAAAAAGTAATCAATGATTAATTTTTTTGTACACGAGTCTTCTTTTGTTGATAACAATGTTATTATAGGAGAAAACACCAAGATTTGGCATTTTAGCCATGTTTTATCAAACTCAAAGATAGGGTCAAATTGTTCTTTTGGTCAAAACTGCGTAGTTGGGCCAAATGTAACTATCGGCAATGGCGTTAAAGTTCAAAATAATATTTCTATTTATGAGGGAGTAGAAATAGAAGATGATGTATTTCTAGGCCCATCAATTGTATTTACAAATGTGATTAACCCAAGAAGTTTTATTGTTAGAAGAGAAGAGTTTAAAAAGACCTTACTTAAAAAGGGATGTTCAATAGGTGCAAATGCAACCGTGATTTGTGGAGTTACTATTGGAAGTTATTCTCTAATTGGGGCGGGGGCGGTTATTACTAAAGATGTTCCGAATTACGCCTTGATTGTAGGTAATCCAGGCAGAATTTTGGGATGGGTGAGTAAAACAGGTGAACGATTGAAATTTAATCAAAATGGAATTGCTATTTGTAAAGACTCAAACGAAAAGTATTTGTTAGAAAATAACCGTCTAAAAACTATTTAATATTAAAATTTATCTAAAGTCATTTCAGAATCATGCTAAATTTTAGAAAAAAAAAATACAAATATCTCATAATCCTTAAAAAGTTTAAAAATACAAACTCATTTCTGAGTAATGTTTTAAAGGTCGCAAGTGGAACCTTGCTTGCTCAAGCATTAGGTTATATCTTTTTACCATTAATTACAAGATTATATACGCCGCAACAATTTGGTGATTTAGGTATCTTTATAGCAATGTTTGGTGTATTTACGCCATTGTTGGGCGGTAAATTTGAAATTGCTTTAGTGCTTGAAAAGGATAAAATACAGAAGATGAATTTATACCTGCTAAGCGCAGTTATAACTCTATTTATTAGTATAATTTCATTTTTTGTTTTTTTATTCTTTAGAGATAATATTATCAGTATTTTGAGTTTATCCATTAATCAAGATTTATTATTCATTTTACCTGCTTCATTATTATTCTTTGGACTTTATCAAGCCAATAAATATCTTCTAATATCAAATAATAGTTTTGGGGAAATATCTAAAACCATTGTAATTGAGAAAATAGTTAATATAGGGAGTAAACTTATTATAGGTTTTTTTAAGCCAAGTAGTTTCGGTCTTGTTTTTTCAGACCTTTTAGGTAAAATAGCCGTTGTTTTTTACACCTACTTTGCTATAATTCAAAATAAACTATATGTTTCTGTGTTAAAAAAGTTTAATAAGTATGAAGTTGTTAAATTAGTAAAAAAGTATAAAAAATTTCCAACCTATGAATTAGCGGGAGATTGGTTTGATTCAATTAGTAATCAAATCCCTCTATTAATCATGGCTTTTTACTTTAACAGTGTAATTATAGGTTATTATGTTTTTGCAAATAGTATATTAAAAAAAATAATAATGTTAACTTCTAAAAGCTTTGGTTCTGTTTACTATCAAAAAATATCTGAGATTAAAGTAACAGAAAGAAATGCTTTTACGTCAAAGTTAATTAAAAATTTGAGCATCATTGGAATTTTACCATTTATAATAATTGCAATTGGTGCTCCGGAAATATTTTCTTTTATTTTTGGTGAAAATTGGTATAATTCAGGTATTTATGCTCAAATTATGTCTCCTTATTTAATGATATTTTTCTTTTTAAAGCCTATAAATGGTTTATATCGTGTATATAATCAACAAGATAAATTATTCTATTTTAATATTGTAAACTTTATTATTTTTAGTGGAGTTGTAATTATAGGCGGTTTAATGAAAGACATCACTTTAACTATAAAATTAATATCTATCAGTGGAGTATTAGTATATGGCTGGATATATTTTTGGATTTTACAAAAAATAAAGATTACTTTTTTGGATTTTATTAAACTAATAAAAAAATATTTATTGATAAGTTTTGGATTCTTATTAATACCATTATTAATTAAAATATTTAATAATAATGATGTGTATTTTTTATTTTCTTTATTATTATTATCAATAGGATATTACTTATATGTCTATAAGTATTCTAAAATGGAAGTAAATTAAAAAAATGAAAAAAGATAATAATATAAATATAGGGTTTATTGGAGATGTAGCATTTACAGGAATCTTTTCAAAAGCATTACTTGAAAAAAGAGAAGTATTTGATAGCTCAGTAAAAAAAATATTAAGTAGTAATGATTTTAATGTAATAAACTTAGAAGGACCTCTGTCCAATGGTTTATATACTAAGAATGGAATTAAAGTGACGAACCCTCCAAATGCGGCAGAAGTTCTAATACAGAATAAATGTAACATCTTTAACCTTGCGAATAATCATATTCTTGACTTAGGGAAAAAGGGATTAGACTCTACATTAAAACTTTCTAAAAATATTGGAGCTAGAGCTTTCGGTCTAAATACAGTTAATCAATTTGGAGGGAAGACTTTATACATTGAAAAAAATAATATTAAAATTGCTTTAATAGGGGTTTTACAGCATTACAAAGCTTATCATGAAAATGATGAGATTATCTTTACAAATGTAAATGATGAATTGGTAAGAGAAGAAATTATCACGGCTAAAAAAAAATCTGATTACGTAGTTTTAAACTATCATGGATTTGAAGAATATACTTTTTTACCAATACCCTATAAAAGAACATTATTAAGAAAATACGTAGATTTTGGTGCTGATATTATAATTGCCCATCATCCACATGTAGTTCAGGGGTATGAAAAATTTGATAACAAACTAATATTTTATTCGTTAGGAAATTTTATTTTTGACATTCCCCAACATACTTCAAGAAAAGGTACTGACTCCTCTATTATACTAAATATTAATTTCACAAAAAATCAAATTAAATTTACTCCTCACTTTATTGATATTGATAAAAATAAGGGTAAGTTGAATGTTGTCAAAAAAAATCTATCAGCTGATAATTTTCAAAAAACTCTTGATTATGATTTTAAGCAAAAGTGGATGAAAGAATGTAATAGATTATTATTCGTAGATTCAGAAATACCATTAAAAAGTAATACGGAAAATGACAATTTAGTTATTAAAAAACTTAAATATTATAATAGGCTATTTAGGTTAATGAAATCATACTACAAGGGTAAAGAAGCGTATAGACCAATATTGAAATCTGCACTTGCTTATAAATTAAGCAAATTTAAAATAAAAAATAATTAGTTATTATGGATTATAATGTTAATATTTTTGTTGGAAATCGATTTTATGCAAATAAAAAAAATAATGTTATTTATTGCAGTGGTCATATATTTATTAATGACGAAGTTTATACCAACCAACAATTATCAGACTATTTTTCTGAAAAATTTACCCCAAATAATATTGAAGAGGTCATTAATTCTATAGATGGCCATTTTGCAATAATCATCCAATTTGGTAATGAAATATTTCTAATAGTCGATCGAAGCAGAAGTATTCCATTATTTTACTCAAAAGTAAATCGCGATATATTTATTTCTGATAAGGCTGATTTAATAGATGATAAGATTTTCGGAACTAATGATAATTTGGCTATTTCTGAATTTAAATTAATAGGTTCCTGTATTGGAGATAAAACAATAATTAAAGAAATTAAACAAGTTAAAACCGCTAACTATGCTCAAATTTCTTTAGATGACAAAGAAGCGTACTTCGTGCAGAAGGAATATTTTAATTACAGAAAAAAAAAATCTATTTATTCTAAAACATTAACAACAGATTTGTTGAATGAACTTGATAATGTGTTTTTAAAGATCTTTGAACAATTAATCCGCTTTGCTGATGGCAAAACAATTGTAGTACCTTTAAGTGGCGGTCTTGATTCAAGACTTATTGTATATTTTCTTAATCGCCTTAATTATAAAAATGTTCTGTGTTTTACTTATGGGAAACCAGATAATTGGGAAGCAAAGATTAGTAAAAATATTGCAAAACGAGCCGGTTTTGAATGGAAAATGATTCCTTATACAAGACAAATGTGGAATGAATATATACATGCTACAGAAGCTAAATCTTTATTTTCTTTTGCAAGTAATTTATCTTCACTTCCATTATTTCAGGATTGCTTGGCTATTAAAGAATTAGTCGGTGTTATTCCTGAAAATTCAATTTTTGTTCCAGGAATTAGCGGTGATTTTTTAGCTGGTAGTCATATTTCTAATGATTTGTTAGAAGTTAATACATTCAGTAGAGAAAATGTAATAAATAAGTACTTGTTGAAGAATAATCTTTTTAATATTAATTCGCCCAATTCTGGAGCTTATAAAAATTTAGTTGTTAACTCATTTGTTAATACTGAAGAAACTAACACTTTGTTTGATTTTATAAATGAGTATGAAAATCTTGACTACAATGAAAGACAGTCAAAATACATTGTAAATTCTTGTAGAGTATATGAATATTTTGGATACAATTGGTCACTACCATTTTTCTTTAAAGACTCTTTATATTTTTGGAGAAATTTAGAGCTTGACCAGAAAATAGGAAAAAAGCTATTTTTAAAATATTTAGAAGGGCGATTTTTATTTGAGGAGATTAATTTCAAAGAAAAGTCAAAACTAATAAAGGTTAAAAAAAAGGACTCCAAAATAGTTTCTTTCTTAAAAAAAACATATAGAGAGTTAAAGAATTGGAAAAAAATATTTTTAGATTATTACACACATGAAATGCAGTGGTATGGAGTATTTAATAATTATCTGGAATATTTGTTTTTTAGTATTAAAAATTACAAAAGGGACACTAATCTTTCTTTAAGATATGTGTCTTTTATTGTTAAACGATTCACCAAATATTAAATTTCTCATATGATAATTAGATTTTGTTATAAAATAATTACTAGAATTATTAAACTATATATTTCTTTTGAAAAAAAGCAACAAAACATTTCATTTAAAAAAATAATATTTAATAATGGAGGAAAAATAGGTAGTGATGTTAAATTTGGGCATAATGTTAAAATTTCTGGGTTCAAAAATATTAAAATTGGAAATAATGTTCACATTGGAAAAGGTTGTTTTATACGTTCAGAAGGGGGGCTTAGCATTGGAGATAATGTAATTCTTTCACGGAATATTGTATTGTACACATACAGTCATAATTATAAAGGGGAACTATTACCTTTTGATAGAAATAATATTAATAAACCTGTAATAATTGGAGACAATGTTTGGATAGGAATGAATGTTACTATTGCTCCAGGTACAATTATTAGAGAAGGTGCTATCATAGGGCTAGGAAGTAGAATTTATGGAGAGATACCAACAAGAGCAATTGTAGGGAGTAGAGGTAATATTATTGGATATAGAGATGATAATCACTATAAAAATTTAAAAAATTTAAAAAAATTTTGTAAAGAAAATGGTAAAGAATATATTGAGTATTAATAAACCATTAGTAAGTGTTTTAATTGGATCATTTAATAGAGAGAAATTAATACGAAGGTGTTTAGATAGCATTTTAAATCAAACTTATGAAAATATTGAAATAATTGTCGTTGATGATGCTTCTTCAGATAATACTACAAGTATTTTAGAAAAATATGTAAATGATTATCCCAATCAAATACAGTTTATTAGAAATGAAACAAATAAAGGTATTGCCTATAATAGTAATTTAGCATATTCACTTGCTAAAGGTGATTATTTAGCTTTAATTGGCGATGATGATGAATGGTATAATCAAGAGAAAATAGCTAAGCAAATAAATGCATTTACAAAGAACAATAAATTAGGAGTTGTATCTACTTATTGGAATGATGTGAAGAATGGGCAAATTGTAAAGAAACATGAACCTATAATTGATAAAAATTATCTGGGTCAAATACTTAGGGGTAATGGTGTTTATTGTGGATCCACTGTTTTAATTTCTAAAATTGCTTGGGAATCTGTTAAAGGTTTTGATGAATCTATTCCGAGAGGAACTGACTCTGATTTGTTTAGGTCAATAATTGCAAAAGGTTATACAACTGAATTAATGGAGTTTTTTTCCGCTAATATTTATATTGATGATCATATTAGAATGACTCCAACTAAATCAAAGCAGGCTTTTAAAAAGGATATTCTTTCAAATGAAATCTGTTTACTAAAGTTTAAAGAACAATTTAATTTACATAAAAAAGCTAAAAAAGCAAGAAAAATAAGGCTTTTAAAGAAATATATTATTTTACTTTATAGAGAACCTCAATTTAATAATATAATTAGATTATTTAAATGGTTTAAATTATAGTTAGGACAACAGTTAATAGATACTGGAACTAATTATTACTAAAAATCCATATAATTAATATTCTAGTAGTAGAAAATACAAACAAATAATTAAAAAGAAAGTATGTTTAAGAAATTAAGAGATTCATTAATGATTGACTTTTGGAAATTTAAAATTAAGTCACTTTATTTAATTATTGGAAATGGCTTGAATGTCTCTTTTCCAGACACAAAATTAATAAACGGAAATAAAAGAATGTCCTTAAATTGTTTTATTTACCAGATTACGAAAGACGGAGATTTAGTCAAAAAAATCAAATTCTTTAATCTAGGTAATATTAAAGAGGTGCGAGTGTATAATGGTAAAGACTATGGTCTTTCTCTTTAATTGTAAAATATGACAGCAGAGAATGAACTAGTCACGGTTTGTGTAACAACATATAATAGAAGAGATTTATTACCATTAACTATTAAATCTATTTTATCACAAACATATTCAAATTTTGAAATAATCATTGTTGATGATTATTCTACGGATGGGACTAAAGTATTTATTGAAGAGTCCATTTTAAATCTTGATAAAAGAATTAAATATATTAGACATAGTAATAACAAAGGTTTGGCCTCTGCAAGAAACACAGCAATTAATAATGCAAGAGGTAAATACTTTACATTTTGTGATGATGATGATGTTTGGGATAAAAATTTCATTTCACTTTTTGTAAGGGAAATAAAAGGTTATAATTCTAAATATTCATTTTGTGCAAGTAGCATTTCAGATGAAAATACCATTAAGGCAATTTGTTCATCATTTAAAGATTTTATTGTTTTGGGATATACGCCTCCTGTTGCAAGTCAGTTTTATTTTACTAAGTCTTTAAAAGAAATTGGAGGCTATGACGAGAATATAACAAGCGGTGTTGATCATGATTTATGGCTAACATTAGGACTTAAAGACTATAAATTAGTATGGCTAAATCAAAATATGGTAAGTATAAATCAAAATGAAACAGAATCTAGAATGACTTATAACATTGATAAACGCATCAATGGTATAAAAAAATCAATGGTTATTTGGAAATCAAAGATTCAGGGTGATTTTGGGGAAAGTTTTTTTTTATTTTTTGAAAAAAATTACCAATACAACACATATAAAAAATTTATTCTTTTCTCTTTAAAAAATAAAACTTATTCTAACTTATTATTTTATTGGCAGAAATTGCCCAAAAAATTATTATTATTAGATGTTAAAAGGTATTTAAAAACGAGGCTTAAAATTGAAGAAACATTAAAACATCCAACTTTTACAAAATGTATTAAAGGGTTAATGAAAAATATCCACAAGATTGAAATCATACGAGAATGAATTTTTCTAAAATTAATTCGAGAAAAGCTGTAGACTATCTGCTAATGTTTTTATTAATTTCTATTTCAGGAAACCCTTTTTTTTCTGGAGAATTAATATTAATTGGTGTATTTTCTTATGCATGTTATATATTCATTAAAAGGAAAAATATATTTCCAAGAAAAATTATTAATTTTTTTATTTTAATAGTAGTTATTACTATTTTTCAATCAATAAAGTTTTCTTTTTTTCCAATAGTGACATTACTTGGGGTTTATATTAGGATTTTAACAGCATACTTTGTGATCAGGGTGATTGATTTTAAGTTCATAAATTATTATGTAAAGACTTTTTATGTTATAGCACTAACAAGCTTTATATTTTATTTAATAAGTAATGTTGCAATTAATGTATTAATGCCATTCTCTTTTGATACATCGGATGGTGAAAGTTTATATGCAAGGCGCAGCATACTTGGTCTTTTTACATTTATCCACCAACATACATTCAGAAATTCAGGACCATTTTGGGAACCAGGTGCTTTTGCAGGATATTTAACATTAGCCTTTATCTTTAATTTTTTCTCTTATTTAAAGAATAAAAAAAAAATTGGAATGGTTTTGCTTATAGCAATTCTAACTACAATGTCCACAACGGCATATTTATCTATTTTTGTATTTTCTTTTTTTGCATTTTATAAAAAAATAAATAATATAATAATTAAATTTATTGCTGTTTGTGTTATGATATTTGGAGGTTATTATAGTTTTACAAAAATTGATTTTTTAGGAGAAAAAATTGTAGCCCAAATGTCAGTTTTGGATGAAGATGTGGATCTCGAAAATTCGGGCTCAGCTAGGTTTTTGAGTGTATTGAAAGATATTAAAGATTTTGATGGACATGAAATTATTGGTCGTGGATTTCATTCGGAAACAAGATTTTTTTATAAGATAGAAAATCAAATACGCACTGTTGGTCTAACAGATATTATTGTAAAAATGGGCTTGCCATTTTTTATTATAATAATGCTTATGTTATATCATTCGTTAAGTAGTTTACTGAATTTTAATAATTACAATAAAAAAATATTTGTTGTCAGTTCATTTTTATCTATTTTGATATTATTAATGTCTGAAGTATATTTTAATTATCCATTATTTTGGTCGTTTTTATTTTTAAAGTTTGTTTATCCAAAGAAAAAAAGAACCATTTAATCTTTAAATAATACATTAGATGAAAATTGCAGTACTATTAGCTTGTCATAATAGAAAAGATAAAACAATCAGTTGTTTAAATTCGTTATTTAAAGCTAATTTGTTTTTGAATTATTCTTTAGAGGTATACTTGGTTGATGATGCTTCCATAGATGGAACTTCAAAGGCCATAACAAATTTTTTCCCGAGTGTAAATATTATTAAAGGTAATGGGAATTTATATTGGAATCAAGGTATGCGTCTGGCTTGGAAGACTTCAGTTAAAAAAAATATACCAGATTTTTTCATATGGTTAAATGACGACACGAATATAGATGTCGATGCTTTATTACATCTTTTTGAATGCTACAATGAGTATATTTCTATAAATTCTACGGAAGTTATAATTGTTGGTAGTTGTAGAAATAAAATTGATGAGGATAAATATTCTTACGGTTTAAGAAAAAATCATGTTAAAATAATTCCTAATGGTAAGATTCAAAACGGCAATATGCTTAATGGTAATTTAGTTTTAATATCAAAAGCTGTATATACTAAATTAGGTATTCTATCTAATTGTTATACTCATGCGATGGGTGATTATGACTATGGCTTGAGAGCTCTTGAGAATGGAATTCAATTAATTACAACAAAAAAGTACATTGCTACATGTGAATCTAATATTGGTTTGCCAAAATGGTGTGACCCTAGGATAAACTTTTTTAATCGTTGGAAAGTTTTACACACTCCATTAGGTTTAAATATTAAAGAGTACAAAATTTATAGAAAACGATTTTGGCCCAAAAATTACATAATGTCTATTTCAAAGGTCTATTTAAGATGTTTAATGCCCAGTTTTTATAACAAAATTTCAAGAAATGAAAAATAATTTAGCTCCAGTGTGTTTATTTACATACAATCGTCTGGAGGAAACAAAACAAACTATTGAAGCTCTTCAAAATAATTTTTTAGCTACCGATAGCAAACTTTTTATATTTTCTGACGGTCCTAAAAATGAGGAAAGTATGAATAAAGTTGAAGTTGTAAGGAATTATATTCATAGTATAACAGGATTTAAAAATGTCCATGTTTTGGAATCTGAAAAAAATAAGGGCTTAGCTAACTCGATCATAGAAGGTGTAACTAAAATTATAGATGAATATGGTTGTGCTATTGTATTAGAAGATGACCTTATAACTTCGCCTAATTTTTTAGATTTTATGAATAAGGGACTTCAATTTTATGATGATGATGATAGAATTCAATCTATAAATGGATTCTCATTAGACTTGGGGAATTATTCAGACCGGTATGATACTTTTTCACACATGCGGACTTATTCCTGGGGTTGGGCAACTTGGGGTAATAGGTGGAGTACTCATATTTTTAGCAAAAAAGCAATTAAAAATATGATTACTCCCGAATTATTGCGAGATTTCAATGTGAAATGTGGGTCCAATATGACACAAATGTTGATGAGATCCTTGACAAATAGTAATGATTCATGGTATGCCAGTTGGGCATTTTATCATTTTATTGCGAATAAACATTCTATATATCCTTATTTGTCAAAAATAGAAAACATTGGTTATGGTGAAAATGCTACACACTGTTCAACAATTAATGTGTTGAAATCAAATTTTGATTATGTTGAGTCAAGATATTTTAAGTTTAAAATTGAGTTGGATGATTCAAAACAATTGGCTGAAAATTTTTTAAAATATTTCACATTAAAATATAAAATATTATTTAGAATAAATCTAATTTTTAAAAAAGGCGGTATAAAACTACTTGTTGCTGATTTAAAAGGAAAGTTAATTAATTAGAAGTTGTGAAGAAAATTATAAAGGTTAAAACTAGACGTTTTATTGCTAGATATTTATCTAATATCGTGTTTTGTGTTTATTTTTTTAAATTTAAACTCTTAGATTTTAAAAATAAAACACCAATTATCATTTTAACACCTGGAAAAACTGGTTCTTCGAGTGTTTATTTCACTCTTAAGAAAGTTTTTAAAATGTATAATGTATTTCATATTCATTATTTAACCCTAAATAGTATTGATAATGCTAAACAAAGTCATTTGGTTTCAGACAGGAAATCTTTACCCCTCCATTTAATTGTCTCTGAATTATTATTAAATAAAATTAAGGATTATAAGGGCACCCTGAAAATAATTACAATTTTAAGAGAACCCATATCAAGATCAATTTCCAGTTTTTTTCAAAATATAGATTTTCATAAAAACTCTTTAGAAGAATTAAATTTAATAATAAATGAATCAAGGGCATTAGAGATTATTGAAAGACAAATTTCAAGGTCAGTTGATGATGTTAATAATTGGATCAATTTGGAAATTAAAGAAAATTTTAATATTGATATTTATGAAAATAGATTCCCAAATAAAAAATATATTATTTTAAAAAATCAAAATGTAGAATTATTGTTGCTAAAAGTTGAAGATCTCGATTCTGTATTTGAAAATGCTACTAAAGAGTTTTTTAATTTAAGAAAAGGTTTAAATCTAATAAACTATAATATTGGTTCTGAAAAATATTATTCTAATCAATATAAGACTATCAAAAATAAAATTAAATTAAGCAATGAGAATATTGATAAAATATTATCTTCAAAATATGTTGCACATTTTTATGAAGACTATATTGATAAAATATCAAATAAATACCGCAATTAATATATGTTATTAGGTTTTGACGTTTTTAAATCTGGACTTGAATCCATCGATTTTGATAATAATAAAATAATAAACACAATAAATCCCCATAGTTATTGCGTTGCAAATAAAGATTTAGATTTTAAAGAAGCTTTAAAGAACTCAGATATATTACTTCCAGACGGTATAGGAATTGTTTGGGCTGAGAAGTTTTTAAATGGCAACAGTCTTAAAAAAATTGCTGGTAATGATTTGTTTTTATTTTTAATGAACAAAATAAATAAAGAATATGGATCTGTATTTTTTTTAGGAGCTTCTGAGGAAACATTAGAGAAAATTAAATCTAAATCTTCTCAAGGATACCCAAACATTACTTTTGGCAGCTACTCCCCCCCTTACAAAGTTGCATTCTCTAACAAGGACTCCAAAATCATGTGCGATGAAGTAAATGTTTTTAATCCAGATGTTTTATTTGTTGGCATGACAGCACCTAAACAGGAAAAATGGGTTCATCTATACAAAAATGAGTTAAATGCAAATACAATTTGCTCTATAGGTGCAGTTTTTGATTTTTATGCAGGAAATATAGAACGAGCACCTAAATTAATGATAAATTTAGGTTTAGAATGGTTACATCGAAGTTTTAAAAGTAGACGTTTATTAAGGAGGAATTTTATTTCTAACCCAAAATTTATTCTTCATATCTTAAAGTTAAAATTTTTTTAAAAAAAATAAAATGAGAATTGTTATTATTACACAAGATGAGCCTTTTTATTTAGCTAAAAATCTTAGTTATTTAATAAAGATATTACCAGAACATTCTGAAATTGTAGGATGTGTTGTTGCTGATGTATCACCTTTTGGTAAAAAAGAGTCATTTTTAAAAAAAGCAAAGAAAACCTTTGATGTTTTTGGTTTATTTTTTTTTAGCTATTATTCTTTTAAATATTTAGTTTCAAAATTTAATTCAAAAACAAATGTTTTCAAACTTTTGAAATTAAATGATATTCCAATCATAACACTTGAAAATCCAATTAATAATATAAATTCAGTAAATAAAATTAAATTATTTAAACCGGACTTATTAGTATCAATTTTAGGGAACCAAATTTTTAAAGAACCTATTTTAAATTTAGCACCAAAAGGATGTATAAATTTACACACAGCTTTGTTACCAAAGTACAGAGGTTTAATGCCTACATTTTGGGTTCTAAAAAATAATGAAAAAAAAACCGGTGTGTCTGTCTTTTTTGTTGATAAAGGTATTGACAGTGGCCCAATTATTGTTCAGGAAGAAGTTGAAATTGGAAATAAAACACAAGAGGAGTTGATTTTACATACAAAAAAGATTGGCATGGAGGCTATTGCAAAAAGCATTGACTTAATTCAAAAAGAAGAAGTCCAACTGATTGTAAATGATGTTTCTCAGAGAACTTATTTTACTTTTCCAACTAGGCGAGATGTATTAGAGTTTAAAAGAAATGGCAAAAAGTTTTTTTAATGAAAATATTAACTTTTGACATTGAAGAGTGGTTTCATATTTTAGATAACAAAAAAACCAAAACTATATCTGAGTGGAGTAATTTTGATTCTAGGATTCATTTTGGAATGGATTTAATTTATGACATTATTCAAAAAACAGAAAAGTCAGCTACTTTTTTTGTTGTTGGATGGATGGCTGAAAAATATCCTGAAATTATAAGAGAGATCAGTGATCGTGGTTTTGAGGTAGGTAGCCACACTCATTTACATCAATTAGCTTATGAGCAAGATCGAAAAACATTTTATAATGATGTTGAAAAGTCCATAAAAACTTTAGAAGACTGTTCAGGGGTGAAAGTAACTAGTTTTAGAGCGCCCGGTTTTAGCATTACTGAAAACAACAAATGGGCTTTTGAAGTTTTACATGAGTTGGGTATAACAAAAGATAGTTCTGTTTTTCCGGCAGGTAGATCGCATGGTGGATTACCATCATATAATGTAGCAATTCCGTCGATTATAGAGTACAACGGAATTAAATTAAAAGAGTTTCCAATAAATACGCATACTATTTTAGGTAAGCCTTTTATGTTTTCTGGTGGTGGATACTTTCGATTATTACCCTATAAAACTATTGAAAATTGGACAAATCAATCTAACTATGTGATGTCTTATTTTCATCCTAGAGATTTTGATATTGATCAACCTATCGTACCGGGTCTTTCTCTTCCGAGGCGTTTTAAATCTTATGTAGGTATTAAAAACTGTAAGCCTAAATTAGAGAAATGGCTTACTGATTTTGATTTTATGGATTTGAGTTCTGCTGATAAAATGATTGATTGGGATTGTGCTCCAAATATTAAGTTATAAGTAAATTTCAATAATGTATTATAATGAAAGTAGTATTTAAAGGAATAAGAAAAAAAAATGAATCTTTTGGATTCTCTCCAGTTTTTAATGATTCTCAAAGACCTTTGTGAGGTTTCTTAGTAATCTATGAAACCCATGCTCAATAGTTTTCAAATAAATTTTTTAATTGATTAGATGTGTATAGCTTAAGAATTGAAGGGAAATTAAGTCCTAAGATTTTAATTGTGAAGCCAGAAGCTAGATTGTCTTGGGAATATCACAACAGGCGTGCAGAAATCTGGCAGATATATAAAGAATCTGTTGGAATTATTAGAAGTGATTCTGATGAAGAAAATGAAATGGAAGTTTATAAAGAAGGAGATCAAATTGTTTTAAAACAAGGAGAACGCCACCGTTTAATTGGGTTAGACGAAACTTCGGTAGTAGCAGAAATTTGGCAACATATCGATGCTATCCATCCTTCGGATGAAGGCGATATTACTAGAGTTCAAGATGATTTTGGTAGATAAAAAAATATTATGAGTAAGAAAAAAGGAATGATTGTATCTGGTTATTTTAACCCAATACATAAAGGACATATTGAGTACTTTAACAATGCGGAAGAATTGGCAGATGAATTATTTGTGATTGTTAATAACGATCATCAAAGAGAATTAAAAGGATCAAAAGAATTTCAGCAAGAGAAAGAACGTGTTTTTATCGTCTCTAATATAAAATCTGTAGATCATTGTGTTTTGTCCATTGATGGGGATAGAACGGTATGTAAAACCATTGAAAAAATCGCTTTAGATTTTGGAGATGCTTATGATTTGAGTTTTGCCAATGGAGGAGATCAAAATAATAATACCATTCCAGAAAGACCTATCTGTGATCAAATGGGAATTACTCTAGTAGATGGATTGGGTGATAAAATACAGTCTAGCAGTTGGTTGTTAAAGAAGTAAACTTTTTTAACTAAATTTGAATGAGAATTTAATTTTAATATACATGCCATTCGATCTAAAATCCGCAAAGAAAGCAGGAAAAAAGTCCAAAAGAGGTCCTGCAAAAAAAGAAGGGCCTTCTATCAAGGAAAAGATGGAAATGCTCTATGAAAAGGTTTTGGATGATTTGCTTATAAACCAAGAAAAACTCACTAAAACAGAACGCGTAAAAGTATTTGATACACTTTCTTGTGATATCTTTCCAAAAACAAAGTCTGTAAGAGATAAATGTACGCTAGAAAAATTAAAAAGAACAAGAAGATCTTTTTATTCAAGACCCAGACCCTACCAAATAAATTTTAAAGTAAAAAGATAAACAATTGAATTATAAAGAAACTTTATTTTTTATTGCCAAATCTCTAACAATTTCTTTGGAAGAAAAAAACAGAGCTGAAATAGAGATTATTCTTGAAACAACGGATGTGGATTGGGAAGCAGTGGTCAAAGTAAGTACTGCTCATTATG
>Ga0307488_10002444_pt1 | contig 15717 bp, 15 predicted proteins | sample SB02metaG_FD_202248 | JGI IMG/M metagenome (GOLD analysis project Ga0307488, IMG submission 202248) | Sea-ice brine microbial communities from Beaufort Sea near Barrow, Alaska, United States - SB 0.2 | ecosystem: Environmental > Aquatic > Marine > Coastal | place: USA: Alaska | collected... | reverse complement strand
CATTATAAGACTACTGAAAGGAAAATCTTTGTTGTTCATGACCTGCGTAATGATTTAGATAGTTTCATAAGTTTCCTTAAAGAAAATATTAATAACAGAGAGTGGCATATATCCTACAATGGATTAGCTTTTGATGGCCAAGTCACTCATTATATAATAGATAATCACAAAGACTGGAGTAACCTCAGTGGTTGTGAAGTTGCTAAGATTATTTATAAGTATGCCCAACGTTGTATTCAAAAATCTAATGCAAAAGAATTCAGTGATTATCCACAATGGAAGATGCAAATAGGTCAAATAGACGTATTTAAATTACACCATTGGGATAATCCAGCTAAACGTTCAAGCCTTAAGTGGATACAATACAGCATGGATTGGGAAAACATTCTAGATATGCCTATTCATCATGAGACAGAAATAAAGACTCAAGAAGAAATAGATATTATTCTTGAATATTGTATTAATGATGTTAGATCTACAAAAGAAATCTACAATAGATCTAAGTCTCAAGTTGGCCTAAGAAAAGAATTAACTGCAACTTATGACATTAACATGTTCAGTGCATCAGAACCAAGAATCAGTAAAGAAATATTTGGTTATTACTTATCTAGAAGCTTAAATATACCAATGAGAAATCTTAAACAAATGAGAACTCATAGGGATACTATAAAGGTTAAAGATATAATATTACCATATGTTTCATTTACATCTCCTGAGTTTAAACTTCTACATGAAAGGTTTAAATCACTTGAGATAGATGCATCTAAGTTGAAGGGTAGTTTTAAATATCACATTGATTATAAAAATGTCAAGACTCATTTTGGATTAGGTGGTGCACACGGTGCAGCGGCTAAAGGTGTTTATGAAAGCTCAGAAGATATGATTATTATGTCATCAGATGTTACCAGTTTTTATCCTAATCTTGCTATTAAAAATCAATGGTCTCCGGGTCATTTTCCAAAAGAAGCATTTTGTGATCAGTATGAATGGTTCTTTGAAGAGCGTAAGAAGATCCCTAAGAGCAATCCAATGAATTATGTATATAAGATTATACTTAATTCTACTTTTGGTCTTAGCAATGATGTAAATAGTTTTTTCTATGATCCTGAATTATGTATGAGAATTACAATTAATGGTCAGTTAACACTGATGATGTTGTATGAACAAATAATGGAGCGTATACCAGGTGCAGTTGCTTTATTGCAAAACACAGATGGTGTGGAAACTATTATACCTAAAGAGCACTATGATTTATATATGGAAATATGTGAAGAATGGGAGCGTACTACAAGTTTAAACTTAGAACATGATCAATACCAAAAATTGGTACTTTCAGATGTAAATAATTATATTGGTGTAAATAACTATATAAATGTTGACATTACTAAGTGGAGAGAAGTTAAACAGAGTCAGCCTCATTACTTATTTAAAGTAGAGAATGATAAATTTAGTTTTGCTCCTGTTAAACTTAAGGGACGTTTTGATTTTCAAGATCTGCAGTTGCATAAGAATAAGTCTAAGCTAGTGATCCCAAAGGCCATATATCAGTACTTTGTTAATGATGTATTACCAGAAGATTATTTAGAAGAGAATAAAAATATTCTTGACTATTGTATAGGTGGTAAATCAAAAGGCCAATGGCAACAGATAGCCCGTAGTGTAGAAAATGGTGCCTTTAAAGAAGAGAAGCTCCAGAAAATCAATAGGTATTTTATATCTAAACAAGGTGTTAAAATTGTAAAGGTTAATAAAGATGACTCAAGAGAAATACAATTAGAAGCAGGCAGGTGGGTACAAACAGTCTTTAATAAGATGAAGGTAGCGCCTAAATGGTCTGATTATAATATAGATAAGTTATATTATATGCAGGCTATTGAAACAGAGATCAATAATATTTTAACAATAAATACAAATCAACTAAAATTATTTTAAATGTCAAAAGAAATTAAATTTAACATAGAAGCTAGGAATGGCTTAAAAAATGGTGTGGATGCCTTAGCTAATGCAGTTAAGGTAACCCTAGGCCCTAAAGGCAGAAACGTAGTAATTTCTAAGTCTTATGGTAGACCACAAGTAACTAAAGATGGTGTTACTGTAGCTAAAGAAGTAGAATTAGAGGACCCATTAGAGAACATGGGTGCTCAAATGGTTAAAGAAGTAGCAAGTAGAACTAATGATCTAGCTGGTGATGGAACTACAACAGCTACAGTTTTAGCTCAGGCAATTGTTTCAGAAGGATTAAAAAATGTTGCTGCAGGCGCTAACCCTATGGATTTAAAGCGTGGAATAGATAAAGCAGTAAGTACTATTGTGGATCATTTAGCAGATAATACCATACCAGTGGATAAGTCTTCTGATATGATCAGACAAGTTGCTAGTATTTCTGCTAATAATGATCATGTTATAGGTAATCTTATTGCTGCAGCTTTTGAAAAAGTGGGTAAAGAAGGTGTCATTACTGTAGAAGAAGCTAAAGGAATGGAAACATATGTCAACGTAGTTGAAGGTATGCAATTTGATAGAGGTTATTTATCTCCTTATTTTGTTACTAATCAAGAAAAGATGTCTGTTGATTTAGTAAATCCTTATATTCTTATAGTTAACAAGAAGATTTCCGTGATGAATGATTTATTACCTGTTTTAGAGTTAGTAGCTCAATCAGGTAAATCTTTATTAATTATAGCAGAAGATGTTGACGGTGAAGCATTAGCAACTCTTGTTGTAAATAAACTAAGAGGTGGTCTTAAGATAGCTGCAGTTAAAGCTCCAGGCTTTGGTGAAAGAAGAAAAGGTATGTTAGAAGATATAGCAATTTTAACAGGTGCTACAGTGATCTCTGAAGAAAGTGGTGTTACACTTGAAAACGCAACATTAGATTTATTAGGTAAAGCTGAAACAATTACTGTAGATAAAGAAAATACTACAATAGTAAATGGGTCAGGAGACTCTGATTATATTGAAGAAAGAGTTTTAAATATTAAGTTTCAAATTGATACTTGTGAAAGTGAATATGACAAAGAGTTATTACAACAACGTTTAGCTAAGCTAGCTGGTGGTGTTGCAGTTCTTTACGTTGGAGCCGCATCTGAAGTAGAAATGAGAGAAAAGAAAGATAGAGTTGATGATGCACTTGCTGCAACTAAAGCTGCTGTTGAAGAGGGTGTTGTTATTGGAGGTGGTGTAGAATTGCTTAAAGCTAGTAAAATACTTATTTATGAAACTAATTTTAATGATGAAAGCACAGGTATAGATATTGTAGCTAGAGCTCTTAGATCACCATTCAGAACTATATGTGAAAACGCAGGTGTAAGTGCTGATGTAAAAATGGAAAGTGTATTATCAAGAGGTGACGGTTTTGGTTATAATGCTAAAACAGATGAATATGTAGATATGCTTGACGCAGGTATTATTGATCCTAAAAAAGTAACAAGGATTGCATTAGAAAATGCTGCTTCTGTTGCTGGTATGATACTTACTACTGAGTGTGCATTAATTAAAACCGGTGAAGATCAAATGGGAGCAATGCCTCCAGGTGGTGCTATGCCAGGAATGCCTTTTTAATAAATTAACAATAAAATAAATATAAATTATAAGTAGTTTGGTAAAACTTGTTGGTATGATATGTATAGTGTACCACCCATCTTGACGAAGTAACCATTGGAATAAAGAAAGACTATACACCACACTACTTATAAATTTAATTAATTATAAAAATAAATAAAATATGGATTATTTTGAATTAGAATGTGCAGTTGAAAACTGGGCAGAAGAAAAAGGTATTCTTTCTAAAGCTACACCAATGGCCCAGTCATTGAAAACATTAGAAGAAACAACAGAACTTATTACGGCTATCAATAATGATGACCGTGAAGAGATTATAGATGCTATGGGTGACATTATGGTCACCTTGATTATTCAAGCTAAGATGCAAAATCTTAGTTTAGAAGAGTGCCTTGAAAGTGCTTACAATGTAATTACAAAACGTACAGGTAAAATGATTAATGGTCAATTTGTAAAAGATAATTAATATGGAATTATACAATGTACCCAACAACAGTAGAATAAAAGTAATTACCAAAGATAAAGTACCACCCGGAGCTCCTCCCGTTGATGAAGGAGAAGAACTTAACTTTAGGTCTATAGACGGAATGTATAGTTACTGCACCAGAGATAACGGTGAGGTAGTACATTTAGCAGCATGGACAGAAGTAGAAGTACTTTAATTTTGCTGTGTCAGATTAATTTATTATATTTACACCTTAAAAGTTTAATATTATGGGACATAAAAAACCAACAGTGACTACTAAGTCATATTTAGAAAATGCACCCTTACCTAATCATGGTAAGAGTTATACAGTTGTCACACATAAAGAGGTGATAGACAATACGTTAACCCTACTCAGGAAGAGTGGGTTCACCGTTCAAAGAGAGATATATAGAGCAAATACTAATGCTACTATTGCACAAGGTATATATCATATATATCCTAGTAGAAGTAAAGATGATGAAATCATCAATGAAACTGAATTAGGGATGATGTTTGCTTGGACTAATTCATACAACAAACTTGTTAAGTTTCAGTGTGCTATTGGTGCTTACGTTAGAGTTTGTTACAACGGTATGGTTGCCGGGGATATGATGAACTTTAAAAGAAAGCACACTGGTACAGCTAATCTAGATTGTTCTATGAATATAGCTGATCAAGTTAAAAATGCTGAAAAGTATTATAAGCGTATCATTAAAGATAAGGATGCTATGAAGTTGATTAGTCTTACTGAACAAGATCAGGCGGAGTTAGTTGGTAGAATGTTTATACAAGAAGAACTTATTGATTCTCAACAAACATCAATAATAAAGTCTGAGTTAGATAAACCATCATTTCATTATGGTAGTTCTTCTGACACATGTTGGACCTTTTATAATCATGTTACACATGCATTAAAGAAAGCACATCCACGTTACTGGCTTCAAGACAGTCAAAACTTTCATGACTTTATTGTTGCAGAATGCTTAAGTAGTTCTAAACCAACACTTAATAAAGAAACAGCGTTATCAGAAAAGGTAATTGTTATTTCTGATCCTGTAAATAAAGTTGTTGAAGTTGATGAAGATATAACTGATGCACAATTAATTGAAAATGTATTCTTGGATTAGTGAGGATATATGTTGTAATTGCATTAGCTATATTTTTTCTATACATTAGTAGTAGGAATAAAATGAATAGGAGATAACCAACTAGGGCCTGAGTTTTTACATCTTGGGTCCTGGCTCCTTAGTTACTACTCCTAAAAAAGAAAAACACATGAGTATAAAAGAATGGCTATTTATGGACAAAGCTGAAAAAAGAAAAGACACCCCAGTATTTACTGGTGTATTAAGATACTTCCCGGATGCTATTATGGAAATAGCTCGTGTATCACTACAGGGAAACAAACAACACCATCCTGATAAACCTTTGCATTGGGACCGCACTAAATCTAATGATGACCTTGATGCATTAGCTAGACATCTTATTGATGCTGGAACAGTTGATGATGACGGAATTCGTCATACAGCAAAAGTTGCTTGGCGTGCACTTGCATGTCTACAAAAGGAAATAGAAGATAACAAAAAATAAATAGGCCCGGAATTAACCGGGCCCTTTTAGTTATAGGCCTGTATAACCATGATTGATTAATGCAGTTCTAATTTGACCATACCAGTAACTAGCTGGAGTTGGTGGGTTATTATTTAATCCACTTCTCCATCTTAAACGTATAGGTGCAAGTTGTGACCATTGTGCTGTTTGTAAAAAGTTTGGTGCACTATATCCTGAAAATGTTGCAGCAGGAGGTGTAAATTCCGTACCATTAATACCATACCCTAGTAAACCTCCTCCATCTGTACCTGCATTTCCATTATCAGCAACTAGTGGAACTAATGATGGAGTGCTTCCTGCTACTTGGAAGAAAGTAGATCTATATATTGAATTATTACCTGCTGCTGTTTCAACTGTGTTTACAAAATTTACAACTGAGTTAACATCCGTTTGAAGATTAGGAACCATAGAATTCTGTCTATCTGCCCATCTCCCATTACCTGTACCTGTAAGACCATAATTATCAGATTCATCTGCAAAACACAAGAACATTAAGTTTTGTGCATCTGGGAAATATCCACCAGGTCCTATTGTTGTACCTTGACCTCTATTGTTCATCATATCAATCTGTCTTTCTGCTCCAGAATGACCCCAATAAAGATGAGAATTATACATGTCTTGACCATTAGTAACTGGATTAGGTGTAATACCTCCAGCAATTTCCTGTGCTAAAGTTAGACCTACAGCATAGAAATCTTGTAATAGGTTTCTTAAGTTATTAGGATCTTGATAATCTGCAAGTATCATTGCATCAGTTAATGAAAATGTTATTACATTACCCGAATTAGTGGTTTGTGCTACTCCAATACCGGTTGTTGCATTTACTAAACCCATTTGATTACTTCCAATGCTAGCAGTACCAACTATAGTATTAGCTGGAATTCCAGTTCCTGTTACAGACATACCTGCTCTAACTAATAGATAACTTCGTGAAGTAGTTCCAGCTGGAATACTAACAAGACCTGTTCCATTTTGCGCAGGATCCATAAATAATACAGTTGTACCTGTACCTTGTCCACTTGATTGTCCATAAAAAATAGGAACACTTGATATTTGTGCTGTTTGGAAAATTGTAGAATTCATAGATCCTGAAGTGTCATGCCAAGTAACAAAGTAAGTATCTTTAGTTACTGCTAGACCACCAATTGTAAATGTTTGTGTGTCTGCACCACCATCTTGATCTTCAACAATCATTTGAACTACAAAATTTCCTCCTGCTGCTGGATAAGTACCGGATAAAGTCCCTGTACAATCATTATTGTCTACAAAAGATAACCAACTTGATCCCGCTGCTGGAAATATTTCTACTCCATCAACTGTTATTGTATAATCTAAATCAGCACATGCTGTATCAGGATCATTAGTAGTCCATGAGTATGTCCATGTATCATTACCTGTTAAATTAGGATAAGTTCCTGCAGTTACAGGATCAGTAGATGTCCACAATGGCGGATCAACTACATTATTTACTACTATTAGTATAGTAGATACATTAGATGTACAGTAACCATCAAAAACAGTAAACTGAAAACTTGTACTACCAAACCAATTTGCATCTGGAGTAAAAGTAAATGAACCAGTACCTGTATCAAATACGAATGTTCCATTAGCAGGTGGTGCACCCACTAATTGAAAAAGATTTCCATATCCACCGTAGCCATCATCAATGACAACCATTGTGTTAGTTAAACTTGTATCTTCATCTATAATATATGATGCTCCTGATGTTACAGGGCAAGTATTGTTTGAATAAAGTTTACAACATGACTCCCAATATAAAATAGAAGTTGCTGCATTCACATCATAGTAATGATATTTTATTTTGATTGACTCACCGTATAGTAAGTCACTAGTTTTATATCCAAGCTGTGGTAGTGTTGGTTCGTACCATGAAACTCTATTAGTTACACTTGCTAAACCATTAGCCCAGTTACCAAATCTTATTGCTCCATCAGCAAGAAGAGTTCCTGTTTTACCATTTTCTGCTATAACTACACCTGTCATTCCATCTTCCAATGGTGTCATACCTTGTATAATTCTATATCCTACACTTGTATCATCTAAAGAAACAAATGCATTTCTGTATCCTGATGCTTGATCCCAGTTAGCTGTTTGACTCATAGGAAGAGTATCAAACCCTACTGCAGGTACAATTGTAGATACATCTCTAAATTTAACTTCATTAGCGTTTCCTGTATCTCTTACTAATACTTCAGTAAGAGTATCATCTTGTAATACTGTATCTAAATATAATTCTTTTGCTTGCTGTAGTTTACCGTCATTGGTAATCTTAGTAGCCGGGGTACCTGAATCACCATCTTGTATTAATAAAGAACAACCCAGTGTATTAGCATTAGGTGTCCATAATGGTATTCTATATATATCACAAACTTCACCTACAATTGCTGCAGGGTTATCTTCCCAAGAGAAAGTTATTCCATCAGAAATAAGAATCTGATCTGCAGTTCCTATAGGTAATTCTTGCTTTAAGTTATTTACATTACCCTGCCATAAGCTTCCATAAGTCAAAGCTTCAACAACATCATCATCAGACCATACTACTCTTCCGTCAGCTAAACCTACAAGTACTTGAGATAGTTGACCAACATTCCCTTGTGAATCTGTAATAGGTCCGTTAAGTACAATATTTGAATTAAAAGTTGTAGTTGTTGGTGGAACACCTGATAGTATAACACCACCATGTTGTACATTTACTAATGCAGTAAAAGTAACACCATCCATAGTAAAATTAGAATCATCTTCTAATACTCCTCCAGGCCCAACTATAACTATACGGTCTTCAGTAAGAGTAGGAGTTGTTATGGTACCTTCTACATATAAATCTCCTGCTATATTTATAGTATCACCTATAGCATTTTGTGTTATAATAGAATCCATTAAAGTATCCCATGCACAAGAACCTTCAGGTGTTGTGTATACAGGAACAAAACCAAGATTTCCTTCTCCCGGTTTTGTTCTAGTTAAATTTTCTGTTGCTTCACAAACAAGATCTCCCCATTTCACTACAAAAGGTTCCATCTTAGGATTATAAACCGCACCTGTATTCAGTGTGCTGTTATGATAAAGCTTACCAAATTCAAAATGATCTCTCATCTTGTCTAGTTTCTTTTTCTTTTTATTCCTCTTTAATAGCCCTAAGACTTCTTGTATATAAACACTCATGTTCTTTTTTTTTAATATTTATTTTATATTAATTAAATATAGCAACGTTGATTAGTATATTAATTTTTGCTCCAGCAGTATTTGTTGATTGTAATGTAAAACCATTAACTGTTTTTTCAGTAATATATACTGCATCATTACCTGGTGATCCTTCAGTTGTAAGCTGAACAATATAATTTGTAGTTGGAAAAGGAGTTGCCCATGATACAGCATAAACACCATTGGATAAGGTGTTTGGTGTTACTTGTAAACCATTCCAATTACCAGCAATTTGTTTTACTACACCATTTGTTGTTCCAGTATCTAGTACAGAAAACATAGTTTTGGCTATTGGTCCTGCATCAAATAGTTGATCAATTAAAACTTTTTGTACTGTATTAGTCTTAGCATCATTATATAGAATATGATCTTCTCCTGGAGTAGGTTCGTTGCCAGATCCTGTAGTAGCAGTAAGAACAATATTATCTAAACCAAGATAATCAACTTCTACAGTAGCAACTCCTCCTGCAGTATTAGCAGTAATACCATTAGTTCCTACAACTGAAGCAGATCCTCCAGTACCATTTGTTGCTGTAAGAATTTGCCCTTGATCATTAACTGTAATGTTAGCATTTGTATATGCACCTGCTGTTACACCTGTATTTTCTAAGTCAATTGTTAATGTATCTGTTGCACTTGCTGTAGTTGCTAAACCAATACCCCCTGCTATTAATACAGTATTGTTTGATGAAATTTCTTGAGAAGGACCTAAATCACCACTAAGTAGCCAATTTCCATAATTTATCCAAGGCACGTTTACAACTAGTTGATTGCTAGAATTAAACTGAACCCCATAGGTTCTTTTGTCTTCATTACTTACTGGCAGAGCTACTTGTGCTTGTACAACATCACTAAATAATTTACCAATACCAAGAACGGTTGATGTCATTGTTGATACAGCTGCAGCGCTAGGTAATGTAATTGTTTTAACATTTACTGCATCTACGTGACCAGTTGCATCTTGTGTAATACTATCTACTACTGTAAAAGTACCTCCGGCTATAGGAGATGCTGTAGATGTTGTATCAGTTCTTGTTGTATCATCATGATCAATATTTAATTGTACACCACCTCCAGTAAGTGCTACGTTTGTACTTATCTTATCTAGACCTCTAAACTCAACTTCTACTCCGTCTGTTACAGGTTCAATACCTGTGCCATCACCAACTGTCCAACTAGACATAGTACCTCCAGATGTTGACCATGGTACATTTACTACTAATTGTTGATCTGAATTAAATTGAATGCCGTATGTTCTATCTATTGTAGTTGATACTGGTTGAGCTCCTACTGACTGTACTGTATCATCCCATAGTTTACCTGTTCCGGTAACAGTAGATGACATAACTGGTACTGAAGAAGGGATAACAGGGAAAGCAACTAAATTACCTTCTCCATTTACATATTCACTAGCTAATCCAATCCAAGATATATCTAAAACTCCACTGGATGTTACTGGCGTACCATTAACACTAACTGCATTTCCATCCATAGCAAGCCCTACACTTGTTACAGTTCCTGTTCCTACAGAAGGGAATGTTTGTAGTGATCCTGTACCATCTATATATTGACTTGCCGTACCTGAACCTGTAAACGTTAAAGTACCGGCACCTGTTACAGGTGATCCTGAAACAGTAAATGCTGAAGGTGCTGATAAACCAACACTAGTAACAGAACCAGATCCACCTGACGCAGATATAGTTATATTATTTACTCCATCATCAAATATTGTAATATTAGCACCTTGAACTAGATTGAGTGCACCAGACAAACTATTTACAGATGTTACATGAGTTGGGAATGCTGGAACAACCGCATCAATCCTTACACCAGGAGTTCCTAAATCTGTTAGAGTAATGTTTGAACCTGCCTCTAAAAGTGTTTTGGTTAAACTACCATCACTACCTGTTAAAGAAACAGAATAATCATCTACATTAGATACAGCTCCACCAAGAACATAAGTTGTATTACTTGCAGCTGCTGGTGTTGGTAAAGTTACTGTTTTAAGATTTACTGCTGTAGGGTGTCCAGTTGCATCTTGAATTATTGTGTCCACAACCGTGAATGAACCACCAAATGCCGGTGTAACAACAGAACTAGTGTCTACTCTAGTTGTATCAAGATGAGTAATAGTTATTTTTTCAGGGTTACCTCCAGCTATTAACAGCCCAGTAGCAATTTTTGCTCCTCCTTCAAAGACAACAGTCTCATCACTTTCTACAGTACCTGTTATAAAACCATCACTAATTTTCCAACCATCAAATAAAATTGGGAAAGTCTCTAAGTCTCCAGCACCATTAACATATTGAGTTGCATTACCCAAGTAATTAAATGTAAGAACACCAGCAGTTGTAATAGGACCTCCAGAGACTGTAATTGCATTTCCATTAGTAGCAGCATCTACACTAGTAACAGTTCCAACAAATTGATCTGTACTACTTATAGTAATATTATTAGAGCCATCATCGGCTAAAGTAATATTAGTACCAGGAAGAAGCTTTACTATATCTATAGTAGCATCAGATCCTGTAAGTATTAAATCAACATTGTTTCCGTCTTGTGCACTACTATAATCATATGTAGTATCAGTACCTGCTACTATAGCATCAGCAAATTGTTTAGCTGAGATTAAAGTTTGTTCTACCTTTGGCAAGTAAGCCATTACATTTAATGAACTTTCTGCTTTTGTAGATAATACAAAGTAGTCATCCTTACTTGGTACGTAAGGAACAGGTTGTGTGAATTTTTTCTTAGAAAATAATCCTAATACATCTTGAAGTAATGAGCCCATTGTTTTTTATTTTATCTAATTACGGTATCCATTTTTAAAAGCTTCTGATTGAACAGGCTCAGCTGCTCTAGTAGACTTTTGTGGTGGATTCAAATTTGTTTTTTTAGCTGTTTTTATTCTAGCTGCAACAATTGCTTTATTCTTAGCACTTTGCAATGCTTGTGGAATAGTTGTAGGATTAAAAACCCCATTAGTTGTTGCTCTCTTATAGTTTTCTCCCTGCATAGGGAATGATATTTTCTTACCCATGATTATTTATTTTTATATTTTGTTGATGTTCCGCCATAACCCCTTACAAGCTGGCTATCTTTTTTATTAGCAAAGTTATCATAAACATCACTAACGTTTCCTCCACCCATATATCCTACAAGACCGCCATTTTTAGCATATGCATCTATTTTCATTCTGCTTGTTGGTACAAACGCATCACCGTCACTCATAGTACCACCTTTTCCGTATTTTTCATTTTTCATCTTTTCTGTTTTTTTTGTTATTATTTACTTTTTCCATTGATCTTCCACCAAAGTAAGCACCAATTACTGTTATTAAAACTAGTTGTAATAAGTCTACCCACTTGTCTTCTACTATAAACTCTATAACTCCAGCGTCTATAAATACTAATATTACTGTTGATACAACTAAGAATATAAGAACCATAGGCCTAACATTTTTGCTGAGCCATGAATCTGAATTCATGTCTGAGGCCCACCTTGAAGTTATTTCTGTTTCCATTTCAACTTCGTGCTTAGCTATTAACTCTTTTATTTTTAATTCAGCAGCAAGCTTCTCATCTTTTGAAGTAATAAGTTCATCTAAGACACCACCTATTCCTTCAACTAATTTAGTTGCACCGCTTGAAAATAATCTTGTTATAAAGTTTGGCATAATATTATGGGTAAATTCTTATTTCTAATACAGCTCCTAAAAGTTGACCATCAATTCCTTGATTGCTAGTATTAATACTTGTTATGTTAAAACCTGTTGCAAAGCTACTAGTAACACTTACTATTACACCTCCGCTTGATGTTTTTGTAGTTTGAGAACATGTTATTGCTGTTTTATTTATATCTGCTAAAGGTGTAGAATATGTAGCTACATACTGTCCAGCTTGATTATACACCCAATTAATAGTTATACCTGCAGAGTTTTCTAAAATAGGACCTGTGGGTGGTACTGAACCATCTTGAGATAATAATTGTACAAAAGATGTATATGGTAAAGATTGTGAACTAGAAATAGTTATTTCATCAGCTGCTTCAGTAAATGATATATTATTTCCTGGTTTTAAAGACTTAAAATTAAGTGTCTCACCTATTTTGTTTTTCCATATACCAACACCTGTTCCTACATTAGCTGCTAGATTGGGTTCACCACTAGTATCAATTTCTACATAATTAGTATCTACAGATTCAGCTAAAGTTAAATTAGGACTTAGTGATTTTAATGTACGGAAAGTAACAGTACATTCACCTGTGTCAGGATCAACTACTTTATTTTGAAATATAGATCCTGTATCTCCTACAGGTACATCAGGTACATTCTTATAAGTACAAGATGCAGCTTCAACTTTAAAGTCTGATATTTTAATTAATTTAACTGCTTTATAAGGTATAGGAGATGCAACACCAGTCATATCCGGTTGTTCATTCCATTTACCTAATACAAGCACGTCATCCTTTTCAGCTAGTTTAGAATACTTGCCTTGTCTAATTAAACTTAATATGTCAGTTAAAATGTTCATATGCTATTTACCAGAGTGGGTCCAACCACCTAATTTATATTTTTGTTTTTTGCTTTCTCCTTTGCTATTAGTTGTGATTCTTTCTGCATCACCACCCTTACGCATTTTTTCTGTGTAAGAGCCTTGCATCATGTCCTCTAATTCACCACCGGTTCTCATAAGCATTTTACTTTTTTGCCTTGACATTTTACCTTTGGGTAAACACAATCCTTTCTTTGCCATCTTATTTTAATTTTAAATATCCAATGTAAATGTTACAAAGAATAAATATAGTTTTACAGTTGTATAATCATATTCACCATCTGGTCTCATAAATTCCCAGCCTAGGGCTAGTCTATCATGAGGCCAATGAAATGCTATTTCTAGTGCCCAGTTGTCCATTATATTTTGCTTTTGGTTTTGTTACAAAGTCCTTGACGGCAATGTCCTAAACAGACTTTACCTTTTGATATCCATTGAATAAATAAACAAATTTGTCTCATCACTTTAGTTCCTTTTTTTTAGGTTTTCTTTTTCTTGTCTTACCTGCAACAGCTTTAGGTACATGACCTAACTGATTACCAACTTCTTTAATTGCTCGTCCTACGTCAGATAATTCATCTGCTGTTAACTTATAACGTTTTACTATTTCTAGTAAAGTTGCTTCAGCTTTTTCATCTATTGTGGTCTTTGACCAAATAGCTCTCCAAGAGTCTTGCAGGCTATATGTCCAAATAACATGTATAATTTTTTTAAACATAAATTTGTTTTTTAAAAGTACTATATGAATAATATACAAATTTTGTGTCACTTAACCAACTGATTAAGATTTTAAAATCTTATCTTTGTGTTGCTTGCTGATAACAATATACAAATTTTAACTTAGTTAAAATAAATATAATAGCATATAAAAAGTGATAGTTCTCTTTTATATCTCAGTTACATTTAGTAAATTAAATACATCTAGTAGCCGCATTCTTTAAATAGAGAATGGGGCTTTTTAATCCTTAACACATATCCTTATGAATAAAGACATCTTCAAACCCAGAGTAAATATACTACCTTATGAATATCCACAACTATTAGCATATAAAGATGCCATAAGACATTCCTACTGGATTGATACAGAATTTAACTTTACAGAAGACATACAAGACTTTAAAGTCACTATATCAAAAGAAGAAAGAGATGTCATTAAAAAGACTATGTTGGCCATTGCTCAAATAGAAGTTAATGTAAAAACATTTTGGGCAGACCTTTATAAGAGAATGCCTATTACTGAAGTGGGTGATGTTGGGATGACATTTGCTGAATCAGAAGTAAGACATAAAGATGCTTACGCTAGGTTGCTTAGAATACTAGGACTTGAAAAAGAATTCCAAAGTGTTATTGATGTGCCCGCCATTGCCGGTAGACTTAAGTATTTAAAGAAGTATCTAAATGGTACACGCTCTAAAGATGACAAGATGTACACTAAGTCTGTTCTGTTGTTCTCTTTATTTATAGAGCACGTAAGTTTATTCAGTCAGTTCTTAATCATGATGAGCTTTAATAAAGAAAAGAATGTCTTTAAAGGTATATCTAATGTTGTTGAGGCAACATCAAAAGAAGAAGATATCCACGGTAACTTTGGAGCTGAACTTATTAATATAATTAAGAAAGAAAACCCTGAGTGGTTTGATGCAGAATTTGAAGATTTAATTTATTCTGCATGTAGAAAAGCTTATAGAGCTGAATGTGGTATACTAGACTGGATCTTTGAACAAGGTGAACTTAGTTTCTTACCACAAAATACAATACAACATTTTATTAAGAACAGATTTAATAACTCACTAGAAAAGATAGGTATGAAACCAATCTTTGAAGTTGACTCAGAACTAATAAGCTCTACTGAATGGTTTGATATAGAAATACTAGGAACCAAAGAAGGAGACTTCTTTTACAAGAAGAGTGTGGATTACAACAAGAAAAGCAAAAGCATCACAGAAGATGACTTATTTTAAAACCAACTAATTATGGAATATAATAACTATTACTGGCTGAATGAAGACAGCCGTACATTTTTATCAAGGGGGTACATTACAGAGACTCCTGAACAAAGAATCAAAGACATTGCTATTAAAGCAGAAAAGTATTTGAATATAAAAGGATTTGCAGAAAAGTTTGAACACTACATGGCTAAAGGGTATTACTCTTTGTCAACTCCAGTGTGGATTAACTTTGGTAAAGCAAAAGGATTACCTATCAGTTGTTACGGATCTAACGTAGATGACAACTTGGACAGTATATTAAATGCTGGCCGTGAAATTGGAATGATGTCTAAGTATGGAGGTGGAACTTCAGCTT
>Ga0307488_10002443_pt1 | contig 15724 bp, 15 predicted proteins | sample SB02metaG_FD_202248 | JGI IMG/M metagenome (GOLD analysis project Ga0307488, IMG submission 202248) | Sea-ice brine microbial communities from Beaufort Sea near Barrow, Alaska, United States - SB 0.2 | ecosystem: Environmental > Aquatic > Marine > Coastal | place: USA: Alaska | collected... | reverse complement strand
CTTGCTGAGTACTTTCATTATTTACCGTTCCGAATCTGGTCATAAAGTCGACATTCACCATCTTGTCCAATCCGATTTTTGGCGTTTTGGTGTAATAATGAATGACTCCTCCAAGCGCATCTGAGCCATAAATTACTGATGATGGACCGAAAACTACTTCTGTTCTTTCTAAAACTGACGGTGAAACCGAAATAGAACTCTGTAAATGTCCTGATCTGTAGATTGCATTATTCATTCTTACGCCATCTACAACTAGCAAAATACGGTTTGCCTCCATACCTCTAAGCACTGGACTACCTCCTCCAAATTGTGACTTCTGAACTTTAATTCCGGGAATACTCGCTAGTAAGTCTGCCGATGTTTGCGAAGCAGAACGCGCGATGTCTTTCTGCTGCATTATTTCAACATGTTCTGCAATTCGGATTCTAGTTACTTTCTGTCTTGAAGTTGAAAGAATTACTTCGTCCAAAGCTTCTGCCTTACGATGTAAAAAAACAGTGCTCTTGCCTTCTTTCAATTCGCGTTTTAAAACCTCGATCTCTACAAATGAAATGTGATTGAATGAGAGAATTTCATTTTCTTTAAAAATTGAAATGTCCCCTTTTCCGTTTTTGTCAGTATGTACCACTTTCAATTTACTTTCATTATAAATGGTACAATTAGATATGGGTAAATTCAGCTCGTAGTCAAGAACTATTATTTCTTGCGCATAAAAATTGGCGCAAAATAGAAAGATAAAAAAGGTGATAAATCTATTCACAATTAACTAAATATAACTTTTAAAACGTCTAATGATTTTGGTTTTTTAAAACCGACCAAATGTAATTCAAAATATTGAATTAAAACCAAGAGAAGCTGGTGTCTTGTTTTTGAATTATACTGTACTTTATTAAGTGCATCAAAGTTTATGCCTAACAGTTTTCTGAACGCATTTAGTTCCTCTCCAAAGATGTGTGGTGAAAATGGCTTTCTCTCAGTAAAGCATCCTTTTGACAAATCAAAAAAATCAAATCTCACATTAGACAAGTCCGGATAAAACCCTAAATATTTTGATAGGTTTAGCATAAAAAATAAATGAAAATTTGAAATTTTATCATGCGTATCCAGCCACAATAAAGATGTCTCTAAATATTCGTATAGTATTTCATTACTTTCTTCTTCTCGTATTGAATAATTAATTACTTCTGATAAAAACAGTGCTATAGATTGCTTGATTATGTCTTTATAAATCGAATTATAGTGATGTATAACCTCAACTTCTTTAATATAATTCAACGTGTTTTTATTTGAATGTTTTGCAGTAATTCTTAATTGAGTTAGCGGTTGAAAATAAGCCGCTTTTAACTTTCCCTTTCTCGCTTTTAAAATCCCCCGAAGCATATATGATTTTACACCATCAGATTCTGTATAGCATCTTGCAATTAAACTACTATCCTGATATTTGATAGCATTGAGCACAACCGCTTTGGTAGTGATTTCCATAATTAATTGATGATTGCTATTTTGGTTGAGGAAGTTACTGTTTTGTCTTTGTTGGTCAATAAAACGATATAAATTCCTGAAGCGACTCTTCGACCTGCAAGGTTTTTTTTATTCCATGTTACTTTTCCTCCTTGTAGTTCTTGCCCTTCAATCACATTGGTCTCATGGACTAAATATCCTGCTGAATCTAATATTTTTACATTTGTCCCTTGTGGCAAATGCTCTCCGTTTCTTCCATCAATAGTTACAAGTTCATTCTCTGCTCTGACAGGATTCGGATATGCGTAAACTTCTCCTAATTCATCTCCAAACGGAGCAACATTACTATTAAAAGCAACAATTCCTTTATCGGTTGCAAAATATACTTTTCCGTTGCTTTGATCTACTTTGATCTTAACAATAGTATTGGAAGGTAAAGGTGAATTATTAGTGCTAAATATATTTAGAGTTTCTCTACCACTAGGATTTGATTGCAGTGCGCCTCCAAGATCCGTCCCAAACCATTTATTGTCAGCTCCATCAATAGCAATCGAATTAATCGATTGATCACCTAGTAGTTTTTTAGGAATACCGTCATCCAGAATTATGATCGGTTCGGCGTCATAAATATCAGCCTCAAAAAGTCCTGAAGCATTATAAAAAACAACCAATCCTTTCTGTGTGCCTATCCATATTCTATTATTCTTATCTGCTGCAATAGTTCTTACATTTGGGTCTGGAAGCGACCCCTTGGTTGGTTCAACAATTAAGGCCCGTTTTCTATTTCCATTTTCGTTAAATACGTATGCTCCGTTTCTTCTTGAGCCTATCCAAACACTATTAGTCTTATCAACTATAAGTTCATTAAGTCCTGAAGCTCCATTAGTCATTAAAGAACTTAGATCAACACTTGACCAAGATCCACCAGAAGAATACTTTTTTACTTTGTTATCTACCCAAGCATTAGCAACCCATAAATTTCCTTGTCGGTCAAAAGCCGAACCATTAATCCTTAAATTAATATAACTAGGATTTGAAGGATAATCAAGGTTTTCTAGACCGCTATTGGTCTGATTCCAGAGCGTTGTTACTACATCATCTTCAACAACTAGCATTCCGTCTGACCACGAGCTTATATATGCTCTATTCTCATGATTCGGGTCAATTGTAGTATGGACTAAGTTTATTGCTGAAAAACTAGGGTTGAAAGGTGTGTTTATCCAATTTTCGCCGTTATAATGACTAAATCCAAATCTATTACCCAAAGGTGTATATGCAGAATCATACCCTCCATAAACAACCCATAAGTTGTCGTTGGAAACAGAAATTGAAAAAATATCATTGGAAGTAGGTCCTTCTGGATGAATCTCAATAAATTCAGAGGAATTTGCCAATGTTGTCTGTAGTAATCCAAATTCTTTCGTTGCTAAATAAACTGACTCATCATCTGCATAGGAAGCATTTAATTCAAAATAATATTCTGAATTAATATTAGAAGTCATACTGTTTTTTAAACTCAATGAAAGGCTGTAAAAATAAGCTTGTCTCTGAGTTGCGACAGAAAGGCAAGTTGTAGAAGATTTTATTTTTAATATCCCTGAAGAAACTGATGTGATTAATTGCAGGTTAATTGAACTGTTAATTTCATAAAGGCTATTGCCTCTTGATGTAAAAACTCTATTGTTGAAAATTTCAATAGATGTAAAGTTCCCCGAGAAATAGAGGGTCCAATTATTAAAGTCTATTAAATTGGGGTTAGAAATATCTGCCACATAAATACCGTTTTCAGTTGCAGCATATATATTTCCATCTTTTATTTTAATTTCATTTGTTTTCACTTCCGTTGAGCCATTTCCGATAAAAAAAGTGTCTCCAAAAACTAAATTTTCAATATCATAGACAACAATTGCAAAAGGTGTCGATAGGTATAGTTTATTATTGTGCTCAACAATGTTGGTGATTTCTTTTTCAGTAGAAAGGCTGAAATTGGTAATATCAGGAGCAATTGTAATTTCTCCACTTTCTTCAATAATTTCAATTAATCCATTTGCATATCCTACTACAATCCTCTTGTAAGTCTCACTATAATAAATACTTGTTGTTCTCTCTCCTGAGAGTCCATTAACCGAAGATAGTTTTGAAGTTTCATTCGTTATCTCATCATAAACAAAAACTGCATTGTCAACAATCGCATAAATTTTATCGTTTGCTTTTACAAAATTCTTTACGTTATTATATGAAAAAAAATCCTCCCAATTATTAGAATAGTCAACTTGAGAGAACGTATTTATAAAAAATAAAAGTGCAATTATTTTAATTTGTTTTTTCATTGTCAATTGGTCTATGATGTTTCAAAGATATTCAATAATAACGTAACGGTAAAAAGTATTATTTTAGCCTAAAAAAATTTAATGGCAATAGAGATTGAAAGAAAATTTTTGGTATTGAATGATTCTTATAAAAAGGAGAGTTATAAAAAGTTGACAATTAAGCAAGGTTTTTTAAATTCAAATTATAATCGAGTTGTACGTGTACGAATTATTGGTAACAAAGGTTATTTAACTGTTAAAGGAAAATCTTCAGAGGATGGCACATCAAGATTTGAATGGGAAAAAGAGATTTCTATTGAAGAAGCGTTTTTATTATTGGCTATTTGCGAAAAGGGGGTCATAGAAAAAGTTCGTTATTTAATAAGACAAGGACAGCACATATATGAAGTTGATGAATTTAAAATAAACAATGAGGGTTTGATCGTTGCGGAAATTGAACTCTCTGATGCTAATGAAGAGTTTGCAAAACCTTCTTGGCTCGGAAAAGAAGTGACTGGAATTACTAAATATTATAATTCCGAGTTAAGCAATACTCCATATAAATCTTGGGCATAAAAAACTCGAATAAATTTTTCAATTATATTCGAGTTATAAATAAATCAACCCCAAAGACTCATTTACATTACAAATATAAATTGTTTTCTCAATCGTTTAAGAATAAATTAATGTTTTAAAGCAAAAAAACTTCAAATGGTAAGATTTTATGAATAAATGGGTAATTTGTCTAATGATAACACATTAAAAAATAAGCACTTGTGTTTTAAGTTTTTGTTATCCTTTTTTTGTTATGGTCTTTAACAAAGGCAACTCCGTTAAATTTCCACGCTAATCCAGTTTTAATATAACTTATCTTGTACTCTTTCTTCTCTGCATCAAAACGATACATGAAATTTCGCGTATAGACTGTTTTTTCAAGGTTTTGACTTAGAGAACCTTCATTGGTAAACTTAATCGTTCTTGAATTTTCTTTAACATCCCTTTGGATATCCTCATCTGTGGGGATAAAAAAAGAATTAATTGTCATAAAAATATTGTTGTATAAACACCATATAGGTTGTATAATGTTTTTTAAAATACAAATATAGGCTCTTTCTGAATACTAAAATGGGGGGATTTACAACTGAATGCTAATCATTTGTAAATGGTATCTTTTTGTTAACGAATGGAGTAATCTATTTTTTGTAAATAGGAAAAATGATCGTGACTTTTGTTCCTGTAGAATTCTGATCTGAAATATCGCTAATATCAACAGCAACATCAATATTTCTATGTAATAATTTTATTCTATCCTCTGTTGCTTGAGTTCCAAAGAATTTTCTTCTATTTATTTTCTTATGAGACTCCTCGTTAGTTTTGTCAATCCCTATTCCATTATCTGTTACTTCACACTGTATTTTATTATCCACTTTTTGGATAGAAAGGTGTATTTTCTTTTCTGTAGAAATAAGCATTATTCCATGCCAAATTGAGTTTTCTATATAAGGCTGTAGAAATAATGGAGGGACTTTTATCTCCTCTAAGTTTATGTCTCCACCTATATTAACGATATACTCGAACCCTCCTTTAATCCTCATTTGTTCTAGTTTCACATAAAGTGCTAAGATGCCCAGCTCCTCAGATAAAGGAATGGTTAAACTAGAGGAACTTTTTAAAATTACACGTATTAGTCTTGAAAATTTTGTAATATAATCTGAGGCCTTTTCAATTTCATTTTTTAAAACAAAATTATTAATAGAATTCAAAGAATTAAATAAAAAGTGAGGATTCATCTGACTTTGTAATGCCGTCATCTTCAATTCTTCCATTTCCTTGAGTTTGGTCGCCAATTTTATTTCAGCTCGCACACTTCTCTGATCTATTTTTTTTATGCTGAGCCCTAGTATTGAGGCAAATATAAGGCTCTGGATATACGCGCCTAAATACATGAACAACATTGGCTCAATATCTCTGCTATAAAAAAAAGTTGAGCCTAATATGGTTTCTGAAAAACTAATATTTACCATTACCATATAAACGAAAGAGCCTATCACAAAATATTTTGAAGTAGTCCCTGGAATTTGATAAATATAAAAGAATGAAATAAGGGCAAAAATAGTTAATGCTGGACCTACAATTGTAAACGCTTTAATCTGATAGTCATATCCAAAAAACAACTGTATTAAAACAAATAATCCAGCAAGTAAAATAAGTATTTTAGTTTGAATTTCCAGGTATTTATCCCACTGAATAAGATTGGCCCTAGTCTCAATTAAAAGTCTAGCAAACGCAACATAAGCAGCATAGGCTAAAAATTGTAAAGAAAAGTTAAGATATCCATAAATTTCATCTACTAATTCTCCAGTAAAAATGTGCTGAAAGAAGTACAAAAAGAGACATAGTATGTAAAGGCTGTGATATAGGTAGGACTTTCGTCCGTTTTGGATGTAAATAATAAGGTGAAATAAAAAAAGCAAAAATAGCCCTCCACGAACCCAAGAAAACACCTCTGAATTAAAGTCTAAATACATCTCTTAATCAAAATATAATTTCTGGAACAATTCTGCTTTTTTGGTTCTACTTATTGAAGCTGATTGCCCATTGGTCATGATTAATTCTCCCCCAAGACCTTTCAAGTATTCTTTTACGTGATTTAAGTTTATCAAATAGGAATTGTGAACTCTGAAAAATTGCGAAAAATTAAATTTTTTCTCAACTTCTTTCAGCGTTTTTGAAACAATGATTTCTTGATGGTTGGCTAAATAAATAGTCGTGTAACTCTTATCCGATTTTAACATGACTACATCCTCTTTTTCAAGTAGATATACTTTTCCATCAGCCGAAATGTTGATTTTATCGTTATTATCATTCAGGTTTCCTAAAAGGAGTTGTAATTTATCTTCTAGTAACTCTCCTTTTTGCTGAGTTTTTATTTTATCAATTGCAGCAATTAATTCGTCTTTGTCAACTGGTTTTAATAAATAATCAATCGCAGAAACTTTAATTGCTTTCAAGGCAAACTCGTCGTGAGCTGTAGTAAATATTAAATTGAACTTCTGATTGGTTATGTTTTCAAGCAATGTGAAACCATCCATTTCAGGCATCTGAATATCCAGAAATACAATGTCTGGATTGGTCTCTTCAATAACTTTAATAGAGGCAATTGGTGAGTTACATTTGATAATTGAAACATCTTTAATGTAGTTGTTCAATTTCCATTCTAGAGCTTCTAATGCATCGTTTTCATCGTCAACAATTACAATTTTTAACATAGATTTGGGGTCTTTGAGTTGTTATTTTAAAGTGCAATATACAATATTGAGACTGATTTTCAAACCATTAATTTGACATCTTCTTTAAATTTAAGAATCTAATAATTTTACAAAAAAAAATTCTCGTTTTTAAAGAGAATCTTTTTTAATTTTATTTGAAGAAACTCTATTCCTTATACCCCAACAATTTGTCAATAGTATTTACCGTAACAGAATGGTAATTAGGTCTTGCTTTTTTATAAATAGTGATGCCTTCATCAATTTTGCCGGTTTTTTTATAGGCCTTAAAAATTGTTTCAACATACCATCTGCGCCCTACTTTTGTTAAAAATTCTTCAATTTTTTGATCAACATTATTTTCTCTATAATTATGATTAACAGCCTGCTCATACCACACCATTGCTTTGTGAGAATTTCTTGAATTTGTTAAATCAAAAGCATTGTCTATAAGAGACATTTGTGTAGGTGTAATATCGCTTGGGAAATTACGTATAAAATATACCCATTCCTGCGTAGTCCAATCTTTCGAGACTAACGGGTCAACAGTATTTGACTCTATAATATTCTTAATTACTTTAGAAACATTTTCAAACTTGTCAGACTTTATAACAAACTCATTGCTAGGAACTCCTGGACCATAAACCCATTCTTCAGTGTTGAATATAATATTATTTTTTTCTAATAAGTTTTCATTTAAATAATCAATAAACCTTTCTGTAGTTATTGTTGTAAATGCATTCTCTTGAAAGTAATTTTTTAAGAACACGTCAAATTTTTCTCTACCTACTGTTTCTTCTAATGTTTTTAGAAAAAGAAACCCTTTATCATACGCAATACTAGTCATTCCATCATCTGGATTGCGTCCAGTTAAATCTAGCTTAAGGTGTGTCTCTTCTGGAGTATCTTTAAATCCCGCTATTTCTTCATCAAGATCTTGACGCGCAATTAATCCCATCATATTTGCCCGGTCTTTTCCATACAACGCTTCCATAATACGATTCTCGAAATACACAGTAAAGCCTTCGTTTAGCCAAAAATCATCCCACGTAGTATTCGTTACTAGATTTCCTGACCATGAATGCGCTAATTCATGTGCAATCACAGAAGTTAAACTCTTGTCTCCAGCAATCAAGGTTGGTGTTGCAAATGTCAGTCTCGGATTTTCCATTCCTCCAAAAGGAAAACTTGGAGGTAATACAATAACGTCAAACTGTTCCCAAGCGTATTTTCCATACAGCTTCTCTGCCTCTACCATCATTTTTTCCATTTCAGAAAACTCTTCCTGTACTTCATCAACCATAGAGTTTTCTGCATAAACTCCTGTTCGATCACTGACGGCTCTATATGCAATATCGCCAACTGCTAGCGCCAATAAATAAGGAGGAATTTTCTGTAACATCTTAAAGCGGTATTCTCCATTTTTAGATTTTGCCTTTGGGTTTTCAGCGCTCATTACAGCCATTAATTCTTTTGGAACTCTAACAGTGGCATTATATGTAATTCTTATCTGTGGACTGTCTTGAATAGGAATCCAGGTTCGTGTTAAAATTGCTTGTCCCTGCGTGAATAAAAAAGGCTGCGTCTTATCGGTTGTCTGTTGTGGATTCAACCATTGTACTGCTTCCGTTTTGTCTGTTGTTTGATAAAAAATAGTGATTCTCTTAGTGTCTTCTTTTATAGAGATTTTTAATGGTTGCCCCATGCTTTCTTCATACTCTCCAAGGGAAAATTTCGTATCTACTCCATCTGCTTGTGTTTTTTCTATAACAAGATTTTTTGCGTCTAAAATAATTTCAGTAGCAGCATCGCTTTCGATTTCATAAGTCGCTGTTCCACTAATAACTTTTTTGTCAAAATTCACATCAATGTCTAAGTCTAAATGTGTGATTACAGCCTCGTTAGGCTGAGCATAAGAATGAGGCTCTTCTACATATTTTAAAACTTCGGTAGGTTTTTCTGTCTTTGTGCAACTTATCATAAAGATTGTCGCAACTGTAAATAATAGCGTGTTTTTAATATTCATTTTTTTATTTTTAATTCTGATTTTTAACTTTATTTTTTGGGTAAAACATGGTAATAGACTGCCATAAAATGACTGATGCTTCCAAGGAGCACAAAAAAATGAAATATTGCATGATTATATTTCATCTTATTCATACTGTATAAAATTGCGCCAACCGTATAAAAAATTCCTCCTGAAAAAAGCCATAATAACCCTTCATAGGAAAGGTTTGCTAATAATGGCTTGATGGCAAATACGATTAACCACCCCATTAAAACATAGGCAATCGTTGAAATTCTATCATACTTTCCTGTGTAAAACAACTTTAGTATAACTCCGATCAATGCTAATCCCCAAGAAACACCAAAAACAGTCCATCCAACCCAACCCTCTAAAGTGACTAATGTGAAGGGAGTATAAGTTCCGGCGATCAAAACATAAATTGAAGCGTGGTCAAATATGTTTAATTTGTATCTTAATTCTGGCGCTTTAGCGGCGTGATAAAAAGTAGATGCTGCATATAGAATGATTAAACTCAATCCATAAATTATAAAACTTGTAATGATTGTAGTGTTTTCACTTTTTATAGACTTTACTATTAAAAGAAAAAGCGCAATAACACTTAATAAAAGGCCAAAACCATGTGTTAGTACGTTTAATTTCTCTTCCTTCTCGCTATAAGTCTTTATTAGTTTTTCGTCAATCATTTAGTTTTGTTTTGAATCGTTAATTAACTCCGCGTGAATTATTTTGAACGCTTTCTCTTTAATCGCCCTTTTATCTCTAACTTTTAAACCTTTTGTTTCTAAAAATTCATGAATCTTAACTCTTAAATCTCCAGGAGAACCGCTAAAAAAAGTATAGGAAAGACGTTTTTTGCAATCATAAAAAGTCATTGGAACTATTGGTATTTGATGGTCTATTGCCAATGCAAATGCCCCGTTTTTAAATTCACTTAAAACAACACTTTCATCAACAGGAACAAGACCTTCTGGAAAAATACAAATACTCATTCCTTCATTAAGTCGTCTTTGCGCTTCAGTAAAAACACGTTTTCTACTTTCCGCATCACTTCTATTTACCAATATACTTGATCTCTTAAAAATAAGTCCGAAAAAAGGTATTCTTCTTAACTCTGATTTTCCTACAAATACTAGTGGTTTTTTGACTATCGCTAACATTAACATAATATCTATCATTGATGTATGATTGGCAATGAACATATAACTTTTATCACTTTTTACTTTTTGTTGTTCTGAAACTATCTTGGCCTTAAAGCCCATAACAAACAATAAGGTTTTTCCCCAAGCATGAGCTATTTTGTAGAAGGAAGAGTACCAACTTTCCTTATAAGTAGTGATTAATAATAACGGAAATGCAAATAACACCGTTCCTATAATCCAACAATAAAACCAAAGACGCCAAATTAAAATGGCTATGTACTTAATCAATTTCATTAGGCTATGCTTATTGTTTTTTAACTGTCATGCTTCGACATGGTTTATATTGAACGATGTGGAAATGCTGAGTACAGAATTGTTGTTCGCAATTAATCATTTCCTTATAAAAGGAGATTTATAACAGGCTCTTTTCATTTGTCCAAAAATACATCTTTTGAACAAATAGTTGTGAATATATAATATGATGATTTACAAAATGTTACCAAAAAGCGCTTTTTTTATTACCTTACTTGCTTATTAACTAATTAAATAAACATAATTATGGGAAGTTTTCTGTATTCAATTATTATTGGTGCTGTAGCTGGATGGATCGCTGGAAAGTTAATGAAAGGTGGCGGTTTCGGAATTCTCGCAAACATTGTTTTGGGTGTCGTTGGTGGATTGGTAGGGAATTGGCTATTTAACTCGCTTGGCGTTTCGCTTATGCCTGGTCCAGGTGGTGATTTATTAACTGGAGTTATCGGTGCAGCAACTTTACTGTTTATTGCAGGACTATTAAAAAAATAACAAATAGACTTCTAAAAATAAGCGACTTCGGTCGCTTTTTTTATGCAGTATTAATTCCTATTTTTGCTTAGAAAAAAACTCAATCAATGTCACGAATTCTTACTGGAGTACAAAGTACTGGAACACCTCATCTTGGAAATATTTTAGGGGCAATTCTTCCCGCAATTGAAATGTCTAGAAATGATCAAAACGAGTCCTTTTTATTCATTGCCGATATGCACTCTTTAACCCAAATAAAAGATGGGAAAACCCTTAGAGAGAACACCTATAGTACTGCTGCTGCATGGCTTGCTTGTGGATTAGATGTTAATAAAACTGTTTTCTATCGTCAGAGTGATGTGCCTCAAGTAACTGAGTTAACTTGGTATTTAAGTTGTTTTTATCCATATCAACGATTAACCTTAGCGCATAGCTTTAAAGATAAAGAAGGTCGTCTTGAAGATGTAAATTCTGGGTTATTTACCTATCCAATGTTAATGGCTGCTGACATCCTTTTATATGACGCTGAGATTGTTCCTGTAGGAAAAGATCAATTACAGCATCTCGAAATGTCTCGTGATGTTGCTAATAGATTTAACCATCAAATGGGTGACACTTTAGTTCCGCCAGAAGCAAAAATTCAAGAAGGCACAATGTATGTTCCAGGAACTAATGGAGGTAAGATGAGTAAGTCTCAAAACAATATTATCAATATATTTCTTGATGATAAAAAATTGAGAAAGCAAGTAATGAAAATTGAAACGGATTCTACGCCTCTTGAAGAGCCTAAAAATCCTGATACATGTAATTTGTTTGCCTTGTATAAATTATTAGGGTCCAAAGAGCAAGTTGCAACAATGCGTACCAATTATGAAGGAGGAAACTACGGTTATGGTGATGCAAAACAAGCGTTTTTTGAATTATTAGTAAAAAGATTTACCGTTGAAAGAGAGCGTTATACTTATTTTATGAATAACCTTCCTGAAATTGATAAAGCCTTGAAAATAGGTGCTGAAAAAGCAGGAAAGGTTGCAGATGAAGTTTTATTAAGAGTACGAATTAAACTAGGTTATTAATCTGCTTTTTTTAGAGAATTCATTGTTCGTTCTTCCCTTCTCTACTGGAGTTATATTTGTTATTGCAGGTCTTGTAATGAAATACCTTCCTCCAAAGAAGATAAATCTTCTTTATGGCTACCGATCTAATAGGTCTATGAGGTCAAAAGAAAATTGGAATTTTGCTCAGCAATTCTCAATGATTTTAATGATAAAGTTAGGCGTGGTCCTTATGCTACTTTCCTCTTTTGGAGCTTTTTTTAATTTCGGAGAAAAAATCAATATAATTTTAGGCTTTATTTTCCTTTTCTCAATGGTGTTTCTTTTAATTTTCTTAACCGAAAAAGAGTTAAAAAAGCGTTTTCCAAAACATTAAAACTTTTCAAAAACTCCCAAGCCAAAAAGTGCGAAATCGTATTTTGTTGGATCATTAGCATCCAATTTTCTTAGGTTTGTATCTAGCTCTTCCAAAGCCTTCCAATCGTTTTGTTTTCTTGTGAGTAATCCTAATTTACGCGCAACATTTCCACTATGAACGTCAAGAGGACAAGATAATTTAGACATTGGAATATCTTTCCATAAGCCAAAATCTACGCCAGTATTATCTCTGCGAACCATCCAACGTAAAAACATGTTAATTCGTTTTGAAGCACTTCCTTTCATTGGATCAGAAACGTGTTTCATTGTTCTCTGTTGATGTGGAACTTCGAAAAAAACTTTCTTGAAATTATGGATCACTCGTTTGTTATTTTCATCAACCGTAAATTGATTAAAAACCCCTTCCAGTCCGTTATGATGCAGATAAATATTTTGAAGAGATTTGACAAAAAAAGAGAAATCATCACCATTAAAAGTGCGATGAACAAATGGTGCTGTTTTCTCTAAGTCCGTTTCAGAATGATTCATTACATAGTCATATGGAGAATTATCCATGATTTCGAGCATTTTATTAGAGTTCTTGATGATCATTTGCCGTTTTCCCCAAGCAATTGTTGCGGTTAAAAAGGCCGTAATTTCTATATCTTCTTTTATCGAAAATTGATGTGGAATCTGAATAGGGTCGCTTTCAATAAACTTAGGGTTGTTGTATTGAATAACTTTATTATCCAGAAATTCTTTAAGCTCTTTTTTATTCATCCTGTTTATATCTAAAAAGAAGCCACCTTTTCAGATAGCTTCTTGTAAATTTATAATAAATAAAGTATAAAACTGGATTTAATCTTCCAAATGTTTAGAACTGTAATAAGCCATAGACCTAGTGATTTTGCCATTATCATCAAAATCATGTGAATACATAATCGGAAGTTCAAACTTTTTACCATCTGACTTTCTCACCAATCTAATTGTCCACCACGATTGAGCGACCTTACTATTGTTTAAATCATATTCTAAATAATCTGGATACCCATTTACGTCAATACTAGTAATATCCCAAGCCTCGATAATTCCCTTGCTGTTTGCTTTAGATTCGTCGACAGATAAAGACTTCCCTCTAGCCGATTCACTACTACTAAACCTAGCATCGTCTGTAAAAAAACTATAAGCCGTCTCCAAGTCGTTATGTTCAAATGCAGCCATAACTCTTCTTACTGTGTTAATGTTTTTGTGGTTATTATAAATGGTTCCGTTTTTACTTTCGCTGAAACTTCTTCCTATTTCACCATTAGTAGTGCTACTATAAGTAATCATAGAAACAATTTTATTATCCGAATTTATACGGAATAACCTATGTTCAGGTCCGTCAAGTTTAATACCTGTTTCTTTATGAACTCCTCTAAAATAGTCCCAAGTCTGCACCCATAAACCTTCTTCTCCCTTATATTCAATTGCGTCTGGATAAGCTTCGCCATGACGTTTTAAACTTGGATAAAGGACATATTTATTAATATCGGCCGCTCTTTTTAAATACTCTTCTTTGTTGCGACCTTCATTGTTTGGATTCGTATTATTCCCATTGTAGGCCTTAAAGTCATCCGCCAAGTAAGTTCCTGCTTTTTCAGCATCGCCAGCTATAGAGGCTTGCATCATAGCCTCAACAACTACAATTGCTGGATGATCTTTATAGACCGTTCCGTTCTTTTTCTTTTGTGAATAGGTGATGATTGTAAATACCATCATTAAAATAATTACAATTTTTTTCATTTTAAATAAATTTTGGTTAGTTAATTGTAGTTGTACAATTAATAATTATACAACATATTTATTAGTAAAAAAATTGTGAGAGATTTCCTTTTCGCTTAAGAGGAAAGTTGCGTTAAGGGTTGCTCAAATATAACAATTTTATTTTAAAAATTGTGTAATGAGGTGTTTAAAGTATTAAAAAAAACATAGCAACTTAAAATTGTTATGGTTTTATATAAATAAATAATAATTACAAAGTTTTTATGCCGCTGGATTTGGAAATAAATCATGTACTGCATTAATCTCAGCAATAATTTCGTCTGATAATTCAATATTAATACTATTGATATTTTCTTTTAACTGACTCATATTCGTTGCGCCAATTATATTGCTTGTAACAAATGGTAATTGGTTTATAAAAGCCAATGACATTTCTGTCATTGTAATCCCATGTTTAGTAGCGGTCTTTTGATACTCAATAACTGCTTGCTCTGCTCCTGGAGTTCTATATCTTAAAACAAAATTAGGAAATAAAGTTCCTCTCGCTCCTTCTGGTAATTGTCCATTCATATATTTTCCTGATAAGACTCCTTGAGCTAATGGAGAATAAACCAACAAGCCTATATTCTCTCTCATAGAAACTTCTGACATTCCATATTCATAAGCTCGATGGATTAATGAGTATGAGTTTTGTATCGTAGACATTCTTGGTAAATTATGCTTTTCAGATGTTTCTAGATACTTCATTGTTCCCCAAGGAGTTTCATTAGACAAACCAATATGTTTAATTTTTCCTTGTTTTATAAAGTCTTGAAGTGTTTCTAGAATCTCTAAATGATTTTCAGCTTCTTTAGTAGACGTTTTATAAGGATAATCCCTAACACCAAAACAATTCACTCCTCTTCCTGGCCAATGCAGCTGATATAAATCTATGTAATCTGTTTGTAGTCGTTTTAAACTTCCTTCAATCGCTTCTGTCAATGCTCTTTTACTAAAACCGTCTTTACGAATATGCGCCGTATAAGGTCCTGCTCCAGCAATTTTACTTGCCAACACAACTTTATCTCTGTTTCCTGTCTTTTTAAACCATGAACCAATAATTTTCTCAGTAGAGCCAAAGGTTTCTGCAGTTGCAGGAACAGCATATAATTCGGCAGTATCAAAGAAATTTACACCTTTTTCTAATGCGTAATCCATCTGCTCGTGACCTTCAGGTTCTGTGTTTTGGTTTCCCCAAGTCATGGTGCCTAAACATATTTTAGAAACTTTTACATCTGTATTTGGTAGTGTTGTGTATTTCATAGTTTTCTTTTCTTCTAATTATTGATTGCTTCGATTCCTGGCAATGTTTTTCCTTCTAACATTTCTAACATCGCTCCACCACCAGTAGAAACATAACTTACTTTTTCTGCAAAACCAAATTGTTTTACTGCGGCAACAGAATCTCCTCCTCCAACTAAAGAAAATGCACCATTTTTAGTAGCCTTATCAATAGAATGGCCTAATGCGATTGTTCCACCAGCAAAAGATTCCATTTCAAAAACACCTAAAGGTCCATTCC
>Ga0307488_10002441_pt1 | contig 15740 bp, 21 predicted proteins | sample SB02metaG_FD_202248 | JGI IMG/M metagenome (GOLD analysis project Ga0307488, IMG submission 202248) | Sea-ice brine microbial communities from Beaufort Sea near Barrow, Alaska, United States - SB 0.2 | ecosystem: Environmental > Aquatic > Marine > Coastal | place: USA: Alaska | collected... | reverse complement strand
AATTGTAAATATGTTTCAGTCTGGTTAAATGGAACGTATAGAACATTTGATGCGAGTGCGTGTGAAGATCAATCGTTATTGGGTTATGGTGATGTAAAGACGTGGAAAAAGAAAGACTCGAGTGTTGTTGGAACTGTACCACCACCACCACCCCCACCCCCACCTCCCGAGAAACATGGATATACGAACACACACACTGAGAAGATGTGTTCCTATGATAATCAAAAATTCATTCTATACTCTGGTCCCACAAATCATGGATATGAAAGTTCTGAATACGATGACAACCTTAAAAAAGGAATTATGAAATGCAACGACGACCCAAAGTGTAAATACGTCAATGCATTCAAAAGTGGTTTAACTGGATTGGTGAGTGAGGGTGAATGTGATTCCCCAACTCCCGCGCAAAATGCAAAGATATGGGAAAAGAATGACCCCAACGTCATTGGATTTACTCCACCCCCGCCACCCCCACCACCACCCCCACCACCACCCCCATTTGCGTGTAATGGAAATGTAAACACTCGAATCCCAGACAGTCAGGTGAACGACGGTACTTGTGACTGTAAACCAGGATTTGACGACGAACCTGAGACTGGGGCGTGTAAAAGTGCAGAAAGAGCTAGTGTAATAAATGACCTCAGACAATACAGCTCAACTCTACGACCCAAAAAAATAAAAGAAGAGGTGCCAAATATTACATACGATTACCACGTTGCTAAGACTTGGTCGGGGGGGTATACTGCAGTGTCAGATCCCTATGCGGGTGGTTATGGCAAATATGCTAAAAAGTATACAGCCAAAACACAAACAAGAACGAGTGAATTGTCTCTCCCATATCTCATCAGAGAAGATAAATCGGGGTGGACTAGAAACGTTTATAACGGGAAAACTTTCTTAGAATGTCAACGAATTTCACGTGAGACTAATAGATCACCAGGTTTTACGTATTTAACAAAAGGCTTGAAAGGAGAGGGGAAGCCGAGAGAAGTAAATATGTGGAGTGGGGCGAGGGGCAGTTATACAGACACCGTAAATGATGACGATCCAGTGTGTGTAGTTTATGGAAAAAACACTGGTACCGGAACCGATAAAAAGTGTGTTGAAGATCACGTTAAACACGAGGACTGTCGGGATCGTGAACCAACAGATTTAGAGAGATTAGCTTATAAGTATGATTTCACTGTCAAACCCACGTTGTGGAGGTGGGGGTATGGAGGTGGTTCCGCCACTGGTGAATGGAGAAAAGATAAGTATTGGACATAAAAATCTCACCATAGTGTAATGAGTAAAAAGGAGAGTTCCGCAGTGGGGATAATATTGCTCATAATGTCGTGTATATCATGTGCGGGGATACTTTCCTCATCAGTGGGAAGTGTAATGATATCAGGGGCTGAACCAGCTCCTAAATCTTTGGGTAACATTCTCCCCAAGGAATTATCGTATGTTGTAGAGGCGGAGCCAGATGTGGAGCCAGAACCATTCTTGTCTGATGACACAGCTATAAATTTTACAGTTGAAAAAGAGGAAGTCCCACAGGAAACGTTCAAACTACTCCGCGGAAAAGATTATTCCACTGGAGACTTGTATCATTATCACCCGACTTCCGATATTCCATTTACGGAGAAACGATGTTTGCAAGATTGTTCAGTAAATCCACAGTGTAAGGCTGTGGTTTTTAGTAATAACCTGGACAGGTGTTGGGGTAAGAAGATGGCTGATCATGAAATAATCCAGCATAGCAATTCCAATAGTAAGTTATCTTACGTAAAAAAAGATACGTATGAGGAGGCTCTAGAAAAATATGGATAATAGGTATATGACCTATATCATATTGTTTTTCGTGATACTCTTCATCATGTATGAAAGGCGGTCAAAAATAGAAGAAGTGGAGGGTTCACACTTCTTCTATCTCAGTGATGGAGCTTCTAGGGATGTATACGATAAAATGCACAGAAACGGTGAAAGTGGTGAAAGATTAAAGGATTTTGTCGTGATGGAAGATCAATTCTTGGGTCTTGAACAAAAGGCTGTGTGCACGGGGATCCCATACTCTTTGCAGGGTAACGGTATTTCGAAAAGAATAAAAGAAACATTCCCAAAGTATAATTTCAATTATCACACGATTCATCTCAAACAGTTGGCAGAGCCGGGGAAGACTGTGAACAGAAGAGTTCGCTGTTGAGCATTACATGTTTTCAACCCGAGCTTTAACCGCCCGGTTAATTCCTTTTTGACGTGAATTTACATTCCGCTTTAACCAATTTGTTCTGTACTCCTCCATTTTTTTCTTTGAGGGTGCGCGTTTGTGATGTCTGACGTGGTTCATCACATAGTTAGACACTGTGTTTCTCCAACTGTTACGTAAGTTGTGTGGAATACCTGTTATGTTAATGCTGTTCATGATGAATTTCCTTTCTAAAGCATTTTTTCTCTCCATTTTCCATCTGCGAACCATGTTTTGTTCAAGTTTTTTAACGTCACCCTTGAATGGTAAGCTAGTGCTCTTATTGGGTTTAAGACCATTAATACCCCTTTTGATATTTTGAACATCCCGGGTGAGATTTGGTGTGTAACGCTTCATCCATTTGGAGCCATACTCAATTTCAAGTTGTTTACGGATGGAATTGTCATTCAAACCACGTTTCTTAATAGTTTTTTCACGAGTGTTTGAGGTTCGTTTAGTACTCTCGACACGTTGGACTTGGCGTTTAGTGGGTTGGGGTTTAGGGGGTGATGTAGGGGTGTTACGATATTTTTCTATTTTTTTACACATCACCGGTTTAGTATCTTTAGACTCTAATGGAATTTTTAATACTTTGGCGATACGCTCGAGTTCCTTCTTGCTAGTATTGTTACATAATGTTTTACCAATCCTGAACATAGCACCTTTACCTGACAGGGATGAGTTTTGTTTCTTGTTTGTGTTCAGGAACACTCGTGTATTTGTTTTTTTCCTCATCATTTCACAAAGTTCTTTTTTAGTTGCAAATCTAGATCCGTTCACACCCTTGACTCTAAAGTCTACGATACCAAATGTTTTAGCGAGATCCATGAGTTCCCCCCTCTGTAGACGTTCACACCCCTTACCAGAGACCTTTAGGGATTTCATTTGATTCTCCGACAAGTTACGCTTTTTGTATACACGTTTGACTCTAGTATTGACTTTGGCTTTGGCTTTGGCTTTGGCTTTGGGTTTTGACTTTTTGATGACATCGACGAGTGGACCGGTTACCTGAATACAACCATTTTCGTGTGCTCCTGTAAGCATGTGCGATGTAATTGTTTTAACATCTTGCAAAACTTCAGGGGTTTTAGCACCTACTATCTGCACATTCCCAGACCTACTTATATTTAAAGTGTGATCGCTTCGTAATACATAAAGCATGGGGGAGAGCTCAGGCTCATAAGATACAGCACCATATCGTCTCAAGTAAGTGGCTAGAGCCTGCATCTTGCATACACCATTTATCCTAAATTGACCACTGAGGTTGTTATAGGTAAACGGATTGTAAAGGAACTTTTGGCGTTCAGTATAAGAATTGACAATAAATCGCCTAATCAATTCAGCTTGATTACGCTCTGCTCTGATGGACAAAAAACCACCAGAAAATCCAATCTTCCCGTTTTTAAAAATATTGACTCGAACACGCTTAGTCTCTACACCGTCAGATATACTGCACATGAATTGCACAGTGAAGTATTTTTTAGTTATATCACCTTTGGCACCGTTTTCCCTCGTGTGAGAGAAGCCCTTTGTCATGGAACCGTAACGTCCTATTATTTCTTCGGTGTCAAGATAAAGACCCTCACCAATCGATGTCTTAGGAAGGGGTTCTTTTAAAAGTATATTTTTAAGATCGATCACGTTGACAGACTGTCCAAACCCAGAATCTACATTGGCATTAAACAACCCAGGTTTTAAATCACCTAACTGGAGTGCTTTCTCTCCAGGTGTGGGAAATGGGGCAAGCACATCACGCATCACGTTTTTGTTACTAAGCATTTTATTGATATTATTAAACTCGTTCCCCAAAGGTTCGTTACTATTACTATTTTCAAAGCGTCTGAAAGCACCAGTTGGTGCGGCAGAATCCTGTCGTTTTAGCATATTCAATTCTAATTCTCTCGCAAAATTATTATTCGAGTTCGAGTTCGAGCCTGAAGGTTGCAAGTCGACCCCAGATCGTCTCACAAATTCCTTGACCGACTGGTTCATATTACTATACATAAATATTTTTTTAGTGATTGTTTCCGATAGTAAGTTCATCCTCGATGACGTCCACACCATAGAACACGGGTTGGGTTGGATACGCCCGACCCTTATAGGTCACCGCTGTGACTTGGACTGTGATTCCATACGCGCTGAAGGGTCCAACATAGAAATCGGGGTTGAACAGGTCCGGTTTCTTACCCTTCAAACTCCTAGCGCAATGAGAGTTGTAAGCCTGAACAAAAATGTCTTCTGGGACGTATTTCTCCTTCGCTTTGACAACACGAATCGAGTTGAGGAAGTGATGAAGTGTGTTCGCCACCATTGCAACCTGATTCTGGATGGCTAGGAAATATTTGGGAACAACTCTCCAAATGTCACGGTTACTGTATTTACCAGAATATTCCAGGTAACCACGGATACATTTTTGTAAGATAGCTGGGAGTTCAGCCTCCAGCTTCTTATCCATGTGTGGATCTGCCTCCTGAACCTGCTTTGTAAAGTTCCAGGGGAGGATACGACGGAGAACAGAACCCGACTTATCGTTCCAATTGGGGACCTCATTCCCCCCCAAAATACCAGGAACCTTCCAATTTGGTAAAGAGACTGCCTGTTTGTTTTTGATATTTACTGCGATACCCTCACCCGATACGAGTGACTGAAATTCAGCCTGTTCCAAAGCTAGGTCACCTTTTACTTCTGGTGCGACGAATAAAAACGCGTCTTTGATAGCAGAAAGACCAAACTTTCTTTCAATGTTGTTACCCAGTGTTTTTACATCACTGGAATCGTAAAATTTCTGAAACACGTTATTGATCAGAGTAGATTTACCAGACCGTGCGATACCCTTGAAGAAAGGAATAAACTGCCACTTGTCTAAATCACCGACATCAAAACACAGACGACCCCCGACAACGTATGCCCACTTACACACCTCCCTCTCAAACTCCTGATATTTCAGGATTTTATCGAAATTGGGCGTGGGAATGTCATACCAATCCTCAACCCCAGAATAATCGACAAATTCCTGATCAAAATACTTACAGGCAATAATTGTAGGGTCTAATACCCTAAAATCAGCACTATCGTATGGATAGAATTTACAGGTGGGATGACCGTCGTTTTGAGGTCCATCCTCTTTACCGATGAATACTCCATTCTTAAAAGACCACACCTGTCGTCTTTTCTCGATGACGGGGAACTGTGGATCGATGCAGTTGGTCATGTGATTCGTAACATCTCGGTAGATGTTTCCCTTGCTTGTAAAGTTTTTCCAATTGTTGAACTCGTCATCTTTAGGTGCGAGAGAATAAATGAACGAGGAAATTTCAAACTTAGGAAGCCAAGCTCGTGTCCCAAACCCGGTGGATGTCTTAATTTCTTTGTAACAGTAATCCCTGTAACGACGATAGCCACACTTTTGGGCTTCTTCGAGGGAGTGAATGATGCATTTTTGATACGCTGAAGAAGATTCAATGTCATCTTCGTCCATCGCACAGGGATCCGTAAAAGAACTTATGAGAGGTTGAGCTGTTGGATTCACTACACGTTCAAATGCGTTGTAGTGTCTACGAACATTATCATAACCATCCTTCAACTGTTTCACCACGTTGTTCACCCGTTTAAGTAGGGTAATACCATTCTCGTCTTCCTTGGATTTAATACCAAGCTCACCCATTCGCTTTCTCAGTTCCATTAGATAACGCCTCTGTCTTTCTTTCGCACCTTTTATGTCCTTGATCATGATTCTTTCTGCTATCGGGTTGTTATTACTGTCCCAGCTATCCTCATGGAGGAACTGTCTATAGCCAAGCTCCCGGGAATTTCTGAAATCAGCCGCCCTGAGATCCCACACATATTCAAAAATTTCTATAACTTTATAAATTTCATCTTCTTTCATCGACTGGATTGGCCGCGTCTGCAGTTCCATTACTGCATCGAATCTATTCGGCTCCTTATCGATGAAGTGGGTTCCCTCCATTTATAATACATATACTTTTTCTCTCTAATTGATTTTCAATTTTTAATCTGACTCAAAATTTTAATTAGTATTTTATTTTGGGTTTGGAGTTGTTGACCAATTGTCACCAGAGCGGTGCAAATGGTCTCACCGTCTTCAGTTGCGAGAAGTGAAGTCATTAGGGACACGAGATCCACTTCTTCCTCATCTTCAATTTCCATGAGCTCGTCCTCCACATCATCATCTGTAGACATTTCGACATCCTCAGTTTCGTCTTGGGGAATAATTTCACCTTCCTCGAGATCTTCAGGGCGAATGGACATTTTATGTAGACCGAGATAAATTTGATCGCGGAAAGTCGCAGTTCTTATCCAGATTTATTTTCTCCGCGTATAGTACAAAAACTCTCAAAATGGCTGGTGGTCTCATGCAATTGGTGGCGTACGGCGCCCAAGACGTCTATCTTACCGGTAACCCCGAGGTAACATTTTACCAGGCCAAGTACAAGCGCCACACGAACTTCGCGATGGAGAACATCGAGCAGACCCTCAACGGTAACGCTGGCAACTCAGGCCGTGTCTCCGTGACTGTCGCCCGTAACGGTGATCTCGTCGGTGACATGTATGTTGAACTCAAGACCGCTGCTTCCGGTGGTTCCCCCGAGTGGGCCGCTGAGCGTGCGATCTCCTCGGTCGAACTCTCCATCGGTGGTCAGCGTGTTGACAAGCAATACCAGAAGTGGTGGAGGCTCTACACCGAGCTTCACCTCGATGAGGCCAAGAAGGCCACTTACGGGAAGATGACCACCGCGGGTGCTGCCAAGACCGTCTACCTGCCCTTGATGTTTTTCTTCAACCGCAACCCCGGTCTCTACTTGCCTTTGATCGCCCTGCAGTACCATGAAGTGCGCATTGATTTCGATCTTTCGTCCACTCTGGAGACCCACCTGGACAAGGGTGTCTTCAAGGTGTGGGCCAACTACATCTATTTGGATACTGAGGAGCGGAGGAGATTTGCGCAGAAGGGCCATGAATACCTGATCGAACAGGTGCAACATACGGGTGTTGACACCGTTGACGCCACCGGCACCAAGCAGATTCGCCTCTCCTACAACCACCCCGTTAAGGAATTGGTGTGGTGCGTCACTGGTGACGAGGTTGATTCCCTGTGGAACTTCGGTAAGAGCTGTGGTGAGTCCAAGATTGCTCTCACCCACGCCCCATTCTCGGTAACCGATACTTCCCGGAACACCATGTCCATCACCGGTGCGACTGGTGCGCCCATGGTTATCACCGGTGGTGACGGCACCACTGCGGTAACTACCCGTGAGGCCTGGACGGAGGAGGAGCAGGGTGCCATGTCCACCTTCAAGCTCGTCCTCAACGGTCAGGACCGCTTCAAGGAGCAGGGTTCCAAGTATTTCAACCAGGTCCAGCCCTTCAACCACCACTCTGGCTGCCCCTTCCCCGGTGTCTACGCCTACTCCTTCGCGCTCAAGCCCGAAGAACATCAGCCCACCGGTACCTGCAATTTCTCGCGAATCGACAACGCGCAGGTTGCCATCACCACCGCCGGTGCCACTAACTGCACCAACCTCCACATGTTCGCCACCAACTACAACGTCCTCCGCATACAAAGTGGAATGGGGGGGTTGGCTTTTAGCAACTAATCTGTTGGCTTCGGTCTGTTAGTAAACGGAGTCGGGGTGGACCGCAAATTTCGTGTGCGTGATTGACCCCGTCAAAATTTCTACCCGTGTTTTACAATTAAACCCCTTTTGGGAGTCAAAAAATATAAAAATCGGAATTTTACGATGCTCAAATATCGTAAAATTCTCGACCATGGAGTCATTACTCGTCGCACAAGCGGAGCGCTGGAATTTTTTTGACAGGTCTTATTTTTACCCCATGCCTAATCGCATGTTAAAGAAGTGGATTGACTACTAAACCATGAGTTCAGACCATTTCATCGTGCCTTTCAAATCTAAACGACTTGAGGGTATTTCATTTGCCATCGATGCACAGGATTACGATTTATACGTTGAAAAGATGCCGAGTTGGTGGTTAAGTGGTGCAACAAAGAATTATGCTCAGGCAGATTGGCTCAACTGTCCAGGTGGTAGGAGAAAGATTCGTCTTCACAGGTATTTGATGTTGGGTTTAGATGATAATCTGAATAGGGTTGTTGATCACATTAATGGGGACACTCTCGACAATAGGAGGTGTAATCTCAGAGTACTAACCAGAGGTGCGAACGTGGCCCACAGAGCAAACCTAAACTCAAATAATACATCAGGGGTGCGTGGTGTATGTTGGTGTACAACAAACAAAAGATGGATTGCTTGTATTCAACATAAGGAAGACACTTGGTGGAAGAAATCATTCGAAGATAAGGATGAAGCCATACGGGAAATTGGGCAACAAAGGAAAGTTTACAATGCGACACATGGCATCTCTGAACGTGTGGTACAACGATTACCCGAGCTTGTGGAATCCAACAGATTGATGAAAGAACTTTATGAAAGGGGGACGTATGTTAATAATGTTCGTTCTGAACAGTCGAAGGCTGAATATAACGAGAGGAGACGACGACAGAATCGCGAAAAACGCGAAAAACTCAAGGAAGAACTTTTAAATCAACCCCAGACAGGTGAGGTGATAAAAAAACTGCGTCGCATCGAAGCCGATGAACTTCGTGCGCAGAGTCGTGCGTCTTAGTGATATAGGTCGGAGTATAAGGATATTGATGAATCTATAACATATGGCTCGGACTACGACCACAGTGAGACCACCTTGGGATCTGATCATGAAGGCCTGTAAACAGGCGTCATTAAATAATGAGAAAGCAACCAGTGAATATATCAAGAAGGTCCTAGCTGACAAACATGACTACACTACAGAGTCCGCCATCGAGAGAGGGCTTCATCTGGGTGTTCTCGATGGTATTTACGTTCAGAAAGGGGACACATTTTATCTCAATGATAAAAATGTACAGTAAAATAAAGAGATGTACTTTTACCTTTTTGTTGCAGTATTCGTGTTGATTGTCATGATGCAGAACAAGACTAGGGGTATCACACACTCCATCGACAAACTTGTCAGACAGTCTGCGCGATACGCCACTGTGGCGCAGCAAGACAAGTCTCCCATGATCGCTGTTCTCCACGCGAACTACGCGGCGGCATATTTATACGCCCTCAAAGATATAGCTAGCAATTCACAGATTCACAACGCGACTGGTATAGATGTTATGAAATTTACAGAACACGTCGTAAACGTCCAAGATATGGTTACCAAGAAAACGACTAAAAACAATCCAGGGTTTGCTGGTCAAGTTGATGTGTATCTAGCAGAAATAGGGGGTGAAATTTGACAACCTAAGTCAATAAAAATTATATAAAAATTAAGTAAAAAAATGCAAGTCATCCGCGACGAAATCTGGCAGAAATGCCTCACTGACGCGACAAAAATGTATCGTCTCAGTGAACCAAATGATGTATGTTACAACTTAGCTGATGCAACTTGGAAATGTAAGATGTCCTACAAGATGCATGAGATGAAAAAAAACGAAAGACAAATTATCGTAATTGATAAACTCCCCGAAACTGTGAACACAAAACGTAATATGAGTAAGTTGTGTGCCGCTACTACATTGACGGGGAAGCCGTGCTCATTCAAGGCTGTGTGTGGTGAGTTCTGTAAAAAACATAGGATTGGTAAAAATGAGATTGGAGTTCAATTAAAATCCAAGAGTATGGTAGAACAATGTTAGATCAGGATAGTCTTAGACCTGTAATAATTTCAATGGCTCTTTACATAACTATATGCACCCTCGTCCCCATACTATTCAAAAAACCCACGGGTGTTCAATTTATTGACGACATAACACTTTCTGTCATTCGCCAGAAGGAGATGTTAATGAGTTGCACCGTTATCATCGGTCTTGTCACTTTGGGGACTAATTATATTAACGAGGAACTCCTTTGAAACATTCTCCCCCCCGACTAATTCCCTCGTATGTGTGTGATCCATGAAGCGCACTCTTTTCGTATACGCGTCAGTCATGTACTCTAAAAGTTGATCAAAATTTGGTTTCCCCCACTGCATCCCCTTTTGGAATAGGAAATCATCCTTCTCCAACTTTTCGAGTTCACAATCTATCAAGTATGGTGTCTTGATATACTCAGGAGCACCACCGTAGTCCGTTATTATCACCGGCTTGTCACGAATAGCAGCCTCTACCGCGCCCATACCTACACCCTCGGAGTGTGAAAAACTCACGTAACAGTCTGAAGTGTCGTGGATTGCGTTTAGTTTTTCCTCGGACACCATTCCATTTATGACTTCTACACGTGGTAGTCGTATATCCATATCTCGAGTACAGGTGGCTTTTACAACTAGGCGTGTATTAGGTTCGTTCAGACGTATAAACGCCTGTAGAATACCCTTAAAATTCTTACGCGGATCTGCGATATTCCCAATGTGGTAAAATACATACGGTTTCTCCTTCGCTTTTGGTATATAGGCATGAATAACGTAGAATTCATTATTTGGAAACTGTCTAGAGAGGACCCTCTTACAGAATTCACTTGGAACCGCAACCCTTTTGAATGCTTTCATGAGTAAACCGTAGTCTTCATGAACAGTTTCTGTTTCACACACCGTCATACAGGCTACGTTCTTCACACGGGATCGTATATATTCCAGGTGTTGGAGATGACATGATACGGGAAGAAGAAAAACGAGAGCGTGTTCCACTTCAGGAAACTGACTCCCGATACAGTAGTATTCCCCCCCAAATAGTGTACTGTACTTCATCGCGTGCTGTCCAATCCCACTCACCAAGGAGGGACCGATTATGATCATTAGCTTAAAAACAAATATTGCTTTTAAATATATTACTATGAGTTCTTTACGTGAAGAAATTGTCCAGGAAATGGAGCACCCCCGTGTAGACAAGAATCGTCTGTTTGCCCTTCTGTTGAAGATCGTAGACAATGCTGGTGCTGGTGGTGAGGGTGGTGTCGGTCCGATGGGTCCTCCAGGCCCTGTAGGCCCCTCCGGCCCCCGAGGTGAACGCGGCCCCGCTAGTGAACGCAGTCCCGCTCCCAAAACTACCCCTCCACCTGCTAAGAAAAAGAAGGTTGTCGCTTAGGCGGGTGTTGTTTTATTTACCCACGTCATGAAACCACCAAGTGCTGCTAAGAGAAGAAGCACTAGGAGACCGAATGAGTACTTTTTTGTGTTTTCCTCTGGAGGTTTGTCAGGGAGCTTTTGAACATTTTCATTCAAAACGTCTATCTTTTTTAGTAACTTTTCTAGTGCTCTCAAAATCTGAAGTTCACGATCTTTTGGTTTTTCTTTTACATTCACAGTTGTTATCTCGAGAACCATATACCACTTTGCATCAGATTGTAGTAACGTATAATCTCCGTCATCCTGTTCTTCAAAAATTTTAAAGTCCAACTTCTTGATAGATATGGGGTTAAAATAATTTGTCTTCCTATGAAAACTTTTCCATTGTTTATCACGTATAACTGTACCACTGCTTCCAGTAAAATGTCTTTCTAGTGGAACCCGTGCGAATATCTGACCGTGCCGTTCATCCAGAAGTTGAGCCACTTTAGGAATATCAGGACATACGATATCTACAAATTTAGCTACGTTGTTGTTCAAATTTGAATCGTTCTCACCAACCTGTGTGATATAGAAGTCGACCATCTTGATACCCAATACTCGACTCATATCTTCTACATGTGTATTAGATTCTAGAGCCAAGTCGAGGGAAAATGTATTATTCGTACCGTTAACAAAACTAGAGTCAAGTATGATGTACTGAGTCTTCTTGGGTATATCGTCTAACGACATTCTAATTTATTACAACAAAAAAAGTCTATAGTAATAACATGGACTACAGTTTTATTAGACAACATAGAACAAAACTCGTCATAGGTGTGCTCATACTTTCATTCATATCATTTTTTTTAGCCGGGGGTAAAACCAGTAAAGAAAAGGCAGAGGCGAAATTTGACGAACCAGATGCATTAACCATCGACGCTGAACAGACAACGTTTGGTATAATGGATTTAAATAAAAATGGAAAATTGGAGGAGAGTGAAATTCCTGATGGAGAGTACAAAAAGGAGGTATTCGGTTACGATTTAGATGGTAACGGTGTATTGGATTTAGAGGAATTTAAGGAATACATGGATAAAGAATAGGACCACTATATATCAAATGTCCCTCGCGCTCACCTTCATCATTCCCCATCGTGTAGTTAAGGACCCTGCACAGTATGACGTTGAAATCAATGCAGCACGCGGATTTAAGTTCCCCACACCGAGTAAATCCAAGTCTAAGAAAATCAAGGTTGACCCTACTCAATTTGATGTAGAAGAAAATGTAGAAAGGCACATAATTAATTGGTAATTATATCGAGTTTGAAATCTTTATCGAATCCACCTATACGAATCTTCCCCTCATCCACAAGACGCTTAATCTTGCGACCAACCTCCAGGTTGTCGTCATACGCCTTATCGTGTTCTGGACTAGCTGGTAAATTTGGTATGAACATGTTAAATGCCACCATCTTCTGAGCCATTGAGAGTTCTTTATCTTGGAGTATACCTACAAGGTTTTTGGGAAGCTTGGAAAGATCCATATTAAATTGTCATAGTTTGTGTTCTTTAAATACTTTGAATTAAACGACGCGCACCTTGTCCCTTCGTAGGTCTCTCAGACTTTCGAATAGTGGGGGGTGAAGCACTTCTCTTCCTCTTGGCCACGGTCTGGTATTCACGTAAAACGGGACCCTTACCGTTGACACGATATGTGATATACGGGCGACCTTTGGAATCGATTCGGTATTGAGAACCAGCATAGTCACGCTTCACGCTTCCAATCTTGCTAGAGGATTTCATGTCAGCACACAGTTCTTTCTTGGTCTTCAACACCTTTTTGTAGAGTTGACTCTCTGGGAGGAGTTTTTTGGCTGCCTGAACAACATTTGCCTTCTTGTGGTATTTACACTTCCTGCGTCCAACTTTGAGATTGCCTTTATTATCTACGAAAATCATTATTTACTGTGTAGAGAGAAAATAAAAGCTAGTAACTCCGATTGGCTTGTGACGATTTCACCGTGTTTAATTAGACGGGTACCCTTAACGATCCGTCCTTCACCGCGTTGATCGTCAGAGAGCTGAAGGGCTACCTTCTTCTCGATGACTAGGAGGGTGAATCCCCCAATCGGTTCAAGGATGGCGACGAGTATGAGGTCAAAATCGTGGGTTGGTTTGATATGTTGAATGAAGAAGTCACCCGAAGAGCAGAACCTCGGCGCCTTGATTTCAATCTTAGTCCCAGTCCTCGGGACTACGGCATCGTGTTCAGAGCTGAAAGGAGGATCGAGGTGTAAGAAGCTGCGAACGAGGTCTTCGACGAACGCACCATAGCTCTTGGGATTAATTCTAACTAAATCGAGGGTCTGGGCACATGCGCCGTGCTCTCGATAATATGTCTCCTGCGTGTTCCTCGTGGTCACAGGAATAAATCTGGGATGTGAAACGACGAAATTGAGAGGCAACATAGTTAAAGTTAAAACCCGAAGAGGATATATGGCCAGTTCACTGATTGTAAATGATGATTTACTCGAGTATGCACGAAACCTAGGTTCTGGGACGGCACAAATTGTCATCGCGGACCCCCCCTACAACATCGGTAAGGATTTCGGAAACAAGAGTGACAAGCAACCCATGGGTGAATATCTGAAATGGTGTGATGAGTGGATCAAAGAGTGTTTACGAATCCTACGCAAGGATGGCACGATGTTCATATACGGATTCAGTGAAACCTTGGCCCTGATCCTAGCTCGTATACCGGAAGAAGTGAATAGACGATGGGTTGTGTGGCACTACACAAACAAGACAACCCCATCCCTAAACTTCTGGCAACGTTCTCACGAGTCCATTATTGTTCTATGGAAAGATTCCAAGGTTTTCCACCGTGATGAAGTGCGAGAACCCTACACAGATGGATTCGTGAAGGGTGCAGCCGGAAAGGTTCGTAAAGGAACGAAGGGACGTTTTTCCAAAGAGGGTGCGGCGGATACTACATATACGGCACACCCCGGAGGTGCCCTTCCTAGGGACGTTATCAAGATTCCAGCTCTAGCGGGGGGTGCTGGAAAGAACGAACGTGTGGATCACCCCACCCAAAAACCACTTGAGCTATGTGAAAAACTTTTGAAGTCATGTAGGCAGCCACCCGAGAATGGATACGTTTTTGTCCCATTCGCGGGTTCTGGTAGTGAATGTGTGGCAGCAAAAAAATTAAATCTCCCCTACATCGGTGTGGAAATTAATGAAGAATATTGCAAACTCATTAATGAACGTTTACGTACTTAAACATTTGAGTCTATTGTAAATTAACTCGAGATGACTAAATGTATTCATGACCGTTATCAACCCGATTGCATCCTATGTGGTGGAAAGAATATATGTGAACACAAAAAAAGACGAAGGGAGTGTCTAACATGTAAGAGTGAGGGAGTGAAGGCCTTCTGTGAACATGACGTACCTCGTCGATTCTGTCCAAAATGTGGTGGGTCATCGTTATGTGAACATAATAGAGACAGGGGTCAATGTATCTATTGTCCCATTTCAGATAAAAACTATAAGAAACTTTGTCAAATATGTAAATGTACGAGAGTCGATTCCCACAAGGGAATTTTCCTTTGTAAGGGGTGTAGACAAACTGATCTACAACGCATCGAACATGTATTCGGTGACATGATCATCACACACGCGGGGCATCCACCAAACTGCAAAGATAAGGCTGTCATAAATACTAGCATATGTGGGGATTTAGACAGGAGACGCCCAGATCTCCTGTGGGTAGTTCCTGGTAAACTCGCGGTGGTCGTGGAAATAGATGAAGATTCACATGTAAGTAGAGAAACTTCATGTGAAGTTCGAAAAATTAGTGAACAAAATTTAGCCATCGGGGGGATGGAGGAAATTCAATATCTCCCAGTGATTACGATTCGTGTCAACCCAGACAAGTGTGACGTCTCCGAAGCTACCCTCGAGGATCGCGCCATATATGTCGGTGAATTGGTGAAAAATCTAATCCACCACAACTACGATGTTGACCAAAACGGTGGTGCCAAGATCATCTTTTGCTACTATCACACGAAGAGCCAAAAACACATCGATGAGCACCAAAAACACTGGATTTGTGAGGTCTTCCCAACACCCTTTTAATTTTTTTTCACTACTACCACAGCTGGAATGGAACCCTTTGGGGGTTTCTTACAGAAAATCTTACACTCACAACAATCCCTTGTGGACACGAGTTGCTTTTTAGTCGCGTAACATCGTGTCGGTAACATAATATCTTTGGAGAGGTACCTGACTATCTGGTCGATGAGTATCATCCTACTTACTTTTAGGTTTTTATTTATTGCGTAAAATCTCAGACTATATTGAACCTAAGTGTAGTCACTTCTTATCGTATTCTCAAGCACCATTCGCCATGGAAGCCCTTACCAATATGATGTCCATCATTGACC
>Ga0307488_10002439_pt1 | contig 15745 bp, 4 predicted proteins | sample SB02metaG_FD_202248 | JGI IMG/M metagenome (GOLD analysis project Ga0307488, IMG submission 202248) | Sea-ice brine microbial communities from Beaufort Sea near Barrow, Alaska, United States - SB 0.2 | ecosystem: Environmental > Aquatic > Marine > Coastal | place: USA: Alaska | collected 2017-05-06 | reverse complement strand
CCATCAGTTTGTCTTGTAAACACTTTCATATCCATTGTGTCGTACACACCACCTGGTAATACTTCTTCTGGAGCATGTGCAGAATATTCTGAAATAAATGCATCACCTACAACATTAATATCTTCTGCTCTTGTACCTAGGTTTGTTGTAAATGTTTTTGAATCTACAACTAAGTCTAAGTCTGTTAGTTCACCTGGCTCTATATCAGGAGCATCAGTGGCTCTATCATAATTTAGAATATCAAAGTTTGCTTCATCATATCCATCACCTGCGGCGAATGTTGTAGAACGCAACCTTGTTCCTGGATATTCTAATCCAGTCATTAATTGTGCGTATGCATTTATAGTTGTTGAACCATCACCTAATAATCCTGGCATGTTTGTAGTTGGGTCGTAATAAGCGTAAATTCTGTCTGCGGCATTCCACAGTGCTAGTGCTTGATGATAAGTTGCTGTTGATGAATCATTGTTGATTGTTGAATCATCTAGCAATACATCTGCTTCAAATGTAGTGCCTGACACAAACGAATAAATTGCACGATAAATTTCATTACCATATCTAATGTTGTCACCTTTTGAATAAACTGTATCTTTTACCCATGTTTTAATACTGACCGGACCATTTGCAAGTGCATGATTACCTGTAACTCTGTCAAACTTAATAGTTTCGTTTAATTTTCTAGTTTTTTTATTTTCTATTACCGGATGTACTTTTGCTTCTTCTGTTACAGCACCGCCACCGCCTGTAAGTGTAACAGTAGGTTGTGCATAATATCCTGTACCTTGTGTAACAACCGTGATGCTCAGTACAGCACCATTTTGTATGTTTGCTTTTGCAACTGTGCCCGAGCCACCGCCACCTGTCACTGTAACAACTGGATCCACAGTATAACCTGCTCCTCCCGAATCAACTGCAATACTTGTTAACTTGTATTTGTAGTTTTCTGAGAAAAATTTGTGTGGATAATTTTCATATGCTTTGAAGAATGTTGAATCACCTCGAGCTATTGTTGGAGTAACATATTCTCCTAGTTCACTGTCCCAGTAGGTTGGATTATCAAAGTCTGTGAGGTCGCCTGCTGTTGTATCAGTAATTCCATACTTGCTCACATCATCACGTATTTGTGTTTTGAAAGGTAATACTTCTTTAAAGAAATCTTCTACTGAATTTGATACATCTAACTGGAATTCTGACTGGGTTGATATTTGATCAATTGAATTTACTTTTTTAACAAACGAAGATTTAACAATCCAGTCCGCACCTGGATCTTGTGCTAGTGCTACTTTTACTGCTGTAAAGAATACTGCTGATACATCGAAGTTTGAATTTTCTGCAAATGTTGAAATTCCTTCGAGCAACTTCCTCAATTCTATTATTGCTTCTTCATCAAACACTAATGAGTCATATGCATCGCCGCCAAATCCTTTATTAGTAGATGCAAAGTCATACAATGATTGCTCTAATTGAATTGTTCCATTGCCTATTCCTACAACATCATATCCATCTGCTGTATACATATACAATCTAAATGAACCGTTGTATGATGATTTTACTTTGATAATTTGTCCAATAATTGGAGATAATTTTTTCTTAGCAGTTTCATCGGCAATAATTATATCAGGCACTGTGGTTATCGAATATCCAGTAGCATAATAATCTGCATATGACCAATACTTGTTTGTGTTGTATGATTGAGACTTTGTTCGGTTAAACCCAACACCATCGTAAGAGAATATTGACCAACCGTCTGCTAACGAATCTGCAGTTACTAACACGTTGTATCCTGGTACTATTGTTTCAGTGTTAATGTACAGTAAATCTGTATCTGTATCAACTGTTTGATTGTATTCTCCTAACAATACATTTGGAATTGGGTCAATGGCATTAAATTTTGTTAAGTCAACTTGAGTAGCATATGGTTGTTCTACTAATCTTGTGTTGATAAATTTCACTACTGTTTTTAATGCATTTAATCTGTCTTTAAAAATAGATTGCCTAGGTCTGTTCAATGTTCCGTATCTCATATCTTCAGGAAAATTTAAGTCAGGCACTGATCTACCATATGCATCAACTCCTATTAACGAGTCTTGATATTTTTGGAACAAAGTGCTAGGTATTCCAATGTTTGGATCACCTTCTGATAACAGTACATATTCTTCGTGTGCTTCAATTGGGTCAGTATCAAGTGTAGTTTCTACATGGAAAGCAATATTTTTATTTGTTAAAATACTAGGTTGTACTGATAATAACACAGCATTGTTATCAATTATTCCACTGTAATTTTCTGTATAAGATTTTGGATCTATAATTGTTGTGGCAATTTGTGCTGTTGAAATTGATCGATTATCTACTGACGGAACTGTTGTCGCTCTGTCTACCCAATAAAAATATCTTGTAACAAAACTATTTTTTGCATCATCAAAAATGTTCTGTGCATGGAATATAGATGTGTTTGCTGTTCCTGTAATTCCTTGTTGTTGACCTTCAACTGTTACTGACTCTGCATTCCATTGTGTAGGTGTTAATGAACTTCTTACCCATTCTTTTACAGACACTAAACTTGACGGGTGTACTTTACCCCAGTTAGATAGTCTTTGTGTTAAATCTCCTTGTTCATACCATAGGAATTTTATCTGTGATGTATCTAACCATACTTCCCCTACATGTTCATCATTCCATGAATCATAGTTTGCTGGATCATGAGGAACTTTGTATCTAATATTTTCTTCTATTTCCGAAAAGAATAATCCTTTAGCAGGATCAATTCGAGGCATATCAATTATTTTTTGATTGTTGACTCGTGTGTACATGAATGTTTTTTCTACCAAATACGGATTCATTAATCCATTTTGTGTTATTTCAGCAGTCCAGTAATTGGTTGTACTAGTTTTTTGATAATAGTACACTTCGCCAGCATCTGCTCTTGTAGAACTGTCGTTTGCAACCACTTCACGATCAGGAGCACCCACATAAACATTTTGGTCACTAACAGCCAATGCTTGTCCAAATGAATCATTTAGAGTTGCACCTGCATATGACAATGTTTCGTTGTGTAAAAATGTTGTTTCATACTTAGAAAATAATTGTACCGATCCAGTGTCTAGCACTGTGTTTGAAAAACTTGTGCCGTTAGCATCAAATGTTGTTTGATTCAATTCTGTTGACCCATCGTCCATAAATTTATCAAATGTTGTGGATTTTGTGGTGTTACCATTTGCTGAATGCACTGCTAAATTGTTACCTGACAATGCAATAGTAGTGCCAAATTGTCCTTCTACTTCAGCTGGCTGTGAAACAATTTTTTGTGCTCGTTGATATTGAGATAATATCACTGTATCACCTAACGCAGGTGTTGACGAAAGTGTTACTGTGTTGGTTGCTTCATTAACATGGTACGTGGTAGCAGTTGGTGATGATGAGTCATCGAATGCCCAATTGTTTGTGCCTGTACTTACATATAATCTTGTGTATTTTTCAACTGTGAATGTTGGCACAAATGCTGTGGTTGATCCGTCTCCTGTGTGCGTAGACGTTTGATTAACATAATGATACACTGTGCCTTCATTAGGTTGTGTGACTGTTTCACGAGGTGCACCGATCAATAAATCGGTACCGTCTGTGCCTAACTGTATAGATGTTCCAAATTTTGTGTTTGCTTGTGCATTGTCTTGTCGTAAGTTTTCTACTTCAATGTATGTTTCGCCTGACTTTTTCCATACAAACACTATACCTTGATCTGCTAACGTACTATCATCATAAAGTTTAACTCCAACAGCAATAGTAGAACCATCTCCGGACATGGATAATGCTTCGCCAAATCTTGCACCAACCTGTGAAAGTGTATTAGGTGTAAGAGTTTGCCAATGATCATATTGTGCTAATCCTGAAGAGTCTAATACACCTTTTTTAAACACATAAACTTGTCCTTGATTTAATAAGGTAGAATCATTCGGGCCACCTGGTGCACCAACAGCTATCCATTCACCGTCTCCAGAAATTGCAACTGTTTCACCAAAACGTTCTCCTGATCTTATTTCAGGTGCAACAAGATTGGCCGATATAGCATACTGACTATTTGTGTCTCGTGTTACAACATTAACTGTGCCTTGTGCTGTTCTATTGCCATCTGTAATTACTTTGTCTATGATAGACACTGATGACGAATCGTTTGCATTTAAAGTGCTGTCATCGAAATCAGTACCAGATGTAACTTTTACATAGAATATATCTGTTGTTGCTCCTTCTTCGTACCTCATCACTGTACCAGTTGCTCCAGTTTCGCCACCTGTAACATTTTGTCCTCTTGCAAATGAACGAGTACTATCTTGCGAAGGGCCTGGTGCTGTCATTTTAACAATGTCTTCTGTATTAGGTGCACCTATTAATATTATGCCACCATCATCAGTAATTGCAACTGATGTACCAAACTCATCATCACCAGCACTATTCTTGATACCTGGAACAATTTGAGCGTACATGCTGATACCATCAGTTGCTCTAGGTCGCTCATATATAAGAACTCTTTCAGCACCTTTGGCCGTTACTGCCAAATATCTTGTGTCCGTAGACAATGCTAAATTCGCACCAAAATCTTCGTTATCATTTTTTCTATCTGCTAGGTCAGTATTAATACCTAGTGCATCTTCAAATGTAAATGATCCCAAGGAATCACGTTTCCAAACTTTCCAACTACCGCCATTGGTCTCATATGAGTTATCTACATAAACATAGTCACCGGCTTGCCATCCTTTTGTTGGAGTTATGTCTTGCAAGTTATCAATGCTGGCAGTTCGAATAGTTTGTATTTTTGCAAGGTCGGCATCTAGAGCTGAACTGTCTAGTGTGCCGTCAAAAGTGACTGTAAATTTGTATGCTGTATCTGTAGAATCTAAAGATGATGATATTTCAAACACACCGTCTGCTTGTGTTCCGAAGTTTAAGATAGCAATATAATCTCCAGGATTTAATCCGTGTTGTTCTTTTGTTGTAAACTGAACTTTATCATCAAATTGTATATAAGATAATATTGAATTGTTTAATAAATTTACACGTCTCACGTCCCAACTACCTGTTGGTGTATTTGCTATCCAAATTGTACTGCCTTCTATAAATGTTGATACATCTAATAATAATATGTCTGCTGTGCTCCAGACAGTGAAATTAACTTGGTCAAGTTGCGGATATCCTGCAACACCCATTTTGAATATGTTACTTGGATAATTTGATGTATCATACGCATATGAAGTAAATTTACTAGACGGTATTTCGTATGGACGTCGATTGAGATCATTGTTAGATACATTTACAATCACTCCTGTATTGTCTTGAGCAGTATCAGTAATTTGATAAATTTGTTGTAATTCTGTATGTTCGTCAGCAGTAACCGGCCAAGCGTATTGATTTTTTGTTCTATGGCCGCCATATTCACCAACTCTAAACATCCAATCTTCATAAAATGTAAAGTTTACTGTTTGACCAAACTGTGACGGAAGTTTAAATTTTTCTATTACTTGGTTTGTACCCTTGTCACGAATAAATCCTTGATACAGTTTGTATTGTGTTGCTTCCTCAAATCCTAGATTTACAAGGTAATCACGTTTTTGATATCCAATTAAATGTTGTGCATATTTTTGTTGTTCAGCATCAAAATTTTCAGTGTCTAGTGAATAAAAATCTCTGAATGACTCTGCTTTGTTATCTAGGTTATTAATAATATCTGGCGTAGGCGTATTCTTGTCAACAAACTGTAAAGCGTCAAATACATTGGTTGATGTATGATTATTTCTACTCACATAAGTGTTGCCTTGGTATGTAACAACATCTCCTACTTTGTAATCATTGTATTGTTGCCATTCCGATATTTGTGCTCTATCAATTATAAATCCTGGAGCATACAAGTCTCCTTGCCAGTCAGCAGTTTTAAATCCTACTAGTTTTAATCTTTCTTGTCTAGCACCCAATTCAATATCATAGATCACATCTTTAAATGATGTTTCATTGTCTAATACTAATAGATGTTCTTTTTGAACTGTTCTAATATCAGCATTATAAATGCCATCTTCATTCGGATTCGTTGCTATAATTAATTCACCGTCTGATCTGCTAACTCTTAAATTTTTAGGAATAATTGGTAGTCCGTCTTGTTGTAAAACAGTATAAAATTTATCTCCTTGCACAAGATCATCACCTATCGAAGCTGCCTTTTTGTGTGTAAGTTTTGAACTTGCAGGTGATACTGATAGCACTGCACCATTGGCCCAGTTTTGTGTAGTCCAAAATAGCACTTCTTTAATTGATAAATCCCAATCCATCACAAGTTCTAGATCGGTAGAATACTCATCAAATACAAATCCTATGCTTTGTAGATACTGATCGTATCCATACATAAAGTTGGTTACATCTTGAATAGTTTCATATTCAGTTCCGTATGGAATTGTAGTAATCACAGTATGATAATTTTTGTATTTGTTTACAACCGTGCCTCCTTTAAGTGGCAATACTGCACCAATCTTTGACCACTGGTCTTCATCAAAAGTGTCTCTTGAAGCAATTGATTGTAATGCTCTGTAAAATATACTTGCATTTCTAACAATAAACCCTTTAGCATATGAACCACCTGGTTGCCATTCTGCAAATGGTTCTGTTGTTTGCCCTACAGCAACCGTTGATGCATCTCTTGTAGTAATAGGAGCAAATATGTTAAATGCTCTGTTGAAGTTTGAATATCCACTTACTTTGTAACCACCTGTAGATTTTTCTACAATTACGCCTGAATAATTTGCTACCGATGTTGGTGCAGATTTATGTAAAATTAAGTTGTAATTTTCTTTTGGTGTAAACACTGATTGGTTTGACGACAACGGTGATTGTGATGAAAGTCTAACATCTAAGTTTTGTTTGTTAGAAAATCCTGCTAACTTGTAAACTAGTTGTACACTTAGGTTTTGTAATCTTACTGTCAACGTAGTACTGTCTAACCCTTGTGATTTTACATAATCAAAGATTACATTAATATATCCTGAAGTCTGTGCTGTTGACGGCAACACATAATTTTTAGGCGATTGTCTGTATTCGTTATTGTATATTTCTTGATTTATCGCACTTTGTTGTACTCTAGAAATATCAAAATATATACCAGCATATTTTACAGGATGTGCTAAAAATTTTGCAATTTGATCTGCAAATCTCCACGACGATGACGAACGCCATGCAAATTCAGCCGGTGCCATATCACCATATGACCATTTGCGTGACAAATTTAATGAATTGTTTGTATCATCAGTTAATAATCCAGCATTAGGCGGAGCAACTAATTCTCCGTTTTCTCCTACAGGAATTACAGAATAAACATCAGGACGTTTGTATTTGTTGTATGAGCCTGCTCTCGAACCTTGTGCGATTGTACCACGTGCAACATCATCCCATAAAACATTGTTACCCCTAGTGTATGGTGCAGAACCATATCGCGAATCCCACCAACTTGGTTTTGTTCCAAATCCAAACATCTCCCATGGTGTCGAGTGTGGCGAAACAGTATCAAAATATTCTAAATATACTCCACGCCAGTGTCCTGGTAAAGGATTTGTGTCTGTTGTTCTGTTTATTGTTTTAGAATAATCTGAATAGTTCCAAGTAAACGATTCTCCACCTTGGTAGATATCATTTGTTACATAATCAATTCCGTTAGTTCCTGTCCAATAGTAAAAATCTCTAGCATAAGCATTCAGTACTTCTGTTCTAGTGTACTCATTAGTTTTAAATCTACCATATGAAAATTCTAATTTTTCAGGATCGTGTGAAACTTTTATGTTGTTGTAAATTCTTTTTTCAAACTCAAGCAATATATCATCACGGAAGTCGCCAAAGCCAATTGTTCTACTACCATCATGGCCTTTGAGTGTTAATAATCCCTGAGTAGATGAATCTTCATTTAGGTATATGTCATCATTTTCTAAAGTTGGTTCATATGCTGGTGCTAATCCAAGTTTAGATGGAGTTGCTGGGACAAATGATGCGTTAGTATTATTGTATTCATTAACTGTAATCTTGTCATCTGTTGCCAATGTTGTTTTAATTTCAAATCCAATAAAGTTAGCAGAATCATCTAGTCCGATAAATTCGTAATCTGATCCGTGTGTTAATTGTACACCATTAAGATAAACGTATATGGCTTTTGTTGTTAAAGTTTTTAAATTAAATGCAGTGGTTATTGGATACAACGTAACATCTGAGTCAACTACTGTGTAAGACAATGTTGTTTTGTCATCACCATAAGACAACATGTCGGAATCATAGTAAGGAAAACTAGAATTTTTATTTGCATTAATTTCATCTAATATAATATCTAAATTTATAGATGCAGAATCTGTCATCACCAGTGTTTCTGATTTTCTTAATATGCTGGCTTTAAACTGTTCATAATTTGTGCCTGCCTGTCTCCAAGCATCTACTATATTAACTGTGTTGTCACGCAAGAACAATGATGCTAATGGCATACTTCCTTGATGTTGTACAATTTTTGTTGCTCTAGTGATTACATCTTTGATGTCACGTGAATTATTTGCTCCAACAATAGTACCTGTAAGTGTGTCAATCTGTTCAAGTGCTGAATACCAATGTTTTGCATAATCACCTATTGTAAATGTGCCAACACTTTCATTCAATGGATTATTTTGTGCCGATGGTGCAACTTCATAATGCCCGTGGTCTGTTCTTACTCCTACTGTTGAATGTGATTTAATTATAACAATATCATCTTGTGCTGATGCTGTGTTTAGTTTTACAAACAGTGTGTCGTTTGTGCCAGACAATGTAGTATATGCTGTTGTTTTAATTCCATTCACAAATACTAACAGTGTTAGATCAATTAATGTGTTAGGCTTTTGATATGCTCCAACTTCGTATTGTGTTTGTTTTGCATCGGCCACATATTGTTCTATTACCCGTTGTTTATCTTCTGCTTTTGTATGTTTGTAATTGTTTAGTAATGTCTGTTGTGCATACTGATCTGTTTTTCTCAAATAATATTTTTTGATATTCTCTGTTACCGTGACTGAATCTTTCACATAGGTTACAGTATCTGTGTTAAATGTATCAGTTGCCTGCATATCACTTAACAACCCTAAACGTGAATATATTACATTGGTACCATAAACAGTGTCAGGTGTTCCTTGCGAATCATCAGTGTTAATTTCAAAAACTGTTGTTCCTGCAAAATTTGTAGACACAAATGCATCTAAATTAGATATAGAAACTTGAGCATCAGTAAGAATATCAAACAGTGGCTTTTGTTGTACTTTTGTTTTTTGTTGTGAGTAAATCCATGTATTATCAAAAGATGAATAATGATATGCTAAACCTTCATTGTTTCCACGTTTGCCTATAATGGATGTCCCGTCAGCAATAGCAGTAGAGTCATCTACAATTTGTAAATGTATTCTTTCTTGATTGCCTGCTGTTGAATCACCAAAAACTAAAAATTTAACTTCAAATATTTTATCTTTCTGCTCGGGATCTTGTGTAAAGACAACTTGATCGCCATCACGCAATACAGTACCGTCTGCAATAAACCCTAGTGTTCCACTTACTAATGATAATGCATCAGTAACCTGTGTGTCTACAACGTCAATAATTCTATTTGCGTCTCCATGATTATATAAATTTAACCCTGCTTCAAATTCTATAATAGGTCTCTTTGCACGTTGATTTTCTGTGAGTGGAACTGCATAATTGTTGCGTGTACTTGACAGTGCAATTACATCTTTGTGGAACCATCTATTTGATCTCGACCAAGCATTTCTGTCACGCGATGCTCTATTGATAGTCCAATAATCAACAGCAACTAATTGTCCTGTAGAATTATCCCAGCCTGTTGTATCAAATCCTTCAGTGCCATTTTCGTCCCATATGGCTCCAATTTCTTGTGCCCATGTTCCATATGATCTTATTTCTGTTTCAGGTGTTATTGTAATTGCATTGCCAACACCTTCTATATAATAAACTTTATTTTTATATGCGTCTTGGATGTCATTTGCAAATGATACCGGCAATCCATTTGTAAGAATTAATCCTGTATAATCAGTAAATGACGTTGTACCAATTAAATTTTCACTTGCATCAAAATCTTCATCTGCTAGATCTCTAATAATTATTCTACCTTTCATGCCAGAATGATATTGGCAATGGTAATATATTACATTAGGATATTGTGTGCTTGAATCACTTGCTGGCACATTCAACGTAACAATGCCACTGTCTGCGCCATTGTTTTCTACCATAGGTTCACCTATTCTATTGTCTGTGCCTGTTCCGTATTGTGTTTTAATTTGAAATGGATGTCCTATTGCATCTACATTAAATTTGTAAGTGTTTCCTTTGTAAACAATAATGTCAGGATTATCTGTAATTTTATGACTGAATACATAGGCACCATTTGCATTGTTTTCAACACCAAAACTTATAGTTGCTCCAGGAGTGCCTGGCTGGCATCTTATAGCCGAAAGTCCTTGTGGCAACCAATAGTATTCTCTATAGTTTACAAACTTGTCATGGTCAATCGGTGGTGCATACGAATATGTTTGGTTTGCTAGTAATCTATCATGTTTTATTTTTGTGCCACCTTGTGCTTCGATATCGTTGATAACATCAATGTATGGTGCGGCAAAATCAATATTGATGCCATCCGACTTATAAAGTGTTGCAGGCTCTAACTGGTAATTTGCTCTGTCATCAGTAAGTTCAGGCACATATGCATCAGTTGCCTTGTAAGAAGGCAATGTTGTGTGGCCAACATACTGAGATAACTTTTGTGTTTTTGTTGGTTCAGTTAATTGATCAAGTGTTGCTGTTAAAAAGTCTTTGTTTTTGGTGGTTTGGAAGACTTCAGGTAATAGAGTTTGCGATTTGCGTGTGCTCTTACCCATTTTAATAGTATCCCGAGCCTGATGTTCCCGACGTTATCGTAGAGTTGACACTAGTTGTAGCATTGGTGCTTGTACCAGTGGCTCCGACTGTTGATGACACTACTGTATCTGTTGCTTTTAATTGTTCAGCAGTATTAGAAGAAATAATTTGAACATTATCAACTGTAGCAGATGATATTGGCAATTGATGTCCATCTACTGTAATTTCAAACAGCGAGCCAAATGATGTTGTAGCACTAGCAGGAACAATCACAACACTCAACACGTCTGGTGCTAAAGTATTGTGCAAGTATGCCGCTAATTCTGTAAAGTAAAATGTATCTCCAAAATCCCATAATGAAATTGAGAAGTAACCATTTATTGCTTCAATTAAATTTGATTTGATCTGATTGTCTGAAACTGCTGTTGATTGATTTTTTACAACTTTAAATGTTGCCTGTAAAGATGTGTCAGCACCTTTTCCAAACAATAATACATATTCTCCTGGATTAAAAATTATTGTGTCACTTACACTTTTTAATTGATTAAGTGTTGGCAGATATGTATCATTCAATTCTGCTACTGTAGGTGATGTAGGCTCTGCTGTAAGTTGATTATTGTTTAGCCATGCTCGATAATCTGTATCATATGACTTGGTCATCACGTAACAATCTATAATATTACTCACCGATGGATCTAGTCTTCTATCTCGCGGTGCACCATGATTGTATTTGTATATTAAACTTTGTCTACCTAATTTTGCTGTGTATCCAGTTAGTTCTTCTAACACTCTGGTTGCTGAATTATAAGTTTTAAATTCATCATCTGTGTAAAAATAAAATTTCTGTCCATCAGCATAGATACTAGGATTAGTAATGTCTGCTTCTGTAGATACTGTAACAAACTCAGTAGTTTTTATTGGGTTCAATTGGTCAAATCCGTTTACTGTAACTGTTTGAAAATAAACATATTTTTCACTTATATCAGTTGTAGGTGATACTATCAATTTGAATAAATCTGGATTATCTACAACTCCATCATCGTCGCCATCAAATAATCCTACTTGTAATTTTCTTGTGTCAGAGTATCCGTCTGTGCCTACAATATTTTTAGCAATTTGCCATTTATAATCAAATGTTAGATTAGATACAAAGTCAGGCTTAGTGTTCGACTTTAGTATTGTTATAGAATCTTTAATTACTAATCCTGTTTCAGGATCAACTGCTTTAACTGATTCGTCAAAATAAAATTTGTTTCGTGAAAAACTTTGAAAAATATATTGTGTAGCTCTGTTGTAAACTGTGTACGTTAATCCATTTGTTGAAAATCTCAGTAACCATGACTGATCTAGGCCTGCACCTGTGGTGTCTTGGCTGTTAGTTAGATCAAAAGCACCAGTGTTTAAATCTTCTTCATTAATTACATACCATACTCTAGTAGTATTGTTGTATCCTAATCCAAAGTTTTTAAATGCCACAATCTTATCAATAATTGCTGTTTCTAATGCGATAGAAATTGAATCTATATAAGTTGGAATAATTTCTTTAATTTCTGCATCAGATGGAATTAGATCTGACAACACTACTGGTCCTGTGCCGTCTGCTAAATTACCTTGCCCACCATTGGACCCATCACCATCTACACTGACTACCTTTGTCCACATAATTTCAGCACTGCCTGGATGCCCTGCTGTGCCTGACATCTGTGTACCTAATTCAGTCATGAAATGGTTACCTAAGGTTGGTTCAAATTTTATTATCGCACCTGCTGTAATATATTGTAAATTTGAAATACTAGATGTGCCAACTGCTAATACACTGGAATCATCGCCTTCTTGTGTGAAATACCCTGTAACTTGATTTAATGCTTGTGTTGATTTAAACCAAGTTTTTGTTCCAGCAATTTGCGGTCTTGCAAAATTATCATAGTAAAATTGTTTTACTGCACTAGATTCAAATAAATTTGCTACCGAACTTGTAACAACTTTACGAGCATCATCTCTAGTAGTAAATGAAAAGTCAAATGATTCGGTTACAATATCTCTGTACAGCATTCCATCATCTGCAACAATATCAGTTTCCGAATAAACGCCAGTTGGATCAGTTACATCTAAGAATCTCGATGTACCGCTGATTGCTCTCACTTGTGATCTTGCTTTTGCTAATGAAGGATTTTGAGTTAAAGGAATAATTTGATAATCTTCAGGAGTAATCATTCGATTGTTTGAATAATAAACTTGAGGTGCTTGTGTTTTAATATCTGTAATACTTTGTGACCTCGCCGCATTTGTTACTGTGCTTGTAAGTGATGCTGTAAATGTCATTGTGTTTATTTGATTGTTACGCGACACATACTCAACATCATACGAAATGTTTTGCATATCAGTGGTCTGTATTCTGTAAGTTAATCCGTTGCTCTGTCTGTAGTACACACGAAAGTTGCCTACAGGCATTGTGCCATATGTACCATCTGAAAATATTAAATCAATTTGGTCTGCTGTTTTTGTTACTACTGCATATTGTTCTGTAATATTGTTTGCTAAACTGTTATAGATAACATTGTTTCCTGTGATAGCCGGAACTTTAGTCCATGACTGTTCCAATAATCCGTTTTGGTCTGTTTTGAATAAAAACACATCATCATTATTAATATTGTTTTCTTCTACACTTACAATCGTGTTCGGCAGTTGTGATGTTATTGAAAAATCTGTGCTGTTCATTTCTCCTTGTTTAAACGTGAAGAAATATCCTGATGAATTTGAACTAAATCCTTTACCGTCATTCTTGTATATGAAAGAAAGTGAATTACCTGGTACTGGATTTTCTTCTACAACAAATCCGTCTTCAATTGAAACCGGCACAATTTCAAAATCCATAGCAATTCCATTTATATTGCGTGAGAATGATTGTGATGGCAATCCTATATTACTAGAGTTTAATCTATATTGGTCTGTTGTGATGCCACCCACTGCGCCTGTGGCTTGAGGTTTTCCTATTGTTTGTGCTCTAGGCAGTGCTGAATTTAATACAGCATTAAATTGTTCTTGCCAATTAGTGTTAGTTACGTCGTTCCATAGTATAGGTGTGTTTGATAAATCATTACCGTTTGCATCAAACACTGATTCAGTTGTTGCAACAGATGTAACTTTTAGTTGTCCTGATCCTGCAATATTTCTTTTAGGTTGAAATGAAATTAATCTTGCTAATCTTAATACTGATTCTTTACGTTCAGCAAGATCAATAAAGTTTTCTCTGGCATTTAGGTCAACTCTGTATGAAATAGATTGTGCTACATATGAAATTAAATCAATCAGTGCTAGATACTCCGATGATTCAATATAATCATTAAATGACTCTGAATAGTTTAATCTAAGATAGTCAATAAGTGTACGTCTTATGGTGTCAAAATCATAAGATTTGAAGTTCGCTTGTGAAAACGTTCTGTATATTTTCTGCCAGGTATCATTTACAAGCAGGGAGTTTTGTCTATCGTTAGATGGCATAATAATATTTATAGTTTTAAAAAAGTGCTGAGTTTATGATGACTTAAGATGTAGGGTAAATTTGCGAAGGTCCAGCCATTAACCCTTGCTGAGAGTCAAACAACAAGTCCATAGACTCACCTAGACCATATCCTGTATACAGAATAGATACTTTTACTTGTAATCCTTGCTCATAATCATTAACTTCAATGCTGTCCATTTCAACTCGTGGATCATAATTAACAATTTCTTCTACATCTTCAATTACAGCATTTCGTGTTTCATCATCTAGTGGATCCATCAAATATAACCAAATATTTGTGCCAAAATTAGGATTTTCTAATTTTTCACCTTTAAGAATGTTAAAATGATTGAGTATGTCCTGTTTCACTAATTCTATATCATATAATTTTGAATCAGCAAAGTCGCGACCCACTGAACTATGACCACGAAATAGTCTTGTGTTTGCAACACCTTCTTTTGTAGCATTAACATCGCTGAAGTTTTTTACTGCCATGATTAAGATCGAATTAGATTAGAATCATCACAATCTGCACAATCGCATTTATAACATCTATCAGCATCAGTACCATCAGCTGATTCGGCAAATTCTTTCATACGTGGAGATTCACCTGTACAGTGTGAAGGTGTGTTACATTTTTTACATATAGTTTTATCTTCTGACATACAAATATTTAGCCTACATTTACATTGGCGGAGCCTGTAGCTGCCTCACCACAAACTGATGCAACATCGCCGGCATTACACACTGCTACACCGCCAACTTTTACATTGTTTGATCCTGCTACAATCGTTTGTTCTAAGTGGGGAGCAACACCATGTACCGCAACTGTATTACCATTTACAATTACTGCTTGTCCGTTTGCTTTAACACTGGTCTGTGATGGTACTAAATCTCCACCTGCTGTGTCATTGTCTCTACATATTCCTGTCATTTATTTTTTCCTCGTAAACTTTGAATAACCTTGACCTCTTGTGACCGCGTTTCCTTTGCCATCTGTCAAGTAACCACCTCCGCCCTTGACTAAGTTTTTAGAACTGTATGGTGAAGTACCAGCACTTAACCCACTAGATACAGCTTTACTGCCTTCACTAAGAATTCCTGTAGGTCCTACTGCTATTATTCTACTTGCTGTTGACACTGCACTTGCTATTGAAGCAAGATCAACCCCGGCACCCGACACTGCTCCTGACACTGCTCCTGACACTGCTCCAGACACTGCTCCAGACACTGCTCCAGACACTGCTCCAGACACTGCTCCAGCACCAGCGGTGGCTGCTCCCAACTCAGCCGGTCCTGTAAGAGCTCCTGCCTCTTCCTCTTCTTCTACAGTAAATCTTT
>Ga0307488_10002437_pt1 | contig 15755 bp, 20 predicted proteins | sample SB02metaG_FD_202248 | JGI IMG/M metagenome (GOLD analysis project Ga0307488, IMG submission 202248) | Sea-ice brine microbial communities from Beaufort Sea near Barrow, Alaska, United States - SB 0.2 | ecosystem: Environmental > Aquatic > Marine > Coastal | place: USA: Alaska | collected... | reverse complement strand
CCCCCCAAAAGCTCCTTCCCTTTCCCTGGAGATCTTCCTTTACTTCGGCAAGCTGTGGGACATCGTGTTTTGGGTGCTTAGCTTCCTTGTGATGTGCTGGAAGGGGTATAACTTGCCTTACCCGGATGGGGCGTACGAAACCGAATTCGCGTTGCTGTTCATTTACCTCCTGATCGAGCCGCCCCGCCTGTTTCTCGGGAGCAAAGGCAACAAAACCTTGACCAGCGGGCCCCTGTACGCCAGCATCGTGCTCGCCGCGTACGTGCTTTTCATGCACATCTACTACGTCGCCGGCCAGACGTTCATCACGCGGTGCGACTACGCCATCAACGTCATTTCCATAGTCTTCGTCAGCGCGCAGAGCTTGCTGGCGCTGACGCAAGCGGTGGAGGTGAGCAGGACGCTGAGGTGAGGAGTGAGTGCGTTCGTTCGTTGGGGGAAGAGGCATATAGCTTTGTAACAATCACACCGTGTTTAAAGGACCACACGGGGTACCGGTCTTTAAAGGACCACTGCACACCGTGTTTAAAGGACCACCGCGTACCGGTCGGTTCGGGAGCGCGGGTCTACCTCTCTCTCGTTACGTTTCAACTCCAACCTCATCCCCAAATGTATATTGCGCGTTTCCCAAATCCGTCAACACACTGTTTGCCGATTGTCCGCCCGTAATCACTCACGTAACATTACGCAAGACGTACACCTTATCACCCATCAAATCATCAAATCCCAACGTTTACGCCACGCTCCCCGTGATCCCCGCCCGCGGCGGCTGCAGAAACGAGAAAAAACCGCCGTCCGTGTTCGCGTCGTCGATGAACAAGTCGTCGGGGACGCGCATGGCGCCGTGCGCCGCGACCGCCGCGGTGGCCACCCCGAACGCCTGCAGCATCACGCTCCCCGCGCTGGACATGAAGAAGATGGCTGCCGTTAAAAAAAAAAAAGTGTCAGTCTTGAGTGTACAGGTGTGCTGTATATCGCGACGTATGGACAAACAGTCGCCAGCTGAGAGATAAAACAGTGCACTTGTGATGTATTTGTAAGAGCCGCGTGTACTGCTACATGTTACCAGTAGTGCACTCAAACAGTCACACAGGGGCATCAAACAGTCGGTGGGATTCGGGAAAGCCCCGTCCGGCCGTACCTAGGATGGACGCGCCGGACATGCCCAGCATCTTTTCGCGGTCGCTCACCGGTCGCTCGCCGATTTTCAGCGGCTCGGTTCTGACTAAATACACGTACGTCCACGAAGCCGCGATCAAGGCTAACACGAACAACGACGACGGGTTGGTTATGATGAAAAAAGCAAACACGAGCGCGCTGCCCAGGAAGTAGTTGATCTTGAAGTAGTTCAAGTTTTTCTGGATGCGGCCGGTGGCCTGTTTTTTTCCGGAATGTTGTATGGGGGGTTAGTGGGGAGATTACTGAAAAGGTGGGAGCTGTTTTTCAAAGCCTTTTCTGCGAAATGGAAAGATTTCCGAGGAGCAGGTCCTCCGCGAGTCTCGTGCTTGTGTCTGGACCCGGTCCAACAAACGTACCTCCGAGAAGCTCCCCGGCCTTTGATACGCGGTGCGGTCCAGGATCTCGGACATGGGTTTCCTCTGTGTTGTTTCCGAAACAAGAGGGGGAACGGGTGGGGGGTGAGCGTTTCGCGAAAACCGATGAGCTGGCGGCATTTGGCAAAAGCCAACGGCTACGCGGCAGATGAGGGGCACATCTTCGTTTTCGCGCGCGCGTATCGGGATCGGTCCACCGGGCGCGCGCTCGTACCTGTGCGAAGACGTGCATCGCGGAGTCCTTGATCTTGTTGACCGCCCCCATGAGGGGCACGCCGGAGCTCGTGACTTCGGCCATGGCTGCGGTGGGACGGAGGGAGGTCAGGGTGGGAGAACGTGAACGAGTGGCGCGCACGAAATGCGCAGACCGCGGGTGGTAAAAATGAGCACGCGCGCGTCGGTTCCGAGGGTCAGGTCCGGACCATGCGGGTCGTTCCCAGCCAGCGCGCGCGCGCGACACGCTCAACACAACGCGCATCGGGCGAACCACGAACGTGTCCCTCGCCCGCTCGCGTCCGCATCGTCCCCGGCACCGCCCCAAGCGGGCACGAGAATGGGGGAACCACCTGGCGTTCGAGACGCGCGGGGTCGCGGCAGGATCGCGCGGTGGGACCACGCATCGCGGCATCACAGCCGCGCTTTGCGCTTGAAACCGCCCGTTGTTTTCGGGTGAAAGGACGTACCTGTGTCGTCGTCTCTCGCGACGCGATGTGGCGACCGCGTTCGACCGGACAAGACAGAGAGACCGACGCAAAAGTGAAAAAGAAAGGAAGAAACGAGAATTTTGGAAAAAGCAAGTCGACGCGGATGGGGATGTATTGTTCTCGGCGCACCCGCGGACCGCCCCGCCGGCGCACCCGGTATGGCGGACGACGTGGAAAAGGCGATCTTGTTCGCGTTCGACCAGTCCGGCGCGGTCGCCCCGGAGCTCCGCGAGCGCGCGGTGGGGTACTTACGGGATGTACAGGTAAGCACCACGAACCGCGTGGGTTCGTTTCATTCGTTGTTTCCATGTTTCGTCGGCGGCACGCGACGACACAAAAACCCTCGCGCAGTTCGTGGACGGGCACCGGTGGCAGGCAATACATTAGTCAAACAGGGTTTGTTTTGAAGGAAACGCTGATGGACACACGTTCGCGAATAGTGTTGCACGCACTGCAAATCATTCCTTGTACTGACGCTAATGGAGCGCAGCAGTACTCGAAGAGACACCACCACCTCCCCCAATCTAACGTCGATCATCGTCGTACCCATCGTTCCCTTCTTTTTTTCTTTAACATTCAATCAGGCGACCCCCGACGCCTGGCGCGCCTGCGTGGACCGGTACCAGTGCACGAGTTACCCCGAAGTCAAGTTCTGGTGTTTACAAACCCTGGCGCACGCTTTCCTCGTTCCGAACTTGTTAGCCGAGTTACCCGAAACCGACGTCGCGGTGTTGCACCGAACAATGATGGGGTTCGTGGGCGACGCCGTGGCGAACACCAGGTTCGTGTGTGCCTGCTTTCCCAAATCCAAAGACTGTGTTCCCATACACCAGACTGAAACTTTCTTTTACCTATCCTAAGCGGTTCCGAACCCGGAGGCGTCCCGCCTTTCCTTAAAAATAAACTCTCCCAGTGCGTCGCGCTCGTGGCGAAGATTCACTTCCCGGACCGGTGGCCGGGGTTTCTTCGTGACTTTCTGGGCCTACTCTCAACGGGGAACTTATCAAACGCCGCAGATATGTTCTGCCGCGTCTTAGACGCGGTGGACGAAACGTGCGTGTGCGGCGCGTTCGGCGACGCCTTCGACCAGCGGTGCGCGGCGAGGGTCAAGGACGCGATGCGAAACGACGCCGTCGCGCTTACACAACTGGTGGATGCGTTCGCGACCCTGATTGCCTGTCCCGATTTGAAAATAGCCACAGCCGCGACATCAACGGCGATGCGTTACGTGGATTGGATGGACGTCTCCCTGTTCACGTCCGTGAGGACGCAATCGAACCCTCCGCAATCGCAATCCATCGCCGACGCGGCGCGCGTCGCCCTGACCTCACCCAACCCCGACCGCCGGGCCGCCGGTTGCGCGTTCTTCACCTCTTTGGTGGCGAAAGGAATGGACCACTCCCAAAAAATAGAACTCATCACCGGCTTACGGCTGGTGGACGTGTGCGCGCACCTGCACGCCGTGTCCGTCGGGGACGAGGACGAGGACGCCGCGGTGTGCGCGGCGCAACTCACCGCCGCGGTGGGACACGAACTTCTCTCATGCTTGCGGGCGGGCGACGCCGCGGCCGGGGCGGACCAAACCGAGCCGCACGCCGCGTCCCCCCCGACGCACACGCTCACGCAAGCCGCTTTGTTAACCGACACCCTGATGCCCACCGGCGTGGCGCACTTGCGGAACGACGACGAACGCGTCGTCGCCGCGGCCCTTCCCCTGTGCGCCGCGTACGTGCACCGTTTGAAAGCCGATCGCGGGTCGAGTGGCCGAACGATCGAAGGGAAGAAACGAGACAACGGGGTGGTACAGGTTTCGCGGGACACCGGGGGTTTCGGGTTCGGGGACGGCGGCGTGCTAGGCTTTGGAGGCGTACTAGGTGCGGGGCTTTCCCAATCACCACGCTCCGCCTTCGCGATTGCGCATACTCGTCCTGCGAAGGGACGTCTTACGACCAGAAGGGCGCATTCCCGGAGGACTGTTACCCTGACTGTTTTCGTAATACTATGGAGTACAGTATTTCCAATCCCTCATACTATGGAGTACGGTATACCCTTTCCAATCCTGGATATACACATCACGACCGACTGACACTTTCTTTTTTATCGGGCCAGGAGGTGGGGACTCGCAATCTCCGACACAATCGCACTCACGGAACGTCGGCCCGGTGTGTGTCAACCCGGAAACGGCGCGTGGTGCGCTCGGGGCAATCGCGAGCGCGTGCGTCGCGCGCGGTGCTTTCCCGGACGAACGACGCGCTGGGGTTGATTTCTCCCGAGGCGATTGCCACCGTGTTAAGGAAGCCGAGGCGGAAACCGCTGAGGTCCGACGGGAGTTGGGCGTGCTGTTCCGCGCGGTGGCGCGGTGCGCGCCCCCCATCGCGCTGCACGCGGTGCGAAGCGCGCTGATCGCGGCGTTGCCGTTGGGTAGTGACGGTCAAAGCGCGTCGCAACAGAAACCAACATGGCAGCAAGTCGAATCCGCGGTCGCGGCGGTGCACTCGCTGGGCGAAGGCGCGAACGACCCCGCGGTGAAACCCGGGTGCGAGGGTTTCTTGACGGATGCCAGCGTCGCGGGTAACGGGTTGACCCATACGGACCAGTTAAACGCGTCTTCGCCTTTAGGCGAGTTGTTCGAGTTTGTGGTGTCGCGGTGGAACGGCGAGATTTTTGGGGAAACGAATTCTTCGCTGCAGCAGTGCGCGTTGCACCCGCAAAGCAACCCGTCCGCGTCGCACCGCTTGGTCGCCCCGGTGTTTCTGGAAACCTGCGTCCGGTACCACCTCGCGGTGGCGCGGAACCCGGGTCAGTTACTGCTGCCGGTTTTGGCTGCGTTTCTGGACCAAAGAGGTAAGGGCCTTTCCCAATCACCACACGCCGCCTCCCTGAATGCCCATACCCCGACTGACCCTTTCTTTTTTATCGTATCAGGCGCGCGGCACCCCGACCCGGAAGTCGCGGCGCGGGCGTGTTACCTTTTCTCCAAGTTCGTCAAGCCCCTGCGCCCGCAAATCGCGGCGTATTTACCGGAAGTTTTAAGCGCCATGGAGGGGGTTGTTTTGTCGTGCGTGGAGCCGTTACAAGTGGAAATGACGAGGGTCAACGGAAACACGCAAAGCTTGAACAAAGGCACGGGCGGCGCCATGGCGACGGTCGGGAACGACGACCGGCTTTACCTGTACGAAGCGTTGGGGTATTTGCTCGGCACGGAGGACGACGCGATACCCGCGCGGACGCAAATCGAGTTGACGGAGACGTATTGCACACGGTTGAGGCACCGGTTGAGTTTGGCCGCCGCGCAAAACGACTCGCAAACCGCGGCGCGATGCATCGTGGGCATGGCCAACATCGCCAAGGGCTTTTCGGTTCGGCTCGCGACGGAAACTCGCCCAGAGATCGGCGTGGCGCTTTGCGTCGGTCTGGAGATGGCGACGAGCAGTTTAAGTCACTTCGACACTCAAAACGACGGTGCCTCAGTTTTGATTCGGCAACGCGTCGTGGCGTACTTCCAAAGGATGGTACAAGGCGTCGGCGAACGCGCGTTTCCGTTCGCAGGTGCGTATTGGGCCTTTCACCAAATCCACCGACTGTTTTGCCGATTGTCCAGAGTAATTACCCACACACATTACGAAAGACTGACACTTTTCTTGTACAATCGCAGTCCCGCTTGTTCACAAAATCGCGCAAAGCGGCACCAAGAAAGACCTGAAAGAGTGTTTCGTGCTTTGCAACCAACTCGCGGCGACGTTTAAGGTAAGTATTTCCCAATAACCACATTCCGCGGACTGATTGCCCATACGCGACTGACACTTTCTTGTTAATCTCTCAGGACAAGCTGGGGGTTTTCATTACGCAAGTGAGCCCGCTTTTGGTGGAACAAACGATGAACGCGCTGGCGCCGTTTGTCTCCCCCGACGGCAGAACCCACGGCGTGCTCGGGTTGGTGCGGCGCATCGGCGACGTTGCGAACTTCCTATCCGCGGCGGACGCGGCCATCGCGACCGACCAAATGACTCCCGAAAAAGAAGCGGAGTTCAACGCGCTGAAAAACACGGAGGACTCAAGAGAGGCGCGCGAGCTGGAAGTCGCCTTCGTGGCGCACGTCCACGCGCTAGGATCGAACCAGCTCGTGTTCGCGCTGCAGGGTGGTGACTTACCACCTGTTCGCGAGGGTGTCCAAAATTTGATGACTACAATCACCGCGACTCGGGAAACCGTTCTGGCGAGCCTTGCCGCCGCCGCCGCCGCGCACCCCAGCGCGGTGTCGCGCAAAGCCGCGGTGCAGGCGCTGACGAAGCTGGCGCTTCATTGGTTCCCAATGGCGCCGAACAACCAAACAAACGAACCCGTACCCGGTTTCTCCCAGTTCGCGGTTGAGGTCGTCGTGAACGAGTGCTGCGTCGCCGCGGTGCTCCGAGGGGACTTGGACGTTCGGGACGCCGCGGGCGCCGCCGCGGTTGGTGAAACAGGTTAGTATTTCCCACTCACCACATTCCGCGGACTGATTGCCCATACGAGACTGACACTTTCTTGTTAATCGTATCAGTGGCGTTTCAGCGCCTCGCCCTCGAACGCTTGGGGCCGTTTTTTGCAACGCAGCTGCGAGACGAAGTTTTAGTGAAACGATTCGGTTTGGACCATTCGCTGGCGAACGAGTACATCGCGGCAGTAGCCTCAACCGCGCAAACCGCGCACCGAGACGCGCGCGCGGTGATCGGCCGGTGCCAGCAGGTCGTCGGGGGCGCGAGGCCGGCGTTGCGGAAAAGACCGTGCAAGCGGTGACGTAGCGAGGGAGGCGTGTTGTTAATCGAGAGAACGCGTTGGCGTTAGTTTCATGCTGTCTTTTTGGCTCGAGTGCTCCTCAGTACGCCACGTGGCCGGCCTTCAGTAGTTGACACCCACCGCCACATCGTGACGCACACGCCCTTTGCGCACGCGTTTCGCGGATTTTCTCGTTTCACGCGAGTTACTACTGTGGCCCCTCCACTCCAACGGACCGACCATGTCCTGTGTCGCCATGGCCTCCGTTAGGGCGGTGGCGGGCGCGGCGCCGATGGCGCGTTTTCGTGTCGTCGCAAAGTCGTCGCGTCGGCACGTCACTTCTTTCCGATTCACGCGGTTGCTCTCCGCCACCTCTGCCACGGACGCCCCGCACGTCACCGCTAAACCCAAAGTCGTGGTCATAACGGGTGCGAACACGGGGTTGGGTTTCATCAGCGCGCGGGAGATTGCGGCGAAAGGACACGTCGTGGTGCTCGCGGTGCGTGATTTACGCAAAGGCGAAAAAGCAGTGGCCGATATCAAAGACCATCTTTCTGTTTCCTCGAAACACGACGACGAGCGCACCCAACTGCACGTCATGAGACTGGACCTTTCCGATTTACAAAGCATAGACCAATTCGTGACCGAGTTCAAAGAAAAGTACAGCCACTGCGACGTTTTAATGAATAACGCGGGGGTGATGGCGATTCCGAACCGCGAGTTAACGGTGAACGGCATCGAAAAGCAAATGGGCACAAACCACATGGGACACTTTTACTTGACCGAACGAATGATGCCGCTGTTGTTCGCCGCTGAAGGACGGCCTCGTGTTGTTAATTTATCATCCGTCGCGCACGAGTGGGGGCAGATTGATTTCGAGAATGTTAATTCAGACGGGTTCTTTGGGTACCTTGGCTCGGGGTGGCTGACGTACGGGCGAACCAAGGTAAGGGCCTTTCCCATTCACCACACACCGACTCCCTGATCGGCCCGATTACCCTGACTGTTTACTCATACACATTACGAGAGACTGACACTTTCTTTTTGATCGTATCAGCTGGCGAACTTATACTTCACCTACGAACTCCACAGGCGCTTGCGCCACTTCGGCGGCGACGGAAACCGGGTTGACGTGAACGCCGTGCACCCAGGGGTGGTTGATACCGAGCTCCCGAGGTCTTTGTCCCTGAATTTCTACCCAGCGCTGAAAGAAATCGGGGGTTTGATAACCCCCGAACAAGGCGCGCGCGGGCAAATCGAACTCGCGATCGGCGACGCGTTTGAAAACGTAAGCGGGAAGTACGTCGCGGAGAAATCCGGGGCGAATAAAAAGGGCGTTCACGAAATAACGGAATCGTCAAAGTGGTCGTACGACCGGGACGCGGCGGCGCGGCTGTGGAAAGTCTCGAAAAGCATGACGGGGGCGACCTGGGACGTGCTGGGGGAAAGCGCGCAGGTGAAAATTTAACCCCGAGCCCGCTTTTGGGTGGCGTCTTTTTACTTCAGAAGTATGAACAAGACTCGTTCGTTCCACTCGCGTTACGTTCGTCACTACTCCGTGCAATCGATCGTTATTCACTCGCCGATGCCGCAATAGCCGCGGATGGTGAACGGCTCGTGCTTGACCTGGGGCTCCTGCTCGATCTCGGGCTCTTGCTTGATCTCGGGCTCCTGCTTGATCTCGGTGAACTCTCCGGCTCGCGCTTGACCCGCTTCGACCTCGGCAGAGCCGCGCGTGCCGTTTTGCACGCCGCGCAGTTCTGTTTCAACTTGAAGTGAGGGCAAGGGTTGCACGCTGTGCAGCTGTTTTTCAGCTTCCCGTGAGGGCAGGGGTTGCAGTCCGCGCAGAAGCGTTTCACCTTGCCGTGAGGGCAGGGGTTGCAGTCCGCGCAGCTGCCTTTCACCTTGCCGTGAGGGCAGGGGTTGCAGTCCGCGCAGCTGTCTTTCCGCCTCCCGTGAGGGCAGGGGTTGCACGCCGCGCAGCTGTCTTTAGGCTTGCCGTGAGGGCATGGGTTGCACGCCGCGCAGAGGTCTTTCCGCTTGCCGTGCGGGCAGGGTTTGCAGTCCGCGCAGTGGCCTTTCCGCTTCCCGTGAGGGCAGGAGTTGCAGTCCGCGCAGTTACCTTTCCGCTTCCCGTGAGGGCAGGGGGTGCACACCGCGCAGTTGAATTTCTGCTTGCCGTGCCTGCACTGCGTATGCCCCATCACTCCCGATCCGCCGTCGCGTTACGCCCCCTTCCGCGCGCACTTACGCCTCTTCTGGCTCTGCGCGCCTCGTTGTGCGCTCGGACGCGAAGAGGGAGTCGTGGCTTGGTATCGTTCGTTCCCAGATTTTTTAAGAAGATTTGGAACGCACGAAGACAGGTGACTGGACGCGCTTTTCGCTCCACCTCCGCCACGTGGCACCTTCATCATAACAGCACGCACCATGCACGCGGCGGCACCGGTCGCGGGCTCCCCGGCCGCCCGCGCACTGCGTGTACACGGTTACACGATGTCTTCGCTTGTTCTGCACCGCGTCGTTTTCACCCCCCGCGCGCGCCCGCGGTGTTCGCGCGGCTCGCCGAAAAGATCATCGCGATCGGTTCGTTCGATGGGTGCCGTTAAAAAAAGCCGCGACCGGTGTTTGTGTCTCCGCGCTTCCTCCGACGACGACCAACCCATTGCCCGCCCCCCCCCCCTGGACGACGACCCCGAGCTCGACTCGCTTGAGCGAGACGTGCTCGTCGCGGACATCGCCGCGGGCGAGGCGAGGGAGAAATTAGCCCGGGCGGTGGAGCACCGACTCGGCTTTGGAAGCGTCGAATCCATGGACGAGGCGGATACCCTGTTCAACGCCTCGCCGTTCGCGCGCGTGCGGTGCGAGTACGGGTACATGCAAAGCAACGCTGGTGTGTTTATCGACGTGAGCAAAACGCGACCTCCTGGTGTTCCCAAGAACGTCCTCGCGATATCCAGTGCGAACTTTACGCGAGAACTTGGGGAGATGGTGAAGTATTTCAAGAAAACCGAATCCGCGGATGACGCGATTCTCGCCGTGCCGTTCAGCGGCGACGAGCTCGACAATGTAGTTCCTGGAACGGTATCGCAACCGGACGCGGATACTATGTCCGCGCTTCGCGACGAGCTGGAAACCCTGACGTTGAGTAACGCTGGGATCTGGGAACGGGAACACGCGCGGCCGCAGGTCGCGGCGCCTTTAATAATAAAAGGCCCGTACCTCGCGCTGTGTTTCCTGCTGGACGTTTTGTTCCCGGAAAACAAACCCATCCCGCGGTTTTGGTTCCTGGAAACCGTGGCGAGGATGCCGTACTTTTCGTACAACACCATGCTAACGATTTACGAGCTGCTGGGGTGGTGGCGGCGGTCGTCCGAGCTGCAAAGAGTGCACTTCGCGGAGCAGTGGAACGAGTATCAGCACTTGCTCGTGATGGAATCGCTGGGGGGGGATCGATCGTGGCGGGATCGATTTCTCGGGCAGCACGCGGCTATTTTTTACTTTCTGTTCATGTGTTTAACCTGGCTCGCGTCGCCGGCGCTGGCGTACAACTTCTCCGAACTAGTGGAGGCGCACGCGGTGGATACGTACGGGCAGTTCGTGGATGAAAATAAAAAGGTGTTGCGAACGCTTCCGGCGCCGCGCGTGGCGAAGGTATGGAACTTTCCCAAGCACCACACTTCGCCTCCCTGATCACAGCCCCTACTTGACGTCCACTCATTAAAAGGAAGTACACTACTGGTAACGCTTACCAGTACTCGCGGCTCTTACAAATATATCACAAGTGCACTGCTCGCGGAATACAAGTTACGAACGTCACGACCGACTGACACTTTCTTTTGTACCGCCTCAGGCGTATTGGACGTCCGACGATTTGTATCTCTTCGACGCGTTTCAAACCGCGCGCCCGAAACGCGCGCTTCGTCGCCCGCGGGTCAAGTCCCTGTATGACGTGTTCAGTGCGATCCGGGACGACGAAGCGGAACACGTCGCGACGATGGGGGAGTGCCAGATGGAAGGGAGCGCGATGGCGGACGTGCGGAAAGTCGATTTCGTGACGTTTTTGGTCACCGCTTCGATCGCGGCGAACTTTTGGGTCACCGCGTTGATTGAAAAAACGGGCGGCACGGAGATAGCGGCGACGGAGCTTGATCTCGGGGAGATGCTCGGCGAAGACGGGGTGTTAGCGGCGGCGGCGAGGTTGCTGTCATTCCTGCCGTTCATGTAAAACAAAACAAGACGACGACGACGTGTTGTTTACAAAGCGAAGATTTATGGAAGAACGTCCCGCGCGGCGCTTGGAACCAACGCCGAGCGTTTCTCTCCCGTACGGCAGAATCGTTTTTCCGGAGTTATACCTCCCCTTCACCACCTCCACCCTACAAAGCTCTACGCTTCAATCCCCCCCGCTGGCAGGAACCTGGCGCCTCGCTCCGAGAGTTTGGCGAAAGCTTTTGCGAAGGAATCGAAAAACGCGGTTTGGTCGTCGCCGAACAGTTTGAACCACGGCGCGAAACCCACGTCCACGTGCAACGCCTTGTCCGTGGAAAGCCAAAGCAGCTCTTTAGGCTCGTCCACGTACTCCCGTTTGAAGTAGCTGTTGTCGAACGTGAGCCACTTTTTCGTCCAGCTCTGGCCGCCGGGCATGCCGAAGGACTCGGTGCCGTCCTTTCGAGGAGGCGCGAATGGACACCCGCCCGATTGAGATGAAGCGTTTGAAGTATTTCCAATCACCGGACACCCCCCGGTGTACCTGGTGGCTTTCTTCGTTCCAATTCCGAAAGCAGTCGTGCCACTTCTTTCCGCGAACGCCCGTCCTATGGTGTGCGCCCCCGAAAGCGCCACGATTTCTTCATCCCCAAACCCCATCCGGTAAAAAACGCGGCGCAAGTGTTCTGAGGCGTCGATTGTTTCGTCGCCCGCGAACGGCGGCTCCGCGTCGGGAAGGTTCCCCTCTTTCGGGCACTGTGTTTGCGTCAAAACGTCTACGCGTCCGTATTTCATGGGTATGACCGGCCCCCCCGCCACCTCAATCGCAGTCGCCCCGCCCAGTTGAATGATATCCGCCCACGAAAGGTTCGGGAACCGCTCCTTCATGGGCGCTAGGTACGTCAAGGCTTTCCGTAAACCCGCGTTCGCCCCGTGGCTCATCTCGGTGTCGAACCGGATGCTGCCGTTCGCGCCTCCGCAATCCGGCCATTGGGCCACGGAATCGTCGTACGTCCCCGCGTCGTGCCACGCCAACCGCAGCAGAATCGGGTGGCAGTTCACGCTGTCGATTAACTTACGGAGCTCGCGTCTGCAGTTCTTGATGTCCGCTTTGTACGAGTCGACGTTAATTGGGTTGTGAGACGACAGGTCGGTCACGCGCCGTCGCGCGGACTCGGCGGACATCGCGTTCACGACGACGGGTTCCGACGACGCGGTCGGAAAAGTTTCTTAAACGCCCGCGGAACGAAACACGCAAGGGACGAGAAGTGGAGACACGCGACGGACGCGTGCGCCGTGTGCTTTGAACCCTCGTCGACGTCGCGTCAGAAGCCTTCACTCATCATCTCGAAACAGATTTCGGGATTTCCGACGTTGCCGAAAAGCAATCTACGCGTCGAAACACTTTCGTCGCGCGGCGACCGCGTCATGCGCCACGCGCGTGCTGTGGTACACCGCGCATTCCTCGAACTCCTCAACTCGACGTGTGCGTGGAACGCACGGGCGATCAATCGGTGCGCGAATTCGCGTTGCACGCCCGTGGTGCACACCGCGCCCTTTGCGATTCGGACGGTTCGCTTCCACATACTTCCAATCACCGCGAGGCACGCGTGGACGGGCAGCGGCGGCCCGACCCGAGCGGACAACTCCCGGGTCGGGCGGCACGACGAAAGGCCGGCGCCACCCCCGGTGTGCCAGACTTGCCACCGCCGGTTCTGTGCTTGTACAAGTACCAGCAAGGTACCGATCGAGCCCCAAAAACCAGGTCCTGAAGATTGCTGCCAGTCGACGCCGCAGTGCAAGTTTTGCGTCTGGACTTTGTACGAGGAATTAGCGCGGAAGTACGAGACAGCCACCGCCAAGGGAACGACCAAGTGATACCATACTAGTAGGCTGAAGGTCCGTAGCTCGATCCTCCACACGAGAATACTTTCGTACCTTTTACAAGATGGATTGGAAGTCGAGCGGCGATTTATTCGCGGCGCCGCCAAACGAATCAGATTTCGTGTTCGTAAACGGGCTACGGTTCGTGGTGCCGTATAGCTTCGATTTCGTGTGCCACGTCAAGAAACGACAGGAAGGAAAAAACATCGTGGAGTTGTTCACCACCGAATTCCCCAACCGACCGCGGTGTTATTACGAAAACGCGTATCAACAAGGACTTTTGCGCGCGGAGAAGGTGACGCCGGCGAACAACGGAAGTTTGAAGCGGAAAAAATCCGCAACTACGGATGAAAAAAATGAGGAGGATGATGATAAGCAACACCCCGCGGCACCTACCGAGACGACCGAGACGAAAACAGAAACGACTGCAAAGACGGCCTTCGAACAACGAGTTACCACCCCGAAGGTACAACCCTTGACGTCGCTAAAAGCGGGCGAGCGTTTGCGCCACGCGTTGCACCGGCACGAGCCTCCTTGTTTGGCCGATCCGATTGTCGTGATCAGGGTCACGCAAAACATGGTCGCGGTGTGCAAACCCGCCACCACGCCCGTGCACCCGACCGGGCAGTACCGAAGAAACACCGTGCTCGGGTTGTTGGCGTCGCAGCGGCCGGATCTCGGCCGGTTAAACCCGGTGCACCGGCTTGATAAGAACGTCAGCGGGTTGCTTTTACTGGCGCGGAACCCGGAAACCGCGAACGCGTTGCGTGAAGAGGTGCAGAGCCGCTTGGTGCGGAAGAAATATCTCGCCGTGGTGAGTACTGCAGTCAAAAAAATTGACGGCCGGTCGTCCGATTCTCGCGGAAGCATTTTCGAAACCTTTCAGGGGAACAACGTTGTCACCGTCTGCAACGCGATCAAGTACGACGCGCGGGCACACATCGCGAGTTGCGCGCCTTGCGAAACCGCAACGCAGGACGGTTTCAAAACCGCGGAGACCAAATTCGCGCTCGTCGCCGTTTCCGCCGACGTCGCGAAGCGTAGCTCTGTTGGAAAAGAAGGTCCCGTGATTCAAATTTCCGAAAGGCTTCCCCTCAACACCGCGCTTGTGCTTTGCGAGCCCGTGACCGGCCGGACGCACCAGATCCGGGTACACCTGCAGGTTCTGGTGCGTGATTCCCACTGAACACGTTCCGCCGTTGCGATTGCCCATACTCGTCCTGCGAAGGGAGCATTACCCTTCCCTGTTTACGTAATACACGTCACGACCGACTGACGCTTTCGGCTTTATCGTACCAGGGCTTCCCAATCGCGAACGACGTTAAGTACGGCGGTTTGGGCACGGGCGACTCGGCGAGAATCGAAGGGCAACTGAAAACGTGTCGCGAGCTGACAATCGGTGACGGAATCGGGAAAAAAACCTCGAGTGATTGCTGTCCAGAGACGTCACACGCGCCTGTTGAAACAATCAACAACCCTGAATGGCCTTTGTGTCCGCACTGCCCGATGGTGGCGCACGGCGCGCGGGATTTCGGGGATGGCGAAAAAAACGAAAACGGAAAAGACGAACCCGGCGGATCCGCACAGACGCGCGCTGAAGACTTGGAGCGACTGTATCTTCACTGTTCCAGGTACGACGGGCCGGCTTGGTCGTTCCAGGCGCCGAATCCGGTGTGGGTGCCGAGCGATGTGGTGGTGGATTTGGACCGGGAGCGAGGGTAGCGATGAGGACATTTAGGTTTAGCGGCGGAGACAAATTTACTGAAACATTTAATTGTGCTGCCTTTTTACTGTCGCGCTTGGAATCTTCTACGCACAACACGGCGCACAACGACGCACCCTTCACTTTGTCTTCCAACGCGGTGATCGGTATGACAAATCGCGCGCAAAAGAGGAAGAGCGAACGCCGCGATGCTAGCGCGGCTAACGCGGGCGAGGCCATCCCCGGCCTTTTCAACGACATCGTCGTCACGCACATTCTGAGATCTGAGTATTTCGACGACCCCGCCGATCTCGCACGGCTCCCAGCGGTGAGCCGTGCGATGCGCGACACGATGGCAGGAACGGGGCTTCAATTTGAGGAGCTTGACGAATATGACGCCGTGGAGCTCGGATGTGTAAGCGCGGTGCAGCGCATGCAACGGCAAGGTCCCCTGTCGCGTCAAGAACGCCTTTGTCAGGCAGCGGCGAGGAGCGGACAGCTCGAAGAGTTGAAGCTGTTGCGCGCGGACGGCTGCCCGTGGGATAAAGACACGTGTTGGGCAGCGGCGGAGGGCGGGCACCTGGAGGTGCTGCAGTGGGCGCGCAAGAACGGGTGCCTATGGGACTGGCCGACGTGTCGTGCGGCAGGCATCTCGAGGTACTGCAGTGGGCGCTCGCTAACGGCTGCTCGTGTGACCAGAAGGGGACGTGCAATAGCGCGGCATCAGGCGGGCACCTCGGTGTACTGATATGGTTGCGTTCGATCGGCTGCGAGTGGGACCAGTGGAATGCAGCGGCGAAGGGCGGGTACCTTGATTTGCTACAGTGGGCGCTCGCGAACGGCTGTCCATGGAGCGAGTATACGTGCTCGGGGGCGGCGGGGGGTGGGCATCTCGAGATACTACAGTGGCTGCGTGCGAATGACTGCCCGTGGGGCACAAGCACGTGCCAT
>Ga0307488_10002436_pt1 | contig 15757 bp, 9 predicted proteins | sample SB02metaG_FD_202248 | JGI IMG/M metagenome (GOLD analysis project Ga0307488, IMG submission 202248) | Sea-ice brine microbial communities from Beaufort Sea near Barrow, Alaska, United States - SB 0.2 | ecosystem: Environmental > Aquatic > Marine > Coastal | place: USA: Alaska | collected 2017-05-06 | reverse complement strand
ACGAGCCCCTGTACTCTCAGAAACTGGAAGGTTCAGTGGTGAGTACCGTGTGGAGGGGACTCACGACCGACACCCGGCCGACCAGTCTCGAGTTATTAAACCCTAAACTGTAAATCAGTGTGATATACCCCTCAGTTTCTTAGGGTAGAGGGGATCGTACCGCGTAGACTACCTGTAACGATGACTTTCGACCAGTTCAAAGGAAGAAATATAAGACGGACACATATAAAAAGGAAGAACGCATGGGCGTTGGAAAAAACGGCTTCTTGTCGTCCGCAAACGCGGCATGGCGGAGCGCCGCGCCGGTGGCGGCGGTACTTCCAGTGTTCCAGAGCCTGTGTATGACTTGCGGGAAGACGCTTCTCTGGCGGCGGCGGCCATTCGGCGCGATGGTGTCGGCGGCGCGCTCGGCGTGTGACGAGTTAACTCTCGAGTCGTTTATGTGGGGAAACGCTAAACCTGGACGAGCTTGGGATGCGGCAGGCGGCGATTGAATTACACGAACACGCACTGTGCGCGCCACCGACGCCGTCGCGCCGAATCTGCCGCCGCCGGCAGAGGAGCGTCTTCGCACACGCAACACGAAACCTCTGGTACCCTGGAGGTACCGCCACCGCCGCCGCGGCGCTCCGCTATGCCGGCATCTTGCTCGCGCCTGGGACCGTTTTTCCACGGTTTATAAACTCTCAACCTGCTCCAGCCCCTCCGGTCCGCGTCCATCTGACCAAAAACTAAAATTAAAAAATGTCCCTTTCAACCCTAAATCCGTGAGCCGTGCTGCGCCGCGGCTGACAAGCCACAACTGCGGCGCACGGCAACGACGGGGGTTCGCATGGCGACGCGAGACACGCAGCGCAGGGGCGCGGGCGGCGGCGGGGGCGCGGCGGGGGCAGGCGGAAGTGGTGGGGAGACGGCGGCGGGCGGGCATTTCCCGGAAGAGGCGCCGCGGCACCCCGAGGATGACAACGACGCCCCAAACGAGCTGCTCGCCCCCCTGCTCGAGGAGTGGCACGAGTGCTGGTGAAGCACGTGCTGGAGCGGCTGGAGCCCATCGATTGCGCCATGCTCGCGCAGGTGGGGAAGCCGTGGCTGGCGGTGGTGGTGGCCAACAACCTGCCGCGTGCGGGAAAAAGCGTGGGGTTGCCGCTCAAACTGGTGGACTTCGTCGGGTCCGAGAAGCGGCTGGCTTGGGCGAAGTCGAACGGATGCCCGTGGACCGAGCGGACGTGCGCATTCGTGGCTGCGGGCGGGCAGCTGGGGGTGCTGAGTTGGGCGCGGGATCACGGCTGCCCGTGGCATATGAGACGTCCGCATGACGCGGCCGAGCCAGATGTCAGTGTGGGGACGTGTGCATCCGCCGCTCTGAACGGGCACCTGGAGGTGCTGAGGTGGGCGCGGGAGAACGGCTGCCCGTGGAATATGTGGACGTGTGCACGCGCCGCGGAGGGCGGGCACCTGGAGGTGTTGCAGTGGGCGCGGGAGCACGGGTGCCCGTGGGGGAGGACGTGTACATCCGCTGCCAGGGGCGGGCACCTGATTGTGTTGGCGTGGGCGCGGCAAAACGGCTGCCCGTGTAATGAGACTACGTTGTGCTGCCGCCGCTGAGGGAGGGAACCTGGCGGTGCTGCGGTGGTTGCGGGCGAACGACTGCCCGTGGGATGGCAGTACGTGTGATTACGCTGCTCGGGCCGGGCACCTGGAGGTGTTGAAGTGGGCGCGGGAGCAAGGCTGCCCGATGCACTCACTGACTTGTGCTCGCGTCGCTGAAGGCGGGCACCTGGAGGTGTTGAGGTGGTTGCGGGAGCACGGCTGCCCGTGGAGCTCGCTTACTTGCGATCTCGCCGCCAAGGGCGGGCACTTGGAGGTGTTGAGGTGGGCGCGGGCGCACGACGCCCCGTGGGATCAGCAACTGATGTGCGAACTCGCCGCGGGGGGCGGTCACCTAGACATGCTGATATGGATGCGGCAGGAGCACGGTACAGCGGTGCAAGTTGAACCAATGAAACCCATGTCTAAAGCGCTTGGAACTAAGCGCTTGAAACCAAAATATCATAAACTGCGTTCAAGCTTTGCTTTCAATTTCAACTTGCGCCACTAAAATAAGGGTGCACGTGGAATGCGTGGACATGTGGCGCTGCCGCCGAGGGCGGGCACCTGAACGTGTTGAAGTGGGCGCGGGCGCACGGCTGCGAGTGGGACGCGTGGGTATGCGCACTTGCAGCCCGGAGCGGTCACCTGGCAGGGCGGCGGTGCAGGTTGACCCTTGGTTGACCCTTGATTGACCCCATGTTAACCCCAAGTTGACCCCAGATTTGCCCAAGATTTACCCCAGGTTGACCCCAAGGGTTTGTTGACCCCAGGTTGAACGCGCTTGGTCTCATCAATTCACAGCATGAAGAACCGCCTTTAAACTTTGTGTTTTCAATTTCAACTTGTGCCACTAGAACCCGGAGGTGCTGAAGTGGCTTCGGGAGCACCGATGTCCGTGGGATGAGTATACCGTTCAGCGTGCCTCCACGGCCGGGCATGACGAGGTGCTCCAGTGGGCCCTCGCCAACGGCTGCCCCATGCCAGCGGCGATGGTGGAGGCTGAGCGCAAAGTGGAGGAAGCGGAGGCCAAGCGCGTGGCGAAGGCGGAACGCCAGAAGACGGCGAAGCGTAAGGTGGAGGAGGCGGATGCGAAGCGGAAGGTGAAGGCGGAGCTCAGAGCACACAAGGTGGAGGAGGAGGATGCGAAGCGCACGGCGAAGGCGGCGCGCAAGGCATGCAAAGATGATGAAGTGGATGCGAAGCGGAAGGCGAAGGCGGCACGCAAGACATGCAAGGATGAGGAGGCGGAGGTGAAGCGCCTGGCGGCAGGGGAGCGGAAGCAGGCGGCGGAGCTCAAGGTGGAGGAAGCGGATGCGAAGCGCAAGGCGAAGGCGGAGCGCACGGCATGGGCGATCATGGCGGAAGCAGAGGCGAAGCGCGTGGCGAAAGCGCAGCGCAAGGTGGAGGAGGCGTAGGCGAAGCGCGTGGCGGAGGCGAGAGAGACGCTTGTGGCTGTGATAGGGCGATTATGCTGCTCCTTTGATATCTACGTTACTGCGGCTGTCCTTGTGATACAATGTCTTCACTTCTTCTTCTGCAGCTCCTAGTGCCGCCACGGGACGTTTATCCTCCGCGTTGTTTTCCTTGAAGACTCCAGCTCGATGACCTCCGTCGCCGCCGCCGCCGCCGCGACCAGACGGCCCAGTCATCACAGGGACGCGAGACGAACATCGTTTTTGAAACGGCTGAAAGTAACGGCTTTGGTGACGAGGCTGACCTCAATCTGAACAGATCTGACCAGATTCTTGAGTGCGACACGGAGGATGTGCGCGAACCGTCGCATGCGTGTGCATCACTGCGCGTGCACACAATACGCGCTTGGCAGCACGCGCTCGCCCCGTCGCGCGCACGTGCATACCCCCGTTAACCTACCCCAGCACACCCCGCGGCCGCGCGAGATTAACCGACGGCGCGCCCCTCTCCACCCATAAGCCAGAACAATCTTATTTACGTATAAAGTACTCGCACAGCCCGGGCGCTCGGCCACAAATTCGTTGCTTTTGCAGCACGCGCACTTCCTTGCCAGCCGCAGAAGAGCCGCTCAAGTCTGGAGCGCGGCCGGCGCAGTGCACTGGCGACGCAGGATACCCACTGCTGCCGGTGTCCGCAGTTTGGCGCCGCCAGCGCATTGCATCCCCACCTCCCGTCGGGATTCCTCAGAAGAAGACGCCTGCCATCTAGTGTTGTTGTTCGGGCCGTCTGGGAGACGGCGGAGTCCTACGCTGGGGACCTCGCCATAGACCTTGACGGACAGTGGTGCGCTCCGGCCAAGTGGGGGTGGCGCGCGCGCGAGGCGCGACGACGGGACGGAGTGCGCTCTCGCGCTGGGTGGCTTACAGCGATGGGTTGCTTCCCATCGCTGCAGGACCTTACACTCATCCACTTTTCAGCTCAACCTGATCCATTACCGACACAAAACACAGCCTGCACACCCCCTAGTATCCCCAAACACCCCAAAGCAATCCCTGAACAACGCCTACATGCACCCCCTATCACACAGAAAGCGCTTAAGTTGAGCCAAACAGTGGACGAGTGTAAGCCCCTGCTCTACGGCTGCACCAAGATGTGCAGAGGCATGTTTTCGCGCATCCATTTCTCAAGAACAGCATGCAACACGTCAGCCGCAAGGCAGGGGCTACGGCTTACACTCGTCCACTTATCAGCTCAACCTGAGCCGTCTCTGACACAAAATACATCCGAAATACCCCCCAGTATACCCTTTCACGTCCTAAACACCCCTGAAGCAACCACTAAGTGCACCCCCTATCCCACAGAAAGCGCTTACGTTGAGCCGGAAAGTGGACGAGTGTGAGCCCCTGCCGCAAGGACTTCTCGTTCGCGCTCAAGAAGAACGGCTCCTTCCTATTCTTCGAGCGCCAGCACAAGGAGGTGGGCGATCGAGGCGAGTGGTAGGGCAGTGCAGGTTGCCAGTATCAAATCCGTGTCGAAAGCGCCTGGGGTATCAGCGCTTGAAAGTATAATATGATCAACTGCTTTCAAGTTTTGCTTTCAATGTCAACTTGCGCCGCTCCAGAGTGGCGCGTGGCGGAGGCAAGCAAGCGCGTGGTGCGGGCGCTGGAACGGTGCCACGACATGTTCATTGAGGTGGGGCGGTGCAGGTCGATACCATCAAACCCGAGTTGCTATGAAACCAAGCCTGGTTTCAGCGCTTGAAACTAAAACATGATGAACTGCTTTCAAACGTCGCTTTCAAAATCAACTTGCGCCGCTACATAGAGGGTGCGCCGGACGACAGGGGCAGGGCCTGACGAATAATGCTCGCCACGTCATCGTCCACATTGTAGACCCTCGCGTCTTGATTTAATTGGCATCCTATGACGTCGCGCCTCCACGGGCCAGCGCGCGCCCAAGTACTTCCCCACATACGTCAGATATACACCCCTCTACGATGTATTAGCTGCCGCGCGCCCCGGAGCGCCGTACTCGACGCGCTTTGTGCGCCGTTTGCAAAAGCACGTTTTTTTACCTTAAATTACGGACAAACCAATGGAACTCATGAGCAGGCCCTAGCCAGGGGGCAGCTGACACACGCGGGGTTTTGCAGCATCTTCGGCCTCGTAGAGGACGAGTACACCAGCAAACTGGTCAAGATCTTCGACCTAAACAACGGCAGGGGCTGGCCACTCGCTAGGGGCTCACACTCGTTCACCTTAGAGCTCAACTTGGGCAACTCAAGGACACAATTAGTAATTAGATTGGATTATACAGTGGACACAAGAGCTCAAGTTGAGCTGCAATGGGAACGAGTGTAAGCCCCCGCCACTCGCCCATGTTTCAGCTCAACCTGAACCGTTTTTGTCATTGACAGATTTGAAGTTGTGTTGTCGGCACAATGCGCATCCCACAAAAGGAGCGTAACGTTGAGCCGGAAAGTGGACGAGTGTGGGCCCCTGTACGCTCGTATACTGTTTAGCCTAACCTGAGCCGCTTTTGGGTACCCCACAGGCACCCGCACTCAGCGTATCCCACACATAAAATCATAACGTTGAGTCGGGAAGCGTGTGAGTGTGTGTGTGTATTCAAAATTAGACTAGGCTGACAGGTCAACCGAATCACCCAGACTACAGAACAACATTTCCATAGAGGGTATAAGGTAAAGCTGTCTGGTATAAGGTAAAGCTGTCTGGTAGCACTCCAGAGCGACCATCCTGTAAGTATCCGTTTGGCTCCTAAGGAGACGGGCTGTGCGCCGCTTGGTTGACAGCTCAGAAAGTGGACGAGTGGCCAGCCCCTGGAAACCGGCGGCACCGTCGGCTTCCGCGAGTTCATGTACGGTAGGGCGGTGCAAGATCGAGCACTATCAAAACCCGAGCTGAACGCGCCCCTGGTTTCAGCGCTTGAAACTAAACTGTGATGAATCGCTTTCAATTTCAACGTGCGCCGCTACATCACGGCCTGTCCAAGTTCAAGGTGGACACGTTCGAGGTAGGGCGGTGCAGGTTGACCCTATGAAACCCAAGTTGAAACCTTCTGAACGAAGCGTCTTGAAACTAAAGTGTGATGTACTGCTTTCAACTTCTGCTTTAAACTCAGTGTCGGAAGGACATGTCCTTTTTATCTCCTCGAGATCGAGGGTCTATTGACTCAAGGATCGCGACCCGGTCGGACTTTCGACGAGTCGGTCGGTGGGATTCTCGAAATGGACTCCTCTGATTGGTCGAGTGGGATTCGACACCATGTCTTCGATACCAGATCCGACACTGAGTTTAGATTCAACGTGCGCCGCTACATCGAGCGGCGCCTGCAGTTCGCGTACCGCCTGGTAGATCTGGACGGTGACGGGCTCCTGGTGGGGCGGTGCATGTTGACAGAATGAAAGCCTTGGATTAAAGCGCGCCTGGTGCTTGAAGGTAAAATGTGATGAGCCGCTTTCAAAATTTGCTTTCAAATTCAACTTGCGCCGCTACAGCCTGGACAAGTCCGAGCTGATGGCCGCCGCCACGGCGGCGCTTGCGGCCGACCAGAGCCAGTACGACACGGCGCGGCCGGTCGGCATGAAACCCGGTAGGCAGGTGCAGGTCGAGCCTATCAAATCCACGTTGAAAAATCCTGGATCTAAGCTCTTGAAAGTACAATATGGAGAACCGCTCTCAAAATTCGCTTTCAACTTCAACTTGCGCCGCTACAACTCGGGAACCCCAACGACCTCAAGACCGAGATCGAGCGCATCTACCGCAACATGGGCGAAAACAATAAGCGTATGGGCTTCGAGGAGTTCCAGATGATGGTCAGCCGGTTCCCGCAGCTGTTGACTCCGGCGGCAGGGCCAAGTGCATGGTCTGTGAGCCGTAAGTAACTACTTGGCTAGTAAGTACTCGGACGAGTTAGTAACTCGTCAGATCACTCACAGTTTTACTGAACTTACCAAGCTAACAGACCAGGCACTAGCAGGAAATGCTCAAAACATCACGAGATGATTAACTCCAGAAACGAGGGCTAAAACAGCGTTGAATTACATTTTGAGCATTTCCCGCCGAGCCCTACGCGGCGGAAATCCTGTACCGCCTCATGAACACCAACTGCGCCGACGCCAGCACGGTGGGGCGGTGCAGGTTGACAGAATCAAAACCCGCGTTGAAAGCGCGCCTGGTGTCTGTAATCAACGCTTGAGACCAAAATGTGACGAACCACTTTCACGCTTTGCTTTTTCAATTTCGACTTGCGCCGCTACAGGACGGTCATTGCCGCGCTGTCTCCTGACGCCATGAAGGGCCTCATGAAGGGCTTGGGGCGCTTCAATTTCGGGGCAGGGCAAGGCGGAATATGCTTTCAATTTTGCCCAAATTCCCAAATTCCCCATGCTTAATTCCACAAACTCAGTTTATTATGCTCGGATTATGCCCAATCATGCCCATCTGTGCCGACTACTTTCCCAAAGACGCGCAGGTAAAATGCCGAAAACGCCAACGAAGGACCGCGTGTACCCAGAAAACTGCCAAAATTTACAGAAAACACCCAAAATCCCGAGAAAATGCCTAGAATTCCCGGCATTATGCAGGAATTCTCGATTTGCCTATTATGCCGAAAGCAATGCCGGCACATTCCGCTTGGCCCTATTTCGCGGCGCGCACGGGCTTCATGGACCGCTCGCTGGATGGGCCCAAGTACCGCCACCAGCTGTCGCCGCCGCCGTCGTCGTCGTCGTCCGAGAATGGATCGCCGGTGCGGGGTAGGGCGCTGCAGCTTGCCAGTATCAAATCCCATGTTGCAACTAGTGCGCGCCTATGGCATCAGCGCTTGAAGCTATAATATGATGAAGTGCTTTGAAACTTCGCTTTCAATTTCAGCTTGCGCCACTAGAACGGGGGGCCGGGAACAAGTACGTTCTGGAGAAGAGGAGTGGGGGGCAGGGGCTTACACTCGTCCACCACTCAGCTCAACCTGAGCCACTTTTGTCACAGAAACTCCAAGAAACCACCCAGCGCATCGCACAAAAGGTGCTTACGTTGAGCCGGAAAGTGGACGAGTGTAAGCCCCTGGTGGGAGGCAGGCGGGCGCGGGTAACGGGCATAATACCGTAGAATGGTTGTACAAGAGCGGGGGGCAGAGCGGGGGTGCGCCGCCGCCGCCGCCGCCGCCGCCCGCCACGGGGCGGAGGAGCATCGTCGAGTCTTTGCGCGACATCTTCTGGGACGGTGATGCGCCGCCGCCGCCGCCGGCAGCCACGGGGCGGAGGAGCATTGTCGAGTCATTGCGAGCGCGTTTGAGCAGTAGGTACGGCGGTGCAGGTTGACAGTATCAAAACCCGTGTTGAAAGCGCCCACGATTTCTGCGCTTGAAGCTGAAATGTGATGAACCGCTTTCAAACGTTGGTTTCAAAATCAACTTGCGCCGCTACATCCAGGGGGCGGCGCAACATCCGGGAGGCGCCGTCGCCATCGCCGCCGCCGCCCACCTCGGCAGGGCGGTGCAGGTTGACAGTATCAACACCCGAGTTGAAATCGCGCCAGGTGTCTGTAATTAGCGCTTGAAACCAAAATGTGAATACCCGCTCTCAGACGTTGCTATCAAATTCGACGTGCGCTGCTATCCCCCGGGGCGTAGGAGCGTCATCGGGTCATTGCGAGCGCGTTTGAGCGGAGTGGGGCGGCGCGACATCCGGGTGGACGATACTAGGTAGGGCAATGCAAGTTGACCCAATGAAACCCACGTTGAAAGCCCCTGGAACTAAGCGCTTGAAACTAATACATGACAGTCTGCTTTCAGACTTTGATTACAATTTAAACATGCGCCGCTACAACTAGGCCGCCGTCGCCGCCACCGCCAAGGTAGGGCGGTGCGGGTCTACAGCATCGAAAACCGAGTTGAAACCGCGCCTAACTTCAGCACTTGAAACCAAAATGTGATGAACCGCTTGACAGTATGAAAGCCCGAGTTGACAGCGCGCCTGGCTTCAGCTCTCGAAGCTAAAATGTGATGATCCTCTTTCAAAACATTGGTTTCAAATTCAACTTGCGTTACTACACCCAGGCTTCGCGACATCTTCTGGGAGGGTGATGCGCCGCCACCGCCGCCGTCCGCCACGGGGCGGAGGAGTATCGTCGATTCATTGCGAGCGCGTTTGAGCAAGGGTGGGCGGCGCGACACCCGTGCGGCGCCATTGCCGCCGCCACCCGCCCCGGGGCGGAGCAGCATAATCATGTCACTGCGAGCGCGTATGAGCGCGTTGGAGCGCGACCTACGGGGGGCGCCGTCGTCACCGCCCCCCGCCACGGGGAGGAGAAGCCACATGGTGTCATTGCGAGCGCGTTTGAGCGGGGGCGGGCGGCGCGCGCGGCGAACCCGTTCCCTTAATTGATTCACCCAAGTTCTCTCCATGTCTCCATTTTCAAACAGTTCATTCATGATTTAATTACTTCATTAACATTGATAGAGCTACAAGTAGCTCTACTGTAGCTCTAGCTCTAGCTCTACTGTAGATTTTGTGGGAGACAATTATTGTAAAATTCCAGTCTCTAGAGCTAAACTTTATTCATACACGGGCATAACGCATCAAGGAGGACCCCATTATCGATATCATCTTGTTTACAAGCGTACCATCTCTCCAGCTGTGATGCGGCGCAAGTCTAACACATTTCAATTTCGTGTTAGTGTGTGCGTGGGCATGTTAGTGCCTCCGCGTCGTCGTCGTCCCGGATGCGGCAACCATCTCGCCATCTGTTGGTGGGTTGTGTTGTTGTGTTGACCCGGCACCGCGACCCTCACGGCGCCCCGGCGGCGGCCTGATACGCGTGCCGACGTTGTGCGGCGTCAGAGCTCACTCACCTAAAAACTCCTCCTTGCCGTCGTCTTGACGTCTTTGCTCGTTGGAAGGAAGTTGCCAAGTTCGATTTCCTCGTTGCCGGAGCCAAGATGTTTCCTGCTTGTAACGTTGGAGAGCGGGTGAGAAAAATAATCCTCGTACGAGTATTTACTGCCAAGGCAACCTAACCCGGCGCGCCTGCCTCACTCCCCCCGCGCGCCGCCGCCGCCCCAGCCGAGGCGCTACGCCCCCCGCGATACGAGACAAGCGAGGGATCATGCCGCACATCCCTGCCAAGACGCTGATCAGCGCGTGCTGGGACGGCGACGCTGCGACGGTGAGCAGGCTGCTGCCCGCGGGTGGCACTCACAACTCACGGCGGGGCTGTTGATCTAACTCACCTGCTCATACTCATCCCTTTCCCCCGCAGCTCCCGACCCCGTCGACGGCGATGGCATGACTCCGCTGTGCGGCGCCTGCGAGTTCGACCTCGTCGAGGTCGCCCTCGCCCTCCTGGCCAGCCGCGCGAACATCGACTTCGCCACGCCGCCCGGCCACCCATCCGCCGGCTTCACGCCGCTCATATACGCCGCGATTGCGGGCCGCTCTGGCGTCGCCAAGTTGCTCCTCAAGCGCGGCGCCGACGGCATCAAGACAGCCACCCGCAGGGTTGGGCAGTGCACCGCACTGGACATCGCGCGCCTCCGCGCCGACTGCGGCCCTGGCTCTGCTGAGACGTTCGCGTTGCTTCGCCGGCGGTGCTGCAGCACGTGTGGCATGACGTCCCCCGGCCTGGCCACGAAGACGGCAGGCGAGCAGAAGCACCTCAAGCGCTGCGTTGAGTGCCCCGCCCGCGGCTGCCGCGCGAGGTACTGTGATGAGGTGTGCCAGCGCGCGGACTGGCTGTCGCGGCACCGCGGGGAGTGCGCCGAGGCGCGGCGGGCGCGGCAGGCTGCCGGGATCTAGGTCTGAGCGTGCCGGGGACAAGGAGCTGAAGTGAGCGAATGACGACGGCGTCTAGATCCGCATCTACGATGAGGACTGTCAGCTGCTAGAGCACTGGGGGAGTATGACGGACTCGCACAAGGCGTTCTCCCACAAGACGCATAAGAGCTGAACACAACTCGTTTCCGTTAGATACCTCCTATATGTACAAAACGATATTATGCACCTGCTACTTGGATCCCGCTATTGTGAAGCCGCATCACGATTCACTCAATTTCATCACGGCGCCATCCTAACGACGCGGCGCGCGGCGCGGTCGTCCGAAGCGGCCACCGCGGTCATCTTCGTGTCGGGGCTCACGTACAGCTAAACACCAGCCTCGTACACATGGCAGACCACATGCGGACATGCTAAAGTCCGACCGACATTAATTGAAGCTCAAATCGGTCTAATGCGCACCACCTTAGGGCTCAGTCAAAAGAGATGTTAAAACAAGCGGGGTTTTCATCGAAGCGTTTGGTTATATATTTCCCCCTTTCGTCATAAGGTGATATTTCGTCCTACGGCTGGCGGCGCACCCACGTCAGGGTCTCGGGGTAGTGACGGGACCAGTACTCGCTCTCGCGCTTGTCCCACGGGCACCCGTTCGCGCGCGCCCACTGCAGCACCTCCAGGGGGGAGGGTCGTTCAGAATAAACACTCGAATCGAGATCGGACGCGCCCGCATGACCTACCAGGTACCTTCAGGGTGGATGGATGCTCATACTCACAGACAATGCGCGGGCTCAGGTCATTGGAACGCAACGTCGGTTGAGTGTTCATGCGCAATAACCCCTCTGACAGGGCTGAAGGGCTATTGAGAACACGCACTCGAATCGGGATCAGCGCAGCACGACTTACCTTCACGGTGAATGCGCATACAGATGCGCGGGCTCAACTTTTCGGGACACGGCGTCGCTCGAGAGTGCTTGCTGTCAACACCCCCCTTGCCAGGTGCCCGAACATGGCGGCGCGGTTGCACGTGTACGTGTCCGATGGGCAGTGCTGCTCCCGCGCCCATTTGAGCACCTCCAGAAAGGGGCTTCCATAAGAAATTACACTCAGCTTCACTGTCACCGGTTGTTCCTGAAACCACGTGAAAGAGAGACAGGGACGCTTCTGATTGTATAAGGAGGCACTAGGCGTTTGCACTGCCCGACTTGTTCCTCAGACCACATTATTATCCCACTTGGTGTCCCTGAAACCACACGAGTGATCCCACTTAACAACTCAAAGATCTGAGATTGGTGAAAATAATTCTTGATGTGCAAGTAAGGCCTACCTCCAGGTGTCCGCCGCGAGCCGCCTCTGCGCACGTCCTCTCGTTCCAGGGGCAACCGCTCAGCCGCGCCCACTGCAGCACGTCCATGTGTCCGCCGAGGGCAGCGTTGGCACACGTCTGCCCGTCCCACGGGCAGCCGCGCTCCCGCGCCCACTGAAGCACCTCCAGGCACCCTTCCCCGGCGATGAGTGCGCAGGTCCTCTCGACCCACGGACAGCCGTTGTCCTTCGCCCAGGCCAGGCGCTCGACGGACGTGCAAAACGCCTTGAGCGTGAGCGGCTCAGCCCCCACAGGCAAGCGTTTCCCCGCGCGCGTCAGTCCGGAAGCCAGCACCGCCGCCAGCCACGGCCGCCCCACCTGCGCGACCATGGTGCGGTCCGTGGGGTCCAGCCGCTTGAGCACCTCCTCCTCGAATAGGTCGAGCGTGGCCTGGCATAGGTCGAGCAGCGGGCACGGCTTGCGGGCCGCCACGAACGCCCGCCACCGCGCGACGACGCGCCGCGCGACGTCCTCGTCCGCGGGGGGTGGCGCCGCGAGGGGGCGGGCCGCCGCCGCCGTCGCCGCGGCGTCAGCTGCCTCCGCCTCCTCGCATCCCCCCGCCTGGGGCAGCGTATTGAGATCCGACGCCCCCTGCAGGAGCGCGAGGTTCAGCCTCTCAAGCAGCGGGCGCGGGTTGCGCGCCACCACGAACGCGCGCCACCGCGCGACGACGCGCCGCGCCACGTCCATGCACGGCGAGGGCCGCGCTGCCTGGGAAAGCCCGCGGCGGGGGAAGTTGCGGACTGGGCAGGCGCGTGTCGGCATGTGCCACTCGCACATCCAGTTGATAAACGTGTTGCTCTCACAGCTCGAAAGGGGATACTCTTCCACGTGGCCTGGGCACCCCAACCCGCGTCCGCGTCAGCTGTGTTGGACTTATTTGGCGGCGGCGGAGGCAGGGCTCTTCACTTCTGTACGCGCCGCCGCCGCCACCGCAACCCCCGCCTCCGCCGCCTCCCCCCCAGCCCCCGCCGCCGCCTCCCCCGCTGAATATCGGAACCTCATCATGGCGACGACCGTAGATGACCAGGCGGCGCCGCTGCTCGACCTGGTCGATCTCATCGAGAAGTTCCCCGACCTCTTCGATAGAGAGGTGCTCGAGCGAGTGGACCCCACGGACCGCGCCTTCTTCGCGCAGGTGTCGCACGGCTGCCAGGCGGTGGTGCTGGCCTCTAAGCTCCCGTGCGCGGGGACGAGGGTGGGTATGCGGGAGTCGAACCCCGAGGACCGCGCCCAGCTCGCTGGGGAGGTGCGGGCGTATTGGCCCCGATCGGATCTCTTCGAACATCCGGAACTCGGGGCACTCGGGTCACTCGCGTACGTGGCGTGCTCCAACGTACCGCGTGCGGGCAGGGTTGTGCGGCTCGAGTTGAGGGAGTTTTGCACGTCCGCCGAGAGGCTGGCTTGGGCCAAGGCGAGCGGTTGCCGGTGGAATCAGCGGACGTGCGAACTCGCAGCTCAGGGCGGGCACCTGGAGGCGCTGAGGTGGGCGCGGGAGCACGGGTGCCCGTGGAGCACGAGGGTCTGCAGCTACGCCGTAGCGCCTGGAAGTGCTGCTGTGGGCGCGGGCGCATGGGTGCCCGTGGATGGATTCGAGCTTGTGTTTCTACGCCGCTGATGGCGGGTATCTGGAGGTGTTAAAGTGGTTGCGGGAGGTCGACTGCCCGTGGAATCAGGCGACGTGTCAGGCCGCCGCACGGGGCGAGCACCTGGCGGTGTTGCGGTGGGCGCGGGAGCATGGGTGCCCTTGGGAAGTCTTCTTCTTGTGTAGCTGCGCCGCTGTGGGCGGGCACCTGGAGGTGCTGAATTGGTTGCGGGAGCACGATTGCCCGTGGGATGCTGTAACATGTGACTGCGCCGCTCGGGGCGGGCACCTGGCGCTGTTGCGGTGGGCGCGGGAGCAAGGCTGCGAGTGGAAACAGGCTTCGGTTCGTGATCTGGCCGCTGCGGGCGGGCACGCGGCTATGCTGCTGTGGCTGGATGAGCAGGGCAAGTGAAGTATCGAGCGTCACGGGCATACATCGTTCCAGCACAACAGTCTTTTACCAGACTCGCATCATATACGATCGAATGACAAAGAACGAAACGCAACACGTCAAAGCAGCTTTCCAGTTATCATACTAGCTAGTACAATCATATCGGTGATGCACGGAACGAAAATGTACAAAGCCATCCCAGTCAAGCACCTCGCAGACGTCGCCGCCGCCGCCGTCCCTCGCTGGTCCGCGCGCCGCAGGTCTCCGGCCACTGCTGCCGCGTTGTGTATGTCTGCGGGCGGAACCGCATCGATTGCGCGTCACCTGTGCATCCGCCGCTGCACCATCGGGTCAAATCCTACTCGCCTCACGCGAGGTAACATCCTTCGCACCGATGCGCGTGATGCTTGCAGGTAAGGGTGCCTTTCGGGGAATGTCATTTGTATCTCGTTACCAGCGCGAGCGGAGGCGCGTGCGTCGAGCCGGGCCTGAGGCAGAGCCCAGGCCCCTAGGGTCGTGGCGGCGACGGCCGCGGCGGGCCCTGACCCCGGCCCCGGACCTGCCGCCCGTGGCACCCGCGGCACCTGCGGCGCCCTGGGCAGTGCCACGGACAGCGGCACCGATGCCGATGGCGGCATGGACGGCATCACACTCTCATTCACAACCGAGCTACAGTAATGAGTATGTGGCGAACGGTCTGCCGCCACCGAAGCCTTCAGCCTGTTCTCCCAAGTACGAGCACTGGCGAGCCAGAGCACGGAGTTGGTGCTTCGTGACTGGAGGTACTAGCAGACTAGTACAGGAGGGGAGGTATATTTCTTTGGGGTATCCAAATTGGAGCTAGCGGTCGGTTGTTATAAATAAAGCTCTAGAACCATTCTCTTTCTAAAACTGAGAGACATGTCCTAGTCATGTTTCAGATATGGCGTGATATTATTATTGTTATGCACACGACGACATGAGCGCGCGAGTGATAGCGAGTGCCCACACAACATCACAGATGAGAGCTCTACCTTCGTATTACAATGTGCGATTCGATGGTGTGTTAGTGTGTTAGCGTGTTCGTCGTGTCTAGTGGTAATGTGTTAGAGCTATCCATAATATCTGTTAGCATTCTAAGTCAGTCATTTGTGGTGTTTCCCTTCAGTCGTATCATCCCCGCGCACGGGGGCTAGGGCGACAGCATGGTGCCTCCTCATACACGCGGAAGCGTCGCTCGCTCTCCCTCTCTCTCTCGTTCCCGCGCGGGCTAGCGAGCATCACCACACCTCGACAGTCGACACGACGTGCGGAACTTCAACGCTCCTCTGCATAGTGTACCTATACTGCCCCATCCCCCGACCCCGCCAACCCCCGGATCCTCCGCCCCGCTCCCCTCCCGGCTCCCGGCTCCCGCGCGCCCCGCTGCCGCCTTCAGTTGTACCCGGGGTGGCGAGTGGCATGACGTGGTGCGCCCTGCGCGCCAAGTGACATGAGCACACGACCTCCCGCACCCGCACCCACACCCCCCCCCCCCCCCCCCCCCCCCCCCCCCCCCCCCCCCCCCCCCCCCCCCCCCCCCCCCCCCCCCCCCCCCCCCCCCCCGCGCCCCCCCCCCCCCCCGCCCCCCCCCCCCCCGCCCCC
>Ga0307488_10002435_pt1 | contig 15758 bp, 20 predicted proteins | sample SB02metaG_FD_202248 | JGI IMG/M metagenome (GOLD analysis project Ga0307488, IMG submission 202248) | Sea-ice brine microbial communities from Beaufort Sea near Barrow, Alaska, United States - SB 0.2 | ecosystem: Environmental > Aquatic > Marine > Coastal | place: USA: Alaska | collected... | reverse complement strand
AACTCCACCGCCTACACCAAGTAGTACACCATCGGCAACACCACCGGCGACACCTTCACCTACACCTTCGCCTTCACCATCGAATACACCTACTCCACCGGCAACTCCCCCTCCAACACCAAGTAGTACACCACCGCCTACACCAAGTAGTACACCTTCGCCTACACCTTCGCCTTCACCATCGAATACACCTACTCCACCGGCAACTCCCCCTCCAACACCAAGTAGTACACCACCGGCGACACCTTCACCTACCCCGTCACCTACACCTAGTAATACACCTACTCCACCGGCAACTCCACCTCCAACACCAAGTAGTACACCATCGGCAACACCAAGTAGTACACCATCGGCAACACCACCGGCGACACCTTCACCTACACCTTCGCCTTCACCATCGAATACACCTACTCCACCGGCAACTCCACCTCCTACACCAAGTAGTACACCACCGCCTACACCAAGTAGTACACCTTCGCCTACACCTTCACCATCGCCTACACCTACCCCTTCGAATACACCTACTCCACCGGCGACACCACCTCCAACTCCATCGGCAACACCACCTCCTACACCAAGTAGTACACCATCGAACACACCTTCACCTACACCTTCGCCTACACCATCGAATACACCTACTCCACCGGCGACACCACCTCCAACTCCATCAGCAACACCACCGGCGACACCTTCGCCTACTCCATCGGCAACACCACCGGCGACACCTTCACCTACACCTTCGCCTACTCCATCGAATACACCTACACCAAGTAGTACACCACCTCCAACACCAAGTAGTACACCTTCACCTACCCCGTCACCTACACCTAGTAATACACCTACTCCACCGGCAACTCCCCCTCCTACACCAAGTAGTACACCATCACCTACCCCGTCACCTACACCTAGTAATACACCTACTCCACCGGCAACTCCCCCTCCTACACCAAGTAGTACACCACCGGCGACACCTTCACCTACCCCGTCACCTACACCACCGGCGACACCTTCACCTACCCCGTCGCCTACTCCATCGAATACACCTACTCCGCCGGCAACTCCCCCTCCTACACCATCGGCAACTCCACCTCCTACACCAAGTAGTACACCTTCGCCTACTCCACCGGCGACACCTTCGCCTACACCTAGTAATACACCATCGAATACACCTACTCCGCCGGCAACTCCCCCTCCTACACCATCGGCAACACCACCTCCTACACCAAGTAGTACACCTTCGCCTACTCCTAGTAATACACCTACTCCACCGGCGACACCACCTCCAACCCCATCAGCAACACCACCTCCTACTGCTACACCTTCGAATACACCTTCACCTACACCAAGTAATACACCTACTCCACCGGCAACACCACCTCCTACTGCTACACCTTCGCCTACACCTACACCAAGTAATACACCTACACCTTCGCCTAGTAATACACCATCGAATACACCTACTCCACCGGCGACACCACCTCCAACCCCATCGGCAACACCACCTCCTACTGCTACACCTTCGAATACACCTTCGAATACACCTAGTAATACACCTAGTAATACACCATCGAATACACCTACTCCGACGGCGACACCACCTCCAACCCCATCGGCAACACCACCGCCTACTGCTACACCTTCGAATACACCTTCACCTACACCAAGTAATACACCTACATCAAGTGTAACCCCCACCGCTAGTATAACACCGAGTGCTACACCGACAATTACACCATCAGTTACACCGTCTGTTACACCACCTCCTACTGCTACACCAAGTAATACACCTTCACCTACACCATCGAATACACCTTCACCTACACCACCACCTCCTACTGCTACACCACCACCTCCTACTGCTACACCAACTCCGACAGTTACCCCTACGATCACTCCAACAGTTACTCCAAGTATTACCCCATCTGCTAGTGTAACCCCGTTGCCTTCTCCAACTCCAACTGTATCTATTACACCAACAACTTCCGTAACTCCAACTGCAACTCCAACAGTAACACCATCAGTTACTAGTAGTGTAACACCAACACCATCGATAACCCCTACATCAAGTGTTACTCCTTCAATAACTCCAACATCAAGTGTTACCCCTTCAATAACTCCAACATCTTCAATAACTCCAACTCCTTCTTTAACACCAACCGTAACACCAACTATGAGCACTCCAACCCCAACAGCTAGCGTAACCCCTACTCCGAGTATTACGCCATCAGTATCACCTACACCTTCTACTGCTACTACGAAGTGTTTAGCTCTAGAATATTGTTCTGAAACAGGACCGGATAGATATACTGTAACTTATAATAACAATACAATTATACAAACTCAATATATAGGTAAATCTATATATAACTACGGAGGATCTACGCGATTAGCTTTTGTTGATGCTTTAGTTAATAAAGGTTTTGATTTAGCTAATTTAAACATTGCACCGGATGGGTATCCATATGTTTATACACCATTATGCGGCTCGAAGACATTTTGTATAGCTAATTACAATGAAAATATACCAGCTTACGTAAGGGTATTCAGCCCTCTAAGTAATAAAGACTGGCAGTTTAAATTAAACTGCCCGGTAATACCTGTCGCGACAGCTACACCTTCGGTTACCCCTACGGCTAGTGCCACTCCAGCCGTGACACCTTCAGTTACACCAAGCGCTACCCCAAATACAACACCGAGTACAACCCCAAATGCGACACCAGCACCAAGCGCTACCCCAAATGCGACGCCGGTTACGACGCCGAGTACAACACCAACTCCTTCTCCGACCTACATTGCCCCACCACCACCACCACCAACTTCAACTCCTAGTGTAACACCAAGTAATACACCTTCGAATACACCAAGTAATACACCTTCGAATACACCAAGTAATACACCAAGTAATACACCAAGTAGTACACCTTCTGGTACACCTGCTGTTACACCAAGTAATACTTCTACTCCACCGGCAACACCACCTCCAACTGCTACACCAAGTAATACACCTTCGCCTACACCATCGAATACATCGACGCCACCGGCGACACCACCTCCAACTGCTACACCTTCGCCTACCCCAAGTAGCACACCTTCTGGTACACCAAGCAGTACACCAAGTATAAGTACAACACCAAGCGTTACTCCATCCCCAAGTTAAATACGACCAATAGCAGCTTCCACGATGACATCTGCTCTCATAGCGTGGTAGCGCTCTCTAATATATTTTTCGAATGCTAGAGGTTTTACCCATGAGCCATTATCAGCTGGTACACCTGCTTCGTCTAACTTTTCACCCACTGTGCTTATTGCTTCTACCAAACAAGCCCAGCGCGCGAACTCATCAATTTCCATATATTCAGTTGAACCGTCTTTTTTATTAAGCTTAATACTAGTCATACTCTAATTATACGATTGTTCCTTTTCTTCCTGTTCCTCTATAATACTATTAAAAGAATTACCTTTAATATCTACTGGAGTAGTTTGAAGGACAGGATCGATCTTTGTATTTACCTTAATATCGTTTCCACACTCTTCACATTTAAAAATATTATCAACACCTACAAATATCTCCTCTGTCATGCGATTTTTGTTACAAGGGCATTCAAAAGTTACCCTAGACATGTCTAAAAGTTCCTGTATTTGTGCATCATACTCTTGCTCAGTATCGCTGTTAGTGGTTAGTTTATAGGACGAGTATACAAAAGCAGTTACTACTTGTAACCCGTAAGCTATAGAAAAAGCTTCCCAAAACCCTGTTATATTGCGGAAACCGAAACCAAAAAGAAAGGAAATAGCACTAGTTATAAATAACGACTTAACAATTATCATATACCTAGTATATCCAAATCTTCTGGTATATCAAGTATTATTTCATTAACTTTATCTATCTTATCTTTTATCTTATTAACACCTAACTGGTCTAATTCTTTATTTTGTACCGCTAGATCTAACATCGTTCTAAGTTGAGAAAGTGAGATAAAAGTATTTCCTAGAAGTTCAGTAATTCTAGCTAATTCATGTGGCAATTGTTTATCTGCCTTTTGCATTTTTTCGTCGTCCTTGTATTTTGCTATTTGACTATCAACTCCTAACTGTTTATCAATTGGTGACGAAGCGATACCTGTACTATATGGAGAAATTCCGTTATTCATGCTTAAAATATTTATGCTCTAGCATAAATAATTATATGACAAAGTTCGAAAAGAGATTTTTTAAAACACTTAAGGAGGCAACAGAAGACGAAAAGGCTTTTGAAGCAGAACTTGATGTAGATACCGAATCTGATGATTTTGATGTTGATTTGGAAGTTGATGCGGTTGAAGTTGACTCAGATCCCGCTGTTCAAGCAGCTAAGGCGCAATCTGAGCATGCAGCTAAAATGAGAACTGAACTTACCGGTTGGGTAAGTGAAATGGATAAGTTCTTACACTATTTAAACGGTGAGGACAACTCTATACAGTCTGCTTTAGGTCAAGCAGAAGCCGATACTATCTTTGATAGAATGAAGCAGTCTGAACAGCGTAAAATTGCTCGAGTTGCTACTGAATTAGCTGCCTTAGCAGAGTCCTTCAGAGGTTATTTAGCTCAGACTGACAATCCAACGTTTAAGCACGTTTAAGATTAACTGATTTTTTAATCTCACTTAATCTTACAATACCTTCGAGTCCATCGAAGGTATTTTTTTCTATAAACTCCCAGCCTATCTCATCTACCTTACACTCGATAGCAATATCATTGAAGTCTTTAAATCGTTTACCAAACTTTTCGGGCCATATAAACACGCTCTCCCCCTGTTTAAGTAATACGTCTGACTTTATCAATGATGCAGTGTCGACCCACTGAGAATCAAGGATCCACACCTTATCATAGAATTTTAACACACCATCTAACTGTTGTTGTTGTCTAACTGTAAACGATTTCCCACGCTCTGTAATACCTGCAACAGCCACAGAGTTCTTAGTAAAAAACGCATTTAACGGGCCCTCGAATATGTACACTTTACCGTGATCACTATCAACTTTATTAATGTTAAACAATGTTTTCTCACAACCTACCCTACCTAAATACTTCGGCTTTGTTTTATTATCACGGTTTAAGACAGTTCTAGTTTGATAAAATTCAATATCATGATTCTCATTTACAAACGGTATGACTAACCGATTCTTATGTACTACGTCTCCTAACGATAAGTATAGCTTGTCTGGTCTATTGACTGCAGTATCAAGTCTTCGCTGTTTTATAAGGTGTAATGTAGCTCTATAGATATCATTCGTACGGTAAAAGTCACATTGCAGCTGATCTGATAGATTTATACTATCTTTCGGAAGTGTTTCAGTTACTATTTTAGGTGCTTCATCCTGTGTACTTACTAGCGAGTTAATATCCGGCGTGAATTCTTTAAGCTCTCCTATAATTTCTGCATCACTAGCACCTGTAACCTCCTTTATCCATTTTAACGGTTTAGATGACCAACCGCAATTATGACAAAATATGTTATCATTTTTAGGTACATAATAACACCGTCTCTTTTTATTAAGAGATTTACCCTCACGACATATTGGACATGCGCATTGATAAACGCTGTTAAATTTATTATAAATAGGTCTATATCCTATCTCGTAAAATTTAATTACGACAAAGTCTTCAGGTAACGTCATCCTAATAACGATTCTAGCTTACTAGATAGAATAAACGACGTATGCCAGACCTCTTTTCTCTTAAGGATATTGGTAAAGTTCCTTTGGTTGCACATATCTATAAAATAACTCCAATCCGTAGTAGTATCTGCCTGTAGTTGTTTACTATAATACAAGCATTCTGATTCATGTGACATAACTTCATTAAGATCAAATACTTTCATATTCTTTTCGTAGTGTTCTTGCTGCTCTTGAGTTAACTCTACTTCACCATCCAACCATTTTTTCACTTTAGCTTTACCAAATCTAGGTATACCGGGCACATTGTCTGATTTATCGCCTAGTAGGCACTTTGCCTTTAACCATACACTCATATCATAGCCAGTATCATCTTCAAACGTATCAATAATAAACTCTCGCTTACGTATCGGGTCAAACAGAATGGTATTTTTATCTACTAATTGAAGAAAGTCGCGGTCAACTGAAACAATAACCTTTCTACCTTCTGTAGTCTTACAAATATACGCCACAATATCATCTGCTTCACGCTCACATGGGAATATTGACGGTATACCTAGACCACTTAGCATAGCTTTAATGGTCTCGTTTTGTTCATGTGGGGTACTATCTTTAGAACGGTTACCTTTATAACCTTCCATCTCTTCTTTACGTATATTAGGCTTATAGTCTACCTTCTCATCCCACACTACAATTGTCTTTGTAGGTTTGTACTTAGTTACATAAGAATGAATAGCATTAAGAGTGAAGTAGATATGAAAATTAGCAATTTCCTCCTTTGTATCGGAACCATTACGTTTAGATTGCGTTTTTGCAGTCCAAAAGGTACGATGTATAAGGTTGTTACCGTCAATTATTAGCGTTTTCATTCTTCTTATATTGTTTCTTAACTACACCATAAACATCTTTAGATAGTATCTCTACATATTTTATTATATCAGTGTTCCTTCCTCGTTCAAACGACGATAAAGGAACTTTGATGTTTTCCATGTCTGGAATTATTAAACAGTTTACTGTATCTGTCTCTATTCCTATGACAATAAACATTTTACCAGTGTAATCACCGTGATGGATGGCGTAAGCTTCACGCTCTTTATAAGGAGTCTCTCGTTGGGTCATATCCTGTTCTCATACAAAAGTATTTTACGAGTAGAGTATCTAAGGCATGTCGTTGTTGACTAGAAGAGGAACCTTCAAGCTGTACAACCTTACCATCGAAGTCATATCCAATAACAATAAAGCTATCTAAATACTCGAATACTATTGCTTTAATAGCTTCGATTAATTGACCTCTACTTTTAAATTCTTTTTGATTATCTAAATTAGACTTAAGAGCTGCTTCTATAAGTTCGCGTATTGCATCGTCTGGCTCTTGTTCTTCGCTCATACATTTATTTATCCGTTAACTGCGACACACCGTTGTCAAGTAGCTTATTAACTACAACTTCAATAGAGTGAGTCTTTAAACTATAACCATTTTTAAAGATACGGTTACCATCATCAAACGCGAATAAAAACTCTTTTACAAAAGGTCTATTCTCAAAACATGTTATAAACAATGATGTCCTACCCGGATCAACTAACACAGTCCACTTACGTGAGTCAGCGTCGCCGTAGCCGTTAAAGATACGTACAGTCTCGAAACCACTATCACGTAATCTTTTAATAAAGTAACCAGCTGTCTTAAGTTTATTTTTTGTATGTTTATTAATCATTGTGTTAAGGAGGATATAATATACTTTAATTTAGTATGATCACTGCAATTATCAATAACTACAACACCATAGTCTGTATTTATATTGAAACAGTACGTATCGTTTACATTTGATAATAATCTAATATTATCGAAGTTAACAGGTATTGGCTTCAAACTATAATCAGCTTTACCTATTGTAATAGCAAAGTTATCTGTATTATGCCGTGCTCTATCTGTTAACTCTGCTTTTAACTCACCGTCTTCAGTATAAAGATATACTTTATTAGTCTCTGATGCAAACGTACTACCTTTCAATAGTTGTTGTATAGTATTTCTAGCTACTTCAAAAGTAATATCAAACTTAAAGCTACGGATCTTATCCAGGTTTAAATTAGGTTTAGATAAGAAGCCTTCCTCAAACAAATGATATTTAAATTTAATACCTTTACCTTTATACTCTATATTATTACCGTTAATATTAAGATTAACTACATCCTCGTTAATTGTCTCAACGACACGAAATAGCTTCTTAATATCTGGAACATTAATTGTAGTTGTGAATTCAGAAGCTAAGGCATACTCTGAAAATAGCACAAGAGTACTATCTGCCGATGAAACTAAGCAGCTAATACCCTCGGGCTTTATTTCAAAAATAGCACTATCGTTAATCTTTGATACCGAATCTAAGTATCTTAAGAACTCACTACGATTTGTTATTTTTAGGACGCGATCCATTACTTGTTGATTTTACCTTACCGGGTTTAATTAGCAATTGTTGAAGTTTAATTAATTCCTTAAGACTATCATTTACCTTATCAATACCCCTCGCTTGCTTTTCTGATAACTCAATAAGCTTGTCTACTTTACTAGGTTCAGAAAAATCGAACTCAAATTGGTTAGGATCAACATCAGGAACTACCTGCGGTGGTGGTGGTTGTTGAATTATCTCTTCTTGGATTGGCGTGGTAACTATATCTGCTAGCTCACGTGTGGCTTGTTCTACTGATACCGTTACCGGCGCTACAGCCGGCCCCTTGGAAGGAGCCGGCGTAGGTTGTGTAGGGTTTTGGATAGGAGCTTGTTGAATTTGTCTTGGAGGTTCATTTACTGTTGAGGCTTTTAACGTCCTATCAAATGTTTTTTTAACACCATCTGAGGTAGGTTTCAAGTTAGTTGATTGACCAACTAACATCGTATCTTGTTGTTTTTGCTCACCGTATACAGTTCCCATAAACTGTAATAACGCTGACTTTTCGTCTGGAGTCATTATTACAGGTCCTTAAGTAACTCATCAATATCATCTTCTACACTAACACTACTAGCCGCTTCAACGGCAGGTGCAGCGTTAGTGGATGCAGACGGGTGGGTGGTTGTCGCAGACCATGGCGGAGCAGCTTCAGTCGTAACAGGAGCTGGAGCTTGTACCTCTTCTTCTACTTTCATAAAGTAATGCTCATCAAGCATACCTTTAAGTTCGTCACATGACCGTAGCGGAAAGACATCAGTTAGAGTAAATACATTTTCGTATACCTCTTTCTGCTGATCTTCTGATAAGTCAATCTTACCAGCCGTAGTAAAGCGAGAAGAGACGTAGGTTGGATAATCACCTTGCTGCTCTACTTTAACTTTAAAGTTAACACCTTCAGCTCCTAGATCGAAGATACGAGGACCAAACTCTTCAGCATCTTCACCTTCAATAGCTTCAGTGATAATTTTATGAAGTTGCTTACCGTAACGAAGCATCTTCACTTTACCGTTATTATCAGGGTTAGTAGGATCATCGATTACGTAGCAGTTAACAAGCCACTTTTCAATACGGCGGATAGCCTTCGCTTTTTCTTTTTCTTCTTCCGTACCCATTCGAGATGCGCGGAATCTTTCTTCTGCAATAGGATCACGCTCACCAAAAGTCTGAGGACTTAGAGCTTGAACATATTGCCCAGTAGCAAAAGATACCCAACCATGATTATAATAATGGAAGAATGTATCTTTTGGAGACTTTGCGAATGGCAGAAGTCTGATTGTATAGGTATTACCTGGCTTGCAGGTAAGGATTTCGTTGTAGTTGCTTTGGTTTTTACTCTCGCTTGAAGCAAGAGCTCCTTTGATGCTTTCGAACATTGACATATTAAATGCACTCATATACCTATTATACGCTAGTTCCTTTCACAGTCAAGCATATCACTAATAATTTTTACACCATTTTTTGCTTTAACCTTTAGAACGGTGGAGCTATAATATTTTGTTCTTGTCTGTGAGAATAAACTATAAAAGTCTTTAACGAGAAAATTTAAGACACTCGATTCTACTGTCTTTACTACAGAATCTACATTTAATGCATGCAGAAAGTAAAAGTTAAGTTTATGTTCTTGTAGATGTAGTAAAAATGTTGGCATATTACCTGTAATATGTGTGATGTATTGAGGTAAAGTGAGTTTGTGAGTTTTGCAAAAGCCTACTACAAACTTTAGACCTTCCTTAAGAGTCTTAATACTATCAGTACTATCCGGATCAGCAACTTCTTTACCTTTCATGTATATCGTATAGCATTTCAGAGCTTTACGTGTGTTATAAAATCGTAAATCATAAAAATCATCTTTAGAATATACTGTAAACGGTGCTATAAACCAATCATGATAGTTTATGTTACTGTGTTTGTTTAAAAATAACGATAACTTCTTAACAGCTACAAAATCTTCATCTTTAAGTTTACTAAAGTCTTTCCTAAACCGGGTTGGTTTATTTTTAGCGGATCTAGAAGCATACAAATAACTATTGTAAATTGCTTCCTCCTTTTTGCTTATCATATATCAATATTCTTAGTATTATTTAAGTACTTTGTAATGTACTTAGATTGTGAGATCGTAGGATCAAACTCTAAGAATATTTTAACTAGTTCGAAGCTAGTATCAACTGTTAATAACTGCTTTAGTAAGTCTCTCAACCTTTTTTCTTTAAGAAACAACACAAACACATTCTGAAGTGACAGCTTTTTACCTTTCAGCAAACTACAGTATGTACAAAAACAAAGAAGTAAGTGCTCAGTTTCGTAATTTATGAGTGAGCTGGAAGGTAGATTATAGGACATGTTTAAAATTTTTAATTAAGTTTGCGAATTCTATTGTTAACTTACCACCTGCTAGCTTATGCGACCCGCCACCGGCACAGAAAGTTTTTGCCAATATACTGAGATCAATATCACAATGCATACACCGCCTAAACGACACAGTATTGGTTTTTATGTTAACTACAATACCTATTGCAGCATCGTGTTTAGACACTATATAGTTTGCGACTTCACTAATCGCATAATCAGCAAAAATAGCTACCGTTTTGTAGTTTTTAATCATACCGATATGTACGCCACCACTAAACTGATCTCTAAACTTACGTATAAACAACTTTATCGCATTTTTTTCCTGTATAGTGTATGGTTTAAATCCATCGTTATAAGCTTCAATAAACTTATCAACTTTTGGTCTATTGTATGTTGTATGAATAGCATTAAGTTTAAACGAATCTTTATATTTGAGACCATAGCTATCGTAGTCATCAATATAATCGATAAGTTTATCTTGTTCTGCAGTTAGTTCTATATGAGATTTAAATTTATCTCTTAGCAACCCTATACACGACGGAGCGCTCTCTACAATAGCTTTACTCTTCACATATCTACCTCTTATTTGCGCGTGTGGTAAGTGGTGGTCTATAACGACAACATTAGATCTGTCTATACTTGTTGCCTGATCTGCATTTAAACATAGATCCAGTACAAATATTTTATCATAGTGGTCAAGTGAATGCTGACGATTGTTGAATTCATTAACAATCATCGATTCGGTAGTCTCAATAACTACAAACTCGTTTAATTTAGCGCCATACAACCATTTAATAAATAGAGCTGAACCGGATCCATCTAAATCAGTATCTGTAAATACTAATACATTCACTAAGTCTATTTATATAGACTTTTCTATCTTGCAAGCGCCGCTAAAGCATTAAGTGTATCATCTTCAGCTTCTTCTAGGTCTACATCATCTGCTTGCTCGATAGTTAAGGTAGAATAGTCAATTCTCATAGCTTGAGTATTACCTCTCATACCATATCGATTCTTCATCATACCTAATCGAATAATACCCAACTCACGATCTTCGTCATTCTGGTAAATTGACGCAATAACATCAGCAGTAGCAGCAAGCCCTATAGATTCTGAGATAGTAGCTAGCTCAGGATTATCTTGATCAAAGCCGCTGCGGTTAAGCTGAGTAGCACTAATTATAGGACACTCAAACATATACGACATAGCCCTTACTTGCTCGGTTACGTTCTTTATTCGTTCGTAAGAATTATTACCAACAGTAGAATGTAGCAAGTTGAGATAATCTAAAACAATAGCGTCTAGTTTAATGCCCTTTTCGCCAAACTTTTTGATAAAAGCTTTAAGTTGGTTAGGAGTAATAGTAGCGGGGGGGAATTCCTTGATAAATACTTTACCATTTTCACGTGCTATAGCATTCTTAATTGACGGTCCATTCTGACGCAATTCTTTCATCGGAATCTTAGTTGCGTTAGAACATATACGTTGAGCATATAAGAGCTCGGACATCTCTAACGTTACTAAAAGTACGTTCTTACCTTGTGAGGCTATGTTGTGAGCAATGTTGCCTAAGAAGATAGATTTACCGATGTTAGTTTCACCAGCAAATACATATAACGCTTTTCCGGATTCAAGGAATCCCCCACCTAAAGTATCATCGAGCCATTCCCACTTAGAGGGTATAAATGATTGCTCGGTATTTAAATCATCGATTAGTATATCGATATCATCGTACATGTTAAAGCCTAAATCAGTTACTAAGCTTATACTACATGACGATTCAAATTTTTGGAGTACATCCGACGTATCAACTAAACCTCTAGATACATCTTCTGCAACATTGAGCATAGTATGATAAACAGCCTTCTCTTTAAGAAACTGTTCTGTATTTTCATACAGCTCATCTTTATCTAAGTTCTTATCTAACTCACTAAAGGATTGTGCTAACTGTCTAAACGCTTCTTTCTGTTCATCAGTTATGAGGTACGTTTTAATCTCAGTTACTGTTGGTAACTTGTTACGCTTCTCGTTAAAGTCCTTAACTATCTCAAAGATACTAGCTATGGACTTATTTTTAAAGTACTCAGGTTTGACTATATCAGCGATCGACGCTAGATAGCCACTATCAGTTAAAGATTTATAGATGATGATATTTTCATACTCATCTAAATTTAATTTGCTCACATTAGTAGTATAACTAACTTTGCCATTTATTCAAGAACCATTTTTGACCTTTATTGAATTCTTCTGTAAAGCTTTGCAATCCAGGTGACGCGTGTGTGATGTGTATATCACCAACACCAATTTTAATCTTCTGCTTATTCGCAGCTAAACAAAAATCTAAATCATAAAAATGGAACTTTGCTGGACACTCTTCATCAAAACGTACCTTTTCGAAGACGCTTCTTTTCATTGCCATGAATACTCCATCAATAAGGGTTACACGTTTAGGGTATGTACCGAACCCGGTCATAGATTTTTCCTTTTCATTACCATGTGCAACTGCGCCATGTAAATTACCACTACCAAACCCACCACACATAAGATGCCATAAAGCTGGTTCTTGCAACTTACAATTATTACCACCTGCAACACCGACCATATCATAGGTCTCAAATAATTCTGCTAATCGGTCTTCTATTTCACTTTCAATGATAATATCATCATGAGCCAGAACCATATAGTCAAAATCATTCTCTATAGCAAAGTCTATAGCCCTATTATACACCTTTGCAATTGCTTGGGTATTATTCTCCTTAAAGAAAAAACGAATAGGGTCAGTTTTGTACAGCAGTGTGTCTTTTTTTGACCCCTTAGTAGCTGAAAAATAAAATGTCTTCATAAAAATAAAAATGGTGAACTAGCGTCGAACACTCCTGCTTTGTTCCACTTCTTAGTTCGTTTGTTAAGTCTCATTATAACACCTTCAGGTAATTCTTTATAACCTGTACCCGGGTTAGTTGAGTAGTTTCCCTTATTGTCGTAATGTAGTATTGAACCACAACGAGCGATGTATAATTCACCGGTATCAGTATCAATAATAGATAACGCATATGTACCTTCCAGTTGGCTAAGTACTCTTCTAAGTATTAGGATAGGATCAACCTTTTTAGACATTTGCGTTTCAGTAAACAACTGTAACATATTAACAATAACAGCAGTATCGACTTCATTTTCCACAAAGTCAACATATCTATCACGCATTTCATGTGTATTAGTAAGTACACCATTATGACTAACTGACCAAGATAACGATTCAAACGGGTGCGATGTATCATAAGACCAATCGCGCATTGCTGATGTTGGTGCTTGTACGTGGCCGGTAATATAAACACAATCGTCACTATAAGTGATATCATCCATGTTTGGACTACCTTGAAATTTAGCTACATAGACATCTTCCTCACCTATAGAGACTATACTACTAGCAAAGTTACCTCGTTCTTTATTAGCCTCATGTAAGACTTCAAACATAGTCTTGTTAAAGGACCCAAAAATAGCGCACATATACTAATTTACTCTAAAATACGTCTTTTGCAATTTTATCTGCTGATATCTCACGGAGTCTTACAGTTAATTTCTTACTCTCCTCTACCTTCCCATAATAAAGCCTATATTCACGTGGTATCCGCCAAAAAAAGTCCATAATATCCGGATATCGCTCATCATACGCAAAGCAATAATGTGGATAATCAACACCGTCGACCGTAAACCACGTTTTACGAGGCTTTTTTGCCTTTTCAATACCTACTCTCTTTAAGGTGCCGCGACCTAGCCCTGTAACTTTAAATAAATCGTTATTACTTCTAAATGGTCGCATGGCAACTATGTTTGTAGCAGTCTTTTTACCTATACCAGGGATCTTACAGATCTCGTTATACGGTTTATCATTAAAATCTTTATAATTTAGCTTCATTTCGTACGTTTGTCTATAAATATATTATATGAGTTCCTTTGATAAATTCAACAGTCTTTATGACAGAATATACAGATTAGATGAAATGGCAGATAGCTTCAAGCAAACCGTTAAAGGTGCTGCTGGTGGAGAAGATGGATTAAACATGATGCTTAGAGCTTACCGCAATGAGCGAACCGGAAAACCTGTTGGTGCTGTTTCAAGAGTTAAGAACCTAATAGTACTTAGAGCTCTTTATGATAAAGATTATATTAATGATGCACAATTTCAAGCTTTAGCTAAAAAAGCCACGTCATCTAACTATATTGCCAACACACTAAAGGAAATTAACCCAGTAGCTCATAACAAGCTATTCGGTAGTAAGCAAGAAAGCGGTGAAATTATTAATCATATTAAGCTTAACGCTAAGGATATGCTTAACTTTGGTCTTACTAACCTACAAGGTAAAAAATATGTTGAAGCTCCTGTAGAGGATACTCCTGAGGATCCAGATGCTATGGAGTTAGAAGATGCAGTGACTGATGAAGTGGTTGCTCTTGCCAAAGGTCTTACTTCTAAAGACTTAGAAGGAACTATACTAGACTTTGATGATGTTGATGTTACTTTACAAGGTTTAGATAATCAAGATGAGATTACACGAAAGTTAATTAGTGTTTTAAATGGAGCTGGTTATACAGCAGAAGCAACACCTGCAGGATTTAATGTAGAAGCTCCTATCGGCTCGTTTGGTACAGAAGAAGATGTTAAGGACTTAATGACTGGTTTAATTTTAAAGTACTTCCCTGGAGTATCTGAAAGTGGTATTGGTGTTTTATTAAACACAACTGTTGAAGATGCAGAAAGCTTTAATGAAAAGCCTGATTTAGAAGGAGAGATCGACCCGTCGCGTGATCCACGTACTGCAGGTGAAGCGTTAAATGATGCTAGAGATGAACGCGATGAAGAAGATGCCGCGGCAGAAAGATTTAACGCGACAAACCCAGCTGAAGATGCTGAAGTTAGTGTTAAGGCAGAAGTACTTGCTGCTTGTAAACAACGCGCAGTAGAACTTGCAGGACCTCAAGCTGTAACAACAAAAGCTGGAATGGCTGTAGGATGTGAGTCAATGTATAATGAGTATGGTCTGGATGGTGATCAAGAGAAAGCAGAAATTGCATCGAACCTACATCGTCACTTTGATGAGCAAGCTAAGGGCGGATTTGAAAATACACCATATAAAGCAGAAGATTACGAGACAGTCACTGAGAGCTATCAAAACCAACAGCTCCGGTCCCAGCACTTAGATGTAAGTACCCACTCTACTAATATGTACCTAACTGAGCAAACTAGTAAGGATAATCGTAATAAGAAGCAGGTTGTCGAGACTGTTAGCTTTAAAGAGCGGTATAAGCCAAA
>Ga0307488_10002434_pt1 | contig 15760 bp, 16 predicted proteins | sample SB02metaG_FD_202248 | JGI IMG/M metagenome (GOLD analysis project Ga0307488, IMG submission 202248) | Sea-ice brine microbial communities from Beaufort Sea near Barrow, Alaska, United States - SB 0.2 | ecosystem: Environmental > Aquatic > Marine > Coastal | place: USA: Alaska | collected... | reverse complement strand
GACGAAAAAAATATTAGTGCTAGTGTTGAGAAATTCACCGAACTGCGTATCAAGCAACGATTAACTGAAACATTAGAGTTACCGCCTCTACCGGCCACTGCAACAGCTATTATTAAATTACGTGTTGACACCAATGCAGATGTGACTGATCTGTGTGAGGTCATTGAGTTAGATCCTGTTTTGGCAGCGCAAGTAGTCAGTTGGGCCTCATCCCCCTACTATTCAGCACCAGGCACCATAAAATCTATTCACGATGCTATTGTGCGTGTTCTCGGATTCGAAATGGTGCTAAGTTTGTCGCTTGGTTTAGCACTAGGTTCAACATTAAAACTACCGAATCGTCGTCCAGAGGGCTGCCTTTCTTATTGGCAACAAGCCGTTTATGTGTCTACTTGTACCGAAGCCATTATTAGCTGCATGCCGCGCGAACATCGCCCTAGTTATGGCGTCTCATATCTATCAGGGCTATTGCACAACTTTGGTTATCTGATTATTGCTGAAGTATTTAATACTAAATTTGACGCTATTTGTAATGAAGTTGATGCAAATACGCATGCCACGCCTCAATCGATTGAAAAGCACATTATTGGTGTGACCCGTGATCAATTAGCTGGCTGGCTAATGGAGTCATGGGATATGCCAGAAGAAGTCTGTGCCGCCATAAGACATCAGAGTGATCAGGAGTATGCGGGAGAACACGCCGAATATTCACGATTAATTTTCTTAACACGTAAACTCCTTAATGAAAAAGGTGTACGCACGGGTGTGTCTAATGAACCCATTCCAGAGAAACTATTTAAAAACCTCAATTTAAATAGACAAGAAGCCTCAGCAGCCATCGATGTTATGCTGGCTTCCACTGAAATGCTGGAAGCCATGACCCAGCAAATGAGCCCTCGTTAACCTAACTTTCTCAATGAGTAGTGTGAGACGGTAAGTATTTACCTACAATGTTGGCCAATTATTATAAGGTCATTACGTGATTGTGATGTATGTGTCACGTTGTTGCTACTAACAACGACCTTGTTTCTTTATTACTCACATCCGCTACAATGGCAAAATCCGTTCCGTTTTCTTCAATAGGATTCGCTATATTGTCTTCGTTCACTCTTAATAGTCATTATCCCCATAACCAATCAGCCGGCAGTACAGGTGGCATAGATAGAAACAAACTGCTCGCTATTAACCAAGAACCCATTTCTAGAATGCCTGTTTCGAAAGAACCTCGCTGGAAAACCGTTTCTCAGCAGCGGCATGTTATCGATCCTCACTATTTACACTGGTTGAAAGACGAGGGCTCACTGACTAAAAAGTTAGTCCAAAAAGCCAACGGAGATTTTCGCGTATCGGTACTCTGCCAATCTATTCGCCCTGTCCTCCCGTCTGAACAGCACGCGTTACTTATTCCTCACCGGCAGTGGGCAATGATTCGAGAGGTTATTCTTTATGGCAAAAATGTACCATGGGTGTATGCTCGTACGGCGATACCCCTGAGTACACTGAAAGGTTCTTTAAGGCGATTACATCGCCTAGGTAATCAGCCGTTAGGGGAACAGTTATTTGCAGATCCATCTATGCAGCGGGGCAAACTGCACATTGCACAATTCCTACCTTCGCACATACCCTTAGTGGCTCAGGAAATAACACGAAATTTTCAACAATCAACGTGGGGACGTAGATCAGTTTTTTGCTTGTCTTCACAGCCCATGCTGGTGAGCGAAGTGTTTCTTCCTTCGCTCATTTATTCTTAGTATAAAAGAGTCACTATCATAATGAAATTATCAACCCGAGCTACATTATTGTCATTATTTATGTTTCCTGGTAGCGGTCATATTTTTCTAAAAAAATATTTTTTTGGATTGTTATATATCAGTGTTGCAACAGGAGCATCTTTAGTATTATTTATTAGTATAATGAAAAGAGCTAACGTTATTGCTGATCAAATTGTAGCTCAAAAAATGTCTTTTAGCGTTACTAAAATTATTGAACTTGTTACCGCGGAACCATCAATCGATGAAGCACAATTACTTAATATAGCTATCAATATATTTTTAATTACGTGGTTAGTGAGTACAGTTGACGCCTATTTAGCAGGTAAAAAGTTAGAAAGACTGTGAGTCTAATAAACCAGTAGAGCAGAGAAAGATGTTAGAATTGTAGGGTCATATAAACTAAGCTTGGTTTTTCTGAACTGGCAAGAAAGTAATAAGATTCCGTTGTTGATAAACGGGCATATTCTACTTCATACGTTAACACTACATATCTAATAAGACCTTCGCTAATTTGATTTCGGCGAATGACTTTTGTTGATTTATGATTAGCTTTTTTAAAACGTCCAGCACTTCCTACAACCGCTTTCAAAGTGACGGCAATATCGTCAAATGGCACCAATTTAAAGGAATCTTTATCATAATTGCTAAATTCTTCATAAAACGAACCTTTTTTTCTTGCTTCATAAATTTTTTCCATAACACCATAAGCAAGATTTTTATCAAGCTTTACACCACATGCAACTAGTGTCACAACGATTAAAGCAAATATAAAGTTAACCTTTTTCATTATTTTTATCATTAATAAGATCACACTCTTCGTCTAATTTTATTAATACATTTTTTTCATTAAGTTCTTTCTTCTTCCATTCGTCTAAAAAATTTTTCATCTCCGAAACAGGTAGTGGCTTAGAAAAATAATATCCCTGAACATACTCGCAACCTATTTTTCTCAACAGATCAACCTGGCCTTCTTCTTCAACACCTTCTGCTAAAACAGTTAACCCTAAGCTATCGCCTAACATCATAATACTTTTTACAAAGGCAATATCAAATTCTGTTTCCAAAATTTCATTAATAAACATCCTATCTATTTTTATTTTAGACAACATATGACTAAATTTTTTGATGTAACCAAGTGAAGAATATCCCATACCGAAATCGTCGATACTAAAACTAATTCCTTTTTCACGGATTTTTTTGATACCATCCAAGACGATGGGATCATCATTAAGGACCAGCCGCTCTGTCACTTCTAGCTCTATCCAGTCTACACTTTTTTTCTGAAAAATATTGCTTTCTGACAACCAAGACGAAAAGCAATTGTGGTAAAAATTAGTAGGGCTAAAGTTAATCGATAGTATGAAGGGTTTGCCAAAATTTTCCCGCCATTCTGCAACTTGCTTAATCGATGTCTCGAAAACCCATCGATCTATATCAAAAACAACACCCATTTTTTCTGCTATAGCAATAAATATATCAGGCCTTACCCAGCCAATTTCTTCGTCTTTCCAACGAATTAGCGCTTCGAAACCTATTACTTTATTTTTCTGAATATCAACTAAAGGTTGGTAATTAACATGGAACAGTTTGTGTTCAATAGCATTAAGCAGCTTACTTTTTATCTTGTTTTCTAACTCCTGCTCTTTTCTTGTTGACTCGTCAAAACAAAAAAACGTATTTTTACCCACGAGTTTGGCTTTACAAAGTGCATTATCAGCATAACTTAAGATGGTTCTTGGCTCGCTAGAAAATTGATCGGGGTGTATCGATACGCCAATACTACAGCCCAATTTAACATGGACTCCCTGTGTACTAATTTTTTCATTGAATCCGTCGATAATCGCTTCACAAATATCAATATAAGACTGGTCGCTTTCAAGATAGAAGCAAATAACGAATTCATCTCCACCTAAACGAGCGATGTAAGCACCTAGATCATTCGCTGTTTTTTGCAATCGCATTGCGCACTCAGTAAGCACCTTGTCGCCGACATTATGCCCCATGCTATCGTTAACCTGCTTAAATCCATCTAGATCAATAAAAAAAGTCGCTAGGCGACCTTTTTCTAGCTCATATTTATCTAGTTGTTGACCAAGGTAATTATACAAATGTCTTCGGTTTGGCAATCCTGTTAGCAAGTCAAAATTTGCCTGATAAGCGATCTGTTCTTCGTAATCTTTTTTTGCATGAAGTAGCTCGACAGCTGATTTTCTTCCATCATTCAATACGTTGACCAAATCACTGATTTCATCATTTTTAGGTTTTCGCTGCAGTGATAGTGGAAGAAAATCTATGGCGGAATATAGAGAAAAGGTTTTTGCTGAATGGCTAATAAATGTTATGTGGCGAATAATCACTCGGTTCACTATTACATAAAAGACTAATGTCATTAGCCCTATCGTAAATAAAACAATAAGGATAGTTGGGATATATTTATTATATGCGTTGGTCTTAAATTCTTTCAAATCGTAACCCACACTTAAGACCCCTAATTTTAGGTTTTGAAAATAAATATCGCGTGAAAAATTTTGTGGCGTAAACTGGCTACCTGCATAAAATCTTCTTTCTTCCTCATCCACTATTGCAGCATTTTTAATATATGGCAACTCGACTAAACTTTCTAAGGTTAGTTGAATACTATTATCATTTATATTCCAAAGATATGAACCTACTTGCTTCTCTATCGTATCCACTATTTCTGATGTTTTTCGAACAAGCTCTTTTTCAGCTTGATGCGATTCAACATAGACCAACAACATCACACTGATAGCGGCAAAAAACAACATAATACTGACGACATAAAATGATAGGCGCAGACCTATGCCACTACGCACTGTTTTTTTCATGGGTGAAGAATAAGTCATCAGAGGCCTGTTAGCTGACCACTATTTGTCTCGCTTTAAAAGCTTTGATTAACAAATAATAGATAAGTGAGGTTTTGTCTTTGCACACAGCAAAAACCACATAAAGAGCTGAAGACTATTTTATGGCGTGCGGCCAAGTAACAAACGCGACAGCTTTATACAAACTATAGCTGATAAGTGGTGCTTATCAAGCACCGTGAAAGAGAAGTAATGATGAAACAACCTATAAAGCTTGTAAATTAGCGTACTGTAAGACTAGCCATTTACAGCCTTCATTAGCAAAGTTGACCTGAACACGCATATTATTTTCTTGTCCCTCGAAGTGGGTAATAACACCGTCGCCGAACATAGCATGGTTTACCTTTTGCCCTAAATAGTACCCAGAGTCCTCACCCTGTTCTTGTAATGACGATTTTGACTTGACGGCTCGGTTATAGCCTAGCGGTCGTTGAATTTGTGTTTTGAGACGGACTTCGAGAATGCATTTATCTGGGATTTCTTTAACGAAGCGCGATACCCGATTTATACTTTCGGTGCCATGTATACGCCGTGTCTCTGCATAGCTAATCGTTAATTTAACCATGGCGCGGGTAATACCTACATAACATAAGCGACGCTCCTCTTCTAAACGCTCGGGATCGTCTGCTGACATTCGATGAGGGAACAGATTTTCTTCAACCCCTGCCAAGAACACCCGTGGAAACTCTAGACCTTTAGCCGAATGTAGCGTCATTAGTTGTACCGCATCGTCGAACTCGTCAGCTTGACCATCACCTGATTCTAATGAGGCACTATCCAAAAATTGTACCAATAGAGGCGTATCTTCTGTGATGTCTTGCTCGGTTTGTGTCGCTGTATCATCAGGATTAAAAGCACGACAAGCGTTCACCAGTTCTTCTAAGTTTTCTGCTCGCGCCTGACCTTTTTCACCCTTTTCATTTTTATGGAAATCATATAAGCCAGATATTGTAATGACTTTTTCCGCTTGCTCATCCAAACGACATTCTTTAGTTTTCAGCTGTAATTGACGAATCAGCTGTAAAAAAACCTTGATTGCTCCCGATGCTCTGGCTGTTAGTATCCTTTCGTCTGCCATGCGTTGCGCTGCAGCCCATAGAGAGCAGCCTTCTTGTCGTGCAAACAAACGTACCTGTTCAACGGTTTTACCGCCAATACCCCTTGTTGGTGTGTTGATCACCCGCTCGAATGCCGTATCGTCGTCTACATTAATGATTAGGCGCATATAAGATAGGGCATTTTTGATCTCTGAACGATCATAAAATCGTTGACCACCATAAATACGGTACGCAATACTTTCTCGCAAAAGGCTTTCTTCTAAGACCCGTGATTGCGCATTCGAGCGATATAATATTGCTACACTATCGTATCGATGCCCCTCTCGCACCCACTGTTCGATAGACTCGACAATAAATCGCGCTTCATCGTATTCATTGAAGGCAGCGTACAAGCTGATGGGTTCGCCATCGCCAGCATCGGTGCGCAATTCTTTACCTAAGCGCCCCAGATTATTCTCAATCACGCCATTAGCGGCTTCTAAAATAAGACCTGTAGAACGATAGTTTTGCTCTAGACGTACGGTTTGTGATTGTGAAAAATCTTCGGTAAAGCGTTGTATATTTTCAATTTTTGCTCCACGCCAGCCATAAATTGATTGATCGTCATCACCCACCGCTGTTACGCACCCGGTATTGCCCGCCAATACCCGCAACCACGCATATTGGATGGTATTAGTATCTTGAAACTCGTCAACTAGAATAAATGGAAACCGTCGTTGATAATGCTGTAAAATATCGGGATGATTTAATAACAACTCGTGAGCTCGAAGTAATAACTCACCAAAATCAACCAAACCTCCGCTGCGGCATATTGCCTCATAAGCGGTATAAATTTGTAGCATTGTAACTTCGTAAGGGTCGCCGCTAGCTTGAATATATTGCGGACGCTGCCCTTCATCTTTTTGCGAGTTGATATAAGATTGTGCCTGCCTAGGAGGCCAGCGAGTATCATCTAGCTTTAAGGTTTGACACACACGCTTAACCAGTCGTAATTGATCGTCGCTATCTAATATTTGGAAATTTTGTGGCAGATTCAAAATTTTCCAGTGGGCTTTTAAAAGACGATGGGCAATACCATGAAATGTGCCTACCCACATGGAACGACTATTACCTACAGACTTTCCTACAGCACCACCTTCTAATATGCCCTCTAAACGACTCCGCATCTCTCTTGCGGCTTTATTAGTAAAGGTCACCGACATAACAGAGTGTGGTGATACGTTCTCGACCTGTATCAGCCACGCGATACGATGGACCAAAACTCGTGTTTTACCGCTGCCTGCTCCCGCCAAAATCAGCTGATTGCCTGCAGGGGCTGATACAGCCTCGCGCTGTGCGTCGTTTAAATCATCAAGAAGATAAGAAACATCCATAAAAAAAGCCTAGCCGTCGCCAAAAGTAGAACCAACAAAAATAATACAACCATTTTACCTATACTGTAAATTTATTCAGCTTTTTTCGACTTACCGGTAATAGCGTGATGTTCGTAATTGGCATTTTTACACTGGTTCCATAGAATAATAATCTACACATTGATTATTATTCGTGTTTTATTTCATTTTACAATTTAATAAGCGCCTTTTACCCTAGTGCATTCCTATAGTAGAAAGTTTCATCGCTCAATCTGCTCAGGGTAACCAACAAGCTTTTGCTAAACTATATGCTGCAGCATCAACTAAACTATTCCGTATTTGTTTTCGTGTATTAAAAGACCAAGGTATTGCTAAGGAGGCACTTCAGGAATGTTTGATCAAAATATGGCAGCGATCCAATCAATAGCAAAAAAAGGGCTTAAGCCCGATGGCGTGGTTAATTACCATTGCTATAAATTTAGCCATCATCCGACTAAGAGCAAGTCGTTCACACGAATCCATGATGATATTGATGACCCTGTTGCTAATAACGTAGATTCTCCAGAAGCCAAAGCAGAAAGCTCGGGTGAGCGTCAATGCATTGAACAATGTTTTGTTGAGCTTATGACATTAGCGCTAACGCTCTGAAAGGCGCTTATCTCGAAGGTTAAACCTATGCAAACTTGGCTCATCGTTTTCAGGTGCTCATTAACACCATGCGTACTTGGTTACGGCGGAGTTTACTCAATCTCATGGGGGGTTATTCTCTATTGATTACCCCAGTCGTAGATGTCAAACAAGATAATATCGTTCATTCAGCTGAATACGTTCTCGGGTTAACGTCGCTTTTTGATAGAGCTACCTTTGAAGCCTGGCTGATTTCTCATCCCGACTTACAGTATTTTGCAATGAATGGAGTGAAGCATTTGCATCCATTTTCAATAGTGTTGACGAGAAACGCCCTACAGAACACGTAAAGCTGCAACCGGTGCAACCGCTTTTAATGAAGATAATCCACCCGTGGTCACCTGTTCACAGACTCATTGGATGGGAACGCCTACGCGAAAAATAGCTGGCTTCTACTTAGTTTGACACGGAATGGATAAGTGTCAAATGGATTGGTGTCAAATGGATTGGTGCTTCTTTTTCTGCATGACTATTGATAGCGGTTTCCTTTCTACTTATCCCCCTATCCTTTTTTCCTAACTATATTGCTTTGATACAAAATAAAGTCCGGTCTCTGCAGGTATCAGCTAAATTCGATGACGATAAAAATATGCTGCCCATAAAGACTCAACTCGGCTCTCCTAAAACAGGAAGAGATATTGAGTTATGGCTAATCGTTGAAAATCAATCACCATTTTCTTTCGGTTTACTTAACACTAGGAATACATTCGACATTATTATTACTCGTCAGCTTGTGGAGGCAGTAGAGGGATCGATGCTGGCTTTATCGTATAAACCTAAAGCGGATTTCCAATAGGACAACCAACTGGGGCAGTACTCGCGATTGCTACAGTAACGCTTATTTAACCGTTACTGTGGTGACGTTCATTAATAGTGCATCATATTTATTGAAACTAATCATCGATTTGTATGTCAATAGTTTATGTAGTCATGATGATGAATGATGTTAGTGTTTGGAAATGTAGTTAACTATTGACATATCATTTGTTTAGACCAACTTGTATTCTTACCTACTTGTTTGCTTACTCTATTACCCATCATTATTACCCAATGGTTGTTTTAATGTAACTTAATTCTGGGAAGACCTAAATGAATCGACGAAATTTTTTATCTAGCATTGCAGTAGCTTTGGCCGCTCTATCTTTACATTCGATTGCTCTCGGCAGATCCATTTATAATTTATCTCAACAAGAATGGAAAGATAAATTAAGTAAACTTGAATATGCGGTTATGCGTGACGAAAAAACCGAACGTGCTGGTACCAGTCCGTTATTAGCTGAAAAGCGTACCGGAATTTATCATTGTAAAGGTTGTGACTTACCTCTCTATGATTCGTCAACAAAATACGATAGTCGTACAGGCTGGCCTAGTTTCTATCAAGCATTAGCGAATGCTGTCGATACTAAGAAAGACAATACTTTATTTACAATTCGCACAGAAGTGCATTGTCGCCGCTGTAAAAGTCACTTAGGGCATATTTTTGATGATGGTCCTCAGCCAACAGGGAAGCGTCATTGTTTAAATGGTATTTCACTTACATTTCGTTCTGCCAACAAATAATTTTATTACTTGAACTCTTTTATCTCATATATATATGTCTCTTTATAACCCTAACACCTGTCTATGGTGTGTCTCTAAAGAGGCCCAATTAATTGCACTCATCCCATAGCACTCATTAAATAAATAGTGCCATGAAATAAATAGTGCCATGAGATACTAAGAGAATAATCAATGCAGTTTATAACTCCAATAAATTAGTTAGTCTTGTCGCAACAACATCTCTGGTCGCATTAACGATATTAAGTTTTCTCAATTAATGGCTGGTAATAGCAATCCAGACGTTGGGGCGGTACATGTGTATTCTAGCAAAAATATTATTGGAAATGTTGCCAACTCAAAAGACCATTCGGCTCTAGTCGCTGCAGTTAAATCCGCTGGCTTGGTAGATACTACACAAGGGAAGGGGCCTTTCACTGTTTTTGTTCCTGTGATTTCAACCTTTGCTCACTTACCTGAGGGTGCGGTATCACAGTTACTTTAGCCTTAAAATAAAGCAGCGTTAACTCAAGTTTTAACGTGTCATGTTGTCGGTATCTCTGCATTTATCTGGTGTTATTATAAAAAGGGTAGTAGATGACAGTGGTAAACATCCAGTAGCAACGTTGAGGGGGGGGGGTTACTTCAAGCCACCTATAAAAATGGCGAGATTATATTAGAGGACGAGAATGGGGTATTGTGAAAGTAACGGTTGCAGATGTTAAACAATAAAACGGTGTCATTCACATGATGGATAACGTTCTACTACCGAAATCGTCACTTTCATTACTCTCTATAATACATAAAATATTTACTCACCAAAAATTCAACTGACCAGCACGTCACTTTTGACTTAAGTCGTGTCATACTGACTTTCATACTAGTAAGCTTTTACTCATAGAGTTTTCATGTTGCAACAGCCAAGACTTTGCTTCTTCCCCCCAGGAATAGCCGGTTAAAGACCCGTTCTTTCCTATGACACGATGGCAGGGAATGATAATCGCAATAGGATTTTTTCCATTAGCGTTACCAACTGCTCGCACTGCCTTAGGGTTGTTTATTTGAGCGGCAATGTATTGGTAAGAAACAGATTTCCCAAATGGGATGGTTAATAGACTATCCCATACCAACCGCTGAAATCTTGTTCCTGTTGGACTGAGAGGGACGGTAAATTTTTGAAGTGCTCCTGAAAAATACTGATTAAGCTCCTCTTTTGCATAATCCGTAACGTCGTTTGAGCTGACAGACTCTGGGGCTTCGTTAACTAATACTATGCTTGTTAAACTGCTACTTGACGCTTTGATTAACAGTGGCCCGATGGGTGAATTTACAATATCTATAAAATAGTTCATTGATTAATTATCCTACATGTTAATGATCATAAAAGCTTACGATAATTTACCAGTTGTTTCCTGTACTTTATATCATACCGCTGTTTTTTAACGTCTTAATATACTTAATTTTTTTGGGGAGGAGGGAGCTTCAGGGTAAACCGCAGAAAATGATTGTTTATTTAGCCGTTTCTTGTAGTTTCCCTACAAAAAATGCTTAAATACGCAGTATGAAACCAGCATTACTGAGTCAACATATTGCCAATACCATGGGGCGTTTACGTAAATCGGAGCGTAAGGTTGCTGAGTATGTCCTTAATCACCAGCAGGACGTTATTCACCTACGAGTGATCGATGTAGCTAATCACTCGGAAGTCAGTGAGCCTACCGTCATTCGTTTCTGTCGTGCCATTGGCTGTAGTGGGTTTCAAGACTTTAAGCTCACACTTGCCCAACAGCTGGCATCTAGCCCTAGCTTTGGCCAGATAGCGATCACCGACACCGATTCTACTGCGGATTTTTCGAAGAAGGTGTTTGATGGCGCCATAGATACCCTGTTAAACGTTCGTGATAGTGTGGATATCGAGCAGGTACACCAAGCGGTTAACGCGATATCTGCGTCATCAAGGGTTGAGTTCTTTGGTTTCGGAGCGTCTGGTGCTGTGGCCGTTGATGCTTATCACAAATTTTTTCGACTTCAACTTGCTGCCGCCGCACATTCAGACCATCATTTTCAAAATATGTCGGCTGCTTCACTATCGCCTGGAGATGTTGTCGTGGCTATATCACATAGCGGTCGAACCAAAGCATTAATTGATTCTATTGGATTAGCAAAAGAGGCCGGGGCAGTGGTAATTAGTATTTGCCCCAACAATACCCCCATAGCGGATATCGCTGACATTCCTATATCCGTAGATGTTGAAGAGGACATTGAAATTTACACCCCATTATGTTCTCGTCTTGCACACCTCGTGGTGATTGATGTTCTGGCAATGGGAGTTGCCCAACAGAAAGGGCCTAGACTCAAAAATCATTTATTTAAACTTAAAAAAGCCCTTAGTAATGTTCGCGTTTAGGTTTTTAACATTCGAAGATAATAATTTTTAACTCGCCATCACGCTATCTTTTTCTTATACCGCTTTTTAATTTTGCTGTAATAGGCCATCAATATGGTAGTTGAGCAATAGGATGATGAAGAAATGTTTATCACCTGTGGTATAAAGCCGTCTGCAACGTTTCGAATTATAACTACTCTACCGTTACCGACTTAGCCAGATTTCGTGGTTGATCTACATCGGTACCTTTTAATACTGCTACGTGATAAGAAAAAAGCTGCAATGGAATAGTAAATACAATAGGCGATATCCCTTCCGGTACTTTAGGTAAATGGACCACTTGGCATTCATTAGTACTGGTAAAATTTGCCTGTGTATCCGCAAAAACAAATAACTGCCCACCTCTCGCTTGCACTTCTTCAAGGTTAGATTTTAGCTTATCTAACAGGTCATCGTTGGGAGCGACTGCAATAATTGGCATATCGCTATCAACTAACGCCAAAGGCCCGTGTTTAAGCTCTCCAGCGGGGTATGCTTCCGCGTGAATATAAGAAATTTCTTTTAATTTAAGTGCGCCTTCTGCAGCAATCGGGTACTGGATGCCCCTACCTAAAAATAACGCGTGATTTTTTTCTATAAATTGCTCACTGACTTTTGCAATTGTTTGATCCAAGGTGAGAACTTCTTCACACAACGCAGGAAGTTGCTGTAACTCATCAACCATTGCAGCTTCTTGCACTGGGGTAATGCCGTTGCGCCTACCCAAAACAATAGTTAACAGTTTCAATGCTACCAGTTGAGTGGTAAATGCTTTTGTTGATGCAACACCTATTTCCGGCCCCGCTTCTGTCATAAGAGAAAGATCAGACTCTCGTACCAACGCACTGTTTGCAACATTACAAATCGTTAAGGCAGCAAGAATTTTTTGTTTTTTAACTTGTTGTAGCGCCGCCAATGTATCCGCTGTCTCACCCGACTGTGAAATCGTTACTACTAAGGTGTTTGGTGGAATAAACGCTTTTCGGTATCGAAATTCGCTCGCAATCTCCACACTGCAATGTAAATTGGCTATAGACTCTATCCAATACTTAGCCACAAGTGCAGCATGATAACTGGTACCGCACGCTAACAGTTGAATATGCTTTGTTTGATCGAAAATAGCAGCAGCTTCTGTGCCGAAGCATTCCTCAAGTACACGTTTTTTACCTAACCTACCTTTAAGTGTTTCTCGGATGAGTGAGGGCTGCTCAAAAATTTCTTTCAGCATATAATGACGATACTTTCCTCGGGTCGCCGTTTGTTCGTTACCACTTAATTTTATTTTTTCCCGCTGTACTGTATTGCCCTCTTTGTCGGTAATGGTAAAACCCTGTGTTGATATTTCAACAAGATCACCTTCTTCCAAGTAAATAAATTGATCTGTGACTTGCCTCAATGCCAACTGATCAGAAGCGATAAAATTTTCTTCGATACCCACGCCTATTATAAGAGGGCTGCCCCTCCTTGCAGCGACCAAAGTCCCTGGTTCTTTTTCACTAATAACGCCAAGGGCGTAAGATCCTTCACACTGATCAATGCTAATTTCTACCGCGTCTTTTAGTGAAGAAACTTTTTTCAAGGAATCGGATATCAGGTGAGCAACCACTTCTGTATCCGTTTCGCTTAGAAAGACATAGCCTTTGGCTTTGAGTTGTTTACGTAATGCTGCATGGTTCTCAATAATCCCATTGTGCACCAATGTCACATGCGAAGAGGTGTGAGGGTGTGCATTATTTCTCGTGGGTTTTCCATGGGTCGCCCATCGAGTGTGTGCAATACCCACCTGACCTTTCATAGGAGCTTGTTTAACAGCATCTTCAAGCTTAATGACTTTGCCTGCTTCTTTGCATATCGCAATGCTAGTACCTTCTTCAATCACAGCAATACCTGCGGAGTCGTACCCACGATACTCGAGCCGACGTAGGCCTTCTAGTAATATTTCAGTTACATTTCGTTTGGCAACAGCTCCAACAATTCCACACATAATCTTCTCGTTTGTTAGCGTAATATCAATAAGTTATTTTATTATCTTTTCTGGTCGCGACCATTCTTTATGCGTTTTTTGCGGAGCCCGTGCCAGTGCTAAGGTATCTTTCTCTACTGACTTATTTATAGTTGACCCTGCTCCTATTGTTACACCATCAGCTAAGGTGACTGGTGCTACTAAAGCAGTATTTGATCCGACGAACACGTCATTACCGATAACGGTTAGATGCTTATTAATGCCATCATAATTACAAGTAATTGTACCTGCACCAATATTAACACCTTCGCCTAAAGTAGCATCACCTACGTAGCTTAGGTGATTTATTTTACTGCCTTTACCCACATGTGAATTTTTAGTTTCGACAAAGTTACCAATTTTTGCATTGTCTTCTAAAACGGTATTAGGACGTAACCGTGCGAACGGACCTATGGTACATCTGTGCTTGATCATCGCGCCCTCCAAGATACAATTATCATTAATAACAGAACCTGATGCGATTGTTGTATTTCCTATAATGCAGTTCGCGCCAATAGAAACATTATCACCTATCGTCACGTTACCTTTGAAGATACAATTTACATCAATAATAACATCAGTACCGACGACCAATTTACCCCTCAAATCGAACCGAGAAGGATCCAATAAGGTAACGCCTTCAACTAACAGCTGATCAGCTAATCTTAATTGATAAATTCGTTCAAGCTGAGCTTGTTGACGACGATCATTCACCCCTAGCACTTCCCATTCTTGTACTGGTTGCCTTGTATTAATACAAACGTTTCGGGCTTTTGCCATGGCAATAATGTCTGTTAAATAATACTCTCTCTGTGAATTAGTATTCGATAACGCGGGCAACCAGTCATGTAAATGAGCTGAATTAACCGCCATGACACCAGTATTGACTTCTTTAACCATTAACTCTGCATTTCTGGCGTCTTTTTGTTCAACAATGGAAATAACTTGATTGTTAACGTCTCTGATAATTCGACCATATCCGGTTGGATCCGCTACATTAACCGTCAATAAGCCAAGGCTATTTTTATTGACTACAGCCGTTAAGCTTAGTAACGTTTCCTTACTAATAAGTGGCACATCGCCATAAAGAATGAGAACGACTTCATCCTTTGGAAAGTAGGGTAAAGCTTGTTGTACCGCATGCCCCGTGCCTAGCTGTTCTCTTTGTTTAATAAAATTAAGACGGTCAATTGGCGCTAACGTTTCTTTAACTTGATCTGCACCGTGACCCACAATGATATTAATCGGATTGTCAGTTAATGTCTTTGCTGTTTTGATGACATGTGCAACCAGAGACTTACCTGCAATCGTCTGCAACACTTTAGGTAGGGCAGATTTCATGCGCGTGCCTTTACCGGCAGCAAGGATAACGATATTTAACATAACGATACAACGCTCTTATAATATATTTAGGCACAAAAAAAGGTAGCCAATGCTACCTTTTTTAGGTCAATGATCACTACGCTAATAATGGTTGAGTTATCTACCAATTTTTTTGCGTAACGCTTGTAATGTGCGTAGTTGAGCCGATGCCACTGCTAACTGAACTGCAGCTGCTGAGTAATCAAATTCAGCACTACGGTTTGCGATGTTTCTCTCTGCTTCTTCTTTTGCTTGCTGTGCAGACGCTTCATCCATATCTTCTGCACGCAGTGCCGTGTCAGCCAGTACAGTAACAGAATTTGGCTGAACCTCAATGAAGCCGCCAGAGATATAATAGACTTCCTCGTCACCAGATTGAGTAATGACTCGGATAGGACCAGGTTGAAGGCCGGATAACAAAGGCGCGTGACCGAAACCAATCCCCAGATCCCCTTCTGTACCTGCAGCAACAACCATTTCAACTAAACCAGAAAAAATCTGCTTTTCTGCACTAACGATATCGCAGTGGACTGTCAACGCCATAACTTAACCTCTTTATTAGGAAAAAGAAATCATAGCATCAACAGTATTGGGTAGATTCGAAGACTCCAGCCACATACCGTTTGCCATGATTTTTTATTACATATTTTTCGCTTTTTCTATTGCTTCGTCTATTGTGCCTAC
>Ga0307488_10002433_pt1 | contig 15761 bp, 17 predicted proteins | sample SB02metaG_FD_202248 | JGI IMG/M metagenome (GOLD analysis project Ga0307488, IMG submission 202248) | Sea-ice brine microbial communities from Beaufort Sea near Barrow, Alaska, United States - SB 0.2 | ecosystem: Environmental > Aquatic > Marine > Coastal | place: USA: Alaska | collected... | reverse complement strand
CGCGTCGCCCCCCCCCCCTGATGACCACCGACCCCCCTCCCAAGGTAAGCAAGGACCTGGCGAACGCGGTGCAGGATGACTGGCGACGCTCGGTGCGGGATTCCGCGAAACACCGCGCAGTGGCGCAGATGGAGAGCTACGACGGGTTTAAAAACATGGTCTCCGTGGCGCACCTCCGGCCGTACCACGCCCCGAATTTCAAGGAACACGGCGTGGTGAACCCGCCTGCGTTTGGGTTCACCGCGGACGGGGTACCTTCTGGGCCTGTGGCGAACCCGGGGTCGATTTCTTCTGGGGGGGTAGGGGGAAGTAGTGACGAAATGTCGGGTTCTTGTTCCACGCAATTCGAAAAACCAGAAAACTCCATGCGGTTTGACAAAACATGGCGCAAAGCGTGTAAAAGCCCGGCTTTGAAATGGCACTACCTCGGCGTGTGCGGTGGTGATTCGTTGCAAAAGGTCTTCGCGAAGGATATCGGGGGGATGGTGCTTGGTGAAATCGTAGAGGCGCTGGCGGATGGGTTTGGAGTTGTGTGCCGAACCGACGAAGCCGATGAAGACGATGATACAATTGAAAAAGAAAAAAAGGATGCTTCTAAAAAAAAAGAAACAGAAACGGAATCATCATCAGCGGCGGATTCGTGGCAAGGCGCAGGCACAACCGACATCGCGGCAATCGCGGTTAACGTGATGGCCACGTTGCGCGCGTTGACAAAATGTGGCCGCTTCGATCTCGCCAGGCGTTTGCTTAACAAACAACAAAAAGGAAAACTGGAAATTTTGATGACGGCGTTGGAAAAAGTACCCGGCGTCGACGCCGAGCGCGACGCACTCAGGGACGCGTACTTGGGGTAGCAGGTCGTGGGGGTATTTAGTCAGGCCAGGGTATGTTATCGCCATCGGTGTTTAGTCAGGCCAGGGTATCGCATGTACGGTGTTTAGTCAGGACTGGTTCCGATTTTTGCTAAGATATGTCGTGTTGCATACTCGAAAGCGACTCAAGTGTCTCTTCTCACCTCCGCGCTTTTCCTCGTTCACCAACATTCACTTTTCCATCACAGCGAACACTCCCATTGACACCGGCACGTCGAACCCTGCCTTTCCCACCTGCCAACCGCGGCGCGCGCTGTTTAGAAAGGACTCACCCCGCCGATGGCGCCGAACCCCGCGAGCATGTTGTTTGCGAACGGGTCTGAGATGTGGTCCACGATGTTTTTGAATGGCCCTTCGCCCGTCGCCACAGCTTGCACCGCGATGCCCAGAAACGCCATCATCGCGAGCCGGCCGTTTTTGATCTCCTTCTTCTGCATCTTCGCCATGTCCGTTTTACCAAGGTTGGCGAAGTTGAAGTACTTCCCGCCGGGGTACGCGGGGGCGCCGCTTCCCGCAAAGCCTTTTTCCCATCCCATGAGCGGGGTCTCGCCTTGGCTTCCGGGGTACCAGTAGTCCTGCCCGCGCTTGACTTCCGCGAAGTTCATGAGCACCATGTTAACCCAAAAAATGGTGGTCGGGTCCGCCCAGTAGTCGAAGGTTCCTTGGGGGGGAATGGCGCCGGATTTGAACCACACGAGGCCGGTGTCGGCGGGAATGATGCCCATGCCGCCCAACACTTCGGGCGCGACGACACCGGCGACGCCCAGCATGGCCCACCGGCCGTGAATCACCTCCGAGTATGCCAGCCACTGCGGGTTGACAAAACCTCCTTGGCCTTCGGGGTCGGACATCCCGAGGGGGTCGAACCCGAAGTCGCCGGGAAGCGTGCCGTCCAGGTACGTCATGTTCTGGTCGGAAACGCCCATCAGGTACACGTCGTCCCTTGAACGGGGGGCGGCTTTCACGACGGCTTTGGGAGCGGCTTCGGCGGCTTCCGCGGGCTGTTGTTTTGGTGACGAAAGAGGGGGGGGGATGTCAGTGGTTTGCGGCTAGGTGCTTTAGACGATCGAGCACGTGTCGCGGCTCAAAACGATCGGAACGGAGGGACCCATCCCGCATCCCCGCATCGGCGAAAAAAACCGCGCGTTATCGTTCGCGCCTAAACACGCCCTTCGCGTGCGTCGAGTCGACACGGCCCGTGGCGGTCGCGCGCGTGCCGTATTCAACACCCACACGCGACGATGCAAGCCCTCTGTCGATCGTCCGAAAAACGCAAAGCCCCGCGCAGCGCGTGTTGCGGCCGTCCAATCGGATTGCAAAAAGCTCCTTACCTCGTCAGCGGCGCGAACGGTGAAGCTGCGCTTGGTGGTCGTCTTGGGCGCCGCGCAGACCACGCGAGCGTTACCGGAAAGGAAGGTCTTGCGGCCGCAAACGGCGCGCACGGCGACGGAGGAGGCGGTGATGGACGCCATGGTGACGCTTAGGTCGAGACGAAGGGGTTGGCCGACGACGAGACGGGTGTGTGCGGGAATGAGCTCCGGCACCCACCTGCGGGAACCTTCTTTGCGTGCATCACGAAAACGGCCTGTGATTCGCCGACGAGATTCCCTGATTGTTAATCGGTCTTGTACGTGCAATCAGTCGGCGGAATGTGGTAAATGGGAAAAAAAAGGTGATATTTTTTCCAGGGGAAGCCCAAGCAAAGCCACGACTCCTTTCTTCGCGCGACGCGCACCGCACACGTCGTGGCGCGCGCCGCGTGACCGAATGAAAGTGATGGGACGAAAGCGGTGCCCGCACGGGAAGGAGAAACAAGTGTGCAAGGAGTGCAGCCCGTGCCCGCACGGCAAGGTGAAATACCAGTGCACGCAGTGCAACCCCTGTCCGCACGGGAAGCTGAAAAACGAGTGCGTGGACTGTAACCCCTGTCCGCACGGGAAGCTGAAACGAAAGTGTGCGGACTGCAACCCTTGCCCTCACGGGAAGGAGAAACGCAAGTGCGCGGACTGCAACCCCTGCCCTCACGGCAAGCGAAAAGACAGCTGCGCGGCGTGCAACCCCTGCCCTCACGGGAAGCTGAAAAGCAACTGCGCGGCGTGCACCCCCTGCCCCCACGGCAAGCGGAAAAGCGACTGCGTGGCGTGCACCGTTTGCCCTCACGGCAAGCGAAAGAGCATGTGCGCGACGTGCAAAACGGCACGCGCGGCTCCGCCGCGTGCAAACATGGTCAAACGCGAGCCGGAGAGTTCGCCCGAGATCAAGCAAGAGCCGTTTACCATTCGCGGCTATTTCGGCATCGGCGACGAGGAGTGAGGTGACTGAAAGAGTGCCATGAGTGTTGTGAGGGAGAGCAATTTTTACATCAACCTGCTCTCGCCTCGGAGTCCCGTCCACAAGCCCACAAACCCTCCATTCTCTCTGTTTCAAACCAAAAAAACCTCTTTCAAATCCTTAATAACCCCTCCCACCTTTACTTTAAGAACGTCGCGAACACGAAAAACGAGACGAAGGAAAACAGAGACAGGATGAGTTCCGGTCCCCAGGCTTGCGGGAAGATCGGAATGTACACCGGGAAGATGCTCCCCACGAGCCATCCCAACACCAGCGCAACGAACACGTTGAGAAACGCTTTTCCCAACAACTCCTTTTGCTTGCCTCTTTTTTCGTGAAGGAAGAACACGGTTAGCCCGAAGGCGATGGCCATTTGGAACGCGGGGCCGGACGCGCTGCGCTGTACGATCGCCCAGCCGGCGAATAAGGAATAGATAATCGCGCGCCGTAAAATAGTCTAGGAGCAAACAGTCAGGGTAAAGTTGGGGTAGGAGGTGGTTAGTGGTTGGTACTCGTATCCCTGACGGCCTCGGTTCGAAGTGAGGGTATACTGTAGGTCGAGTAGGCAGTGGTACAGGCAAACAGTCTTCCGTCGCCGGCAAACGTTCGGGACGGCTCAAAAAAAAAAAAACCTCTCACCTGGTCATCCGGCCTCGCGAACTGCGCTTTTAACCGTTCCATGAATGGCGGGACGTAGTTCTCTCCTCCTTGCTTTTTTTTCGCCATCCGTAATCCTTTGGCTTTCTTTCGTACACTCAGTTTGTCCTGGATGATCCGGTCAAAAGCGGCTTCGATGGATTCCACGCCGACGGCGTGTCCTCGGAACGTGTCCACCAAATAATTCCGCGCGTCTTGGACCTCTTCGTAACTCGCCTCGGCGTCCACCCCCAAACGTCGGTACGGGTCTTTTTCCTTAACCCGGGGGAACACCGCGGTTTTGTCGAAGTTCTCGCCCGCGAAAACGGGGGGGGTGTACTGTTCAGAGGGGGTCTCGCCTGTTTAGGTGGCGACAAATTGAAGAGGGTGGGAAATGTGAGAAAATGGACCTGGAAAATGGGTTCGTGTAAACCCGTCGTTCTTTGAGTTTTTTCGTGGATAGCGTGCGCGGCGGGTTCGCGAAGCGTGCGCGCACCACCCCCAGGAGGGCGTGTCCCTTAGACAAAAATCCCGGCCGTGGGTGTCACGACACCTCTCGCGAACGCGTATCCGGAAACGGCCCGTTAAACGTACCTTCCGTCGCGGCGGTGCGCACGGCGCGTCCGCCGTGTCCGGCGCCGCCCAAACAGACTCGGCGGCCGATGCGCGATGCTTGGGAGTGGGAGCCCGATGCTCGGGACCCCACCCGCGCCAGTTTCGCGCGGTCGGCGCCCGCCGAACCAGGCGCGGCCGCGACGCGACTCGTGGTGCAGGTGAGCGCGAACATCGTGGGCGCGATCTGCGCACGCCGAAGTGTGAGAGGGGTGATGCGACAGTGTCCCGACGTCAATCGGTGTTTTTTTTTTTGCGAACGACTCGAGATGAGAGAGGAGATCTCCTCCTCCCCAAAAGAGAGAAAATAAGTTTCATTTTTTCCACATTCGTCCCGCCTCCGCGCTCGCCGCCAACAGCATGTCGCACACCGCACACACACCTCCACTCTTGACAAACTGCGTGGAGTGCGCGGTTCTGCACCGTGGACACTCCACGCCCACGAGCCCTGAGGACGCATTCGTTGTGGATTCATCACGTCCGGGTGAATCGTTGATGGATTCGTCTTTGCGATTCTCGTTTGTTTCAATCGATCCATCACTTTCACTTCCACCACCCGGTCGCAGCGACCGCAGCGACGCGGCGCACACCCATCCAGGGCGTTCGTTTTTTTGGATGTGCAGCTCGAGGGTTTCCTCGGAGGACACGTTGTGATGCGCTTGCGTGCCGTTATCGGTTTCGAAGGCACCGTATGGTACACCTCCGTCCGCGACGAAGCGCGCGCATCGGGTAATCTGTAAGAAGATTTCTTTTGTATTTTCTTTGCCTTCGTACTCGGACGCAACGCGGGTCGCATTTGAGACGACGCTTAAAAACTCCCCCGCGCGTTTTATCAAGCCAGCTCTTTGGTGCCAAACCACCGCGAACCGGCAAACACACACCCGGTGCTTGAAATCCAGGGGAAGGGAAACGAGGTGCCGTGACAGGCGCGCGATTTCCAAAGCGGCGTCCAGGTTGTTTCGCGACGGGCACCGCCACTTTTGTTTTTTAGACTCGCCTTGGCGCGTAACTCCGCGCGCGTTAACTCCATCAACTCCTTCACCCAACTCGCCACCCTCCTCCACGGTCGCCGCGACAGCTTTGCACAGCCGTAACGCCCTGGAGGCGACGCAGTATGCGCGGCACTTCACCGCGGCTTGTAAACATGGGGTGTTACCGGTCACGGCGAGCTTAGTAGCCGCTTTGAAGTGCAGCTCGCTTGTGTCGAAATCGTTCGCCTCGAGCGCCGCGATTCCGAGGAGCGCCAAACGTAACGTCGCGTCGTGGGTTCGGTTCACCGGAGCAGCGGGCTTTGGTGGCTTCGTGGAACGAACAGGAGAAGATTTCGGTGCGTCCATACTCGCGACGACACCTCCCACCATAGCTGGTACGACGTTTTCGTTGACTCTGTTCCAGCCCGGGTTCGGCAAGGGCGAGCCGAAGGCGTTTTGCGTGGGACCGTTTTCCGGAAAGGGAGTCGAGGGAGTCTCCTGCGTCTCGTCGTCGTCGTCACTCAACTCCCCGAACGGGTCGTCGTCGTCGGAGGCCCCGTCCGATAACTCGCCGAAAGGATCGGGCACGACAAACTCTGTGCGGTGGTCGGTTGCGTTTTGGGTAGCAACCCGGGGAGACCGGGTTTCGGTTTCGCGAAAAGGCGACGGCTGCGACGAAAAAACGCCAAACGCCTCATCTGCGTTTCTCGCCGGCGCTGCCGCGAACGGATCGGAGTCGTTACCGAAATCAAAAGCAGGCGCGTCGTCGTTCTTTTCGGGGGACGAAAAAGAGACTCGGGCACTTGGCGAGTTACTCCCGTTTCCCGATGAAAACGCGGTACCACTCCTTTCAAATCCGCCGGTTTCAAACCCGGAGCCGAAGGGATCGGCGGAGTCGTCGTCAAAGGCGGCGAACGGTTGTGGGTTTGCGTTAGTAGAAGCGGTACCTCCACAACTACCTGTGGGGGCGCCCCCGTTAGGATTTGACAACCCAGTACTCGTGCCAACGAACCCTTGGTGTAATTGCGATGCCTGGAAGGTGTTACCAGGATTCGGGGGCGCCCCCCCGATTCGCAGCTGGCTCGCGCCCGGCGCGGGCAGCGCGAATTGATTACTCTCCCCGGGACTAAAACTCGCGAAAGAACTCCTGCCGAAGGGATCGGCGTCGTTTCCGTCGCCAAACGGATCATCGTCCCCTGACCCCCCCCCATCCCCGAACGGGTCGCCCTCACCATCCGAGTCCGACACGCTCATCTCAGGGAACTGCGTTTGGAACGGGGGCGGGGGCGGTTGCGATGTTGTCGGAGACGTTGCAGCGACGCCGGCCCCGAACGTACCGTTTGCGGGAATCGCAATCGGTTGAGGGCGATTAGCGGAGTACCCGCCTCCTCCGCCATGGAAACCCGATTGGTTCGACGACCGGTTCCAATTCCGGGAGCCTTCCGTGGATCCAAAGTCATCCCGGATAACAACCTTGCTGGTGTCCCCCTCCACGCCGTGCCCGAACGGCGCGCTTCCCGAAACGCGCTTTTTTTGAAAGAAAAGGGTCAGTCTTGAGTCTCGAGTATGCTGGGTGTGCTGTATGGGGGATTGGGGTCCGAGTAATCGGGCCGAAGAGGGCACTTGTGATGTATGTAGTAGTTGCAGTACTACTACATACATCACGAGTACTAGAAATGCTACATACATCACGAGTAGTGCACTCAAAGAGGTGCAGTAAACAGTGTGCCTGGATTTGGGAAAGTCCCAATACGCACCTTTCCGAGCGCGTCCGCGTGCGTCAACACGGAAACGCGCGAGGTTTCCCTCAACGGCCCGCCTGTCAGGTCCGGCCAAACGGCGGCCGGCGCGTTGGACCACCCTAGGGGTATTTGGTCTCCAGCTTTCGTGGATTCGATTTTGGCCGCGTCGTACGCTGCGAAAGGAACTTTGCCGTGTTTTTGCTCGATACGTTTTCGTCGCCTGGTACCCACCGCGCACGCGGTCGCCGCCGATCCGGGCGCCAGTTTCGTGGCCGCCAAAGCATCCAACACAGGAAACCCGCCGTCCCCACCCGGGCCGCAACACACACCTCGCTCGTATAGTCTTTCCAAACCCCGAACGTCGGTTCCTCCCGACACAGCAACAAGCAAACACGCCGCCGCGAACGCGTTTTCGGCGTCGCCGAGCGCGACCGAGGCGTGGCAAGCATCGAGGGCGACGATTAGTATTCCGGGGTTGGAAGTAACACCGGGAACGGGTGGTGTCAAATCCGAACCGCCGGCGTGCGCCGACGCCGGGTCGGTTGCTTTGTTCAACGCGTTCCGGACAAGTTGAAGCGCCGCCGCCGCGCTCGACGCCGCCGCCATCGCGCACGCTCTTTGCGTGAAACACAAATGCGTCGCCCGGCTGGCGACTGAGCTGGCGAGTCCGGGAAGCGCCAACGCGTTTCCGTCGCCCAATAACGCAAGCGAGTCAGCGGAAACCCGGCTCGCGTCATGTCGGTGAAACGCGGCGGCGATTGCGCGCTGCGCGATTAAACGCAACCCGTCCGCGTTTCGGTGGGCATTTTGACTCCCTGTGATTGTAAAACAAAAGTGTCAGTCGCGTATATCGCGATGTATGGACAACAGTCACCAGCTTCGGTAAAACAGTGTGCCTGGATTTGGGAAACGCGCAAGGCCGTACCTTCTAAACCAGCTTGACTCCCCCTACCACCTCCGCTCTTACTCACAAGAAGGCTTCCCCAGCCGACGACTAAGATGTCGCACATGGAGACGGGGCGAAAAAACGCGGCAGGTGTCGAGTGACTGTTTCCACACGAGCTCGAAACTAATTGCCCACTGCCGTTACTCGTCGTTTCCGCAAACAAAACAACCGCGTCCTGCGTGGCGCCCGCGATTGACACCGGCGACCCGCCCCCCGCGCCCAGGGCGAACAAAACAAACACGGAACCGTCCCACCCCAGAATCGAACCCCCGTCGCTGTGCGTGAAAACCAACGCCGGCCCAACCCAGAGCAAGGCGTGTATGGGGTTTTGGTGGTGGTTTTTTGTGGAGGCTTTTTGGCGTAAAAAACATGCCGAGTCGTTCTCGCCGCCCAACACGTACTCGTACAAAACAAGCCGCTTGGTGGTCAACAAAGCCAACCCGCCCCACGGCGAGTTATTATCTTCCTTAACGTCGTGGAACCCGTTGCCCACGAGTTGCCACGCGACTTGGGTTATTACCTCGCCCGGGTCTAAAGTAACACTGGCGGTTTCCACAAATTCAATTGGCTCGCGCATCGCACACACCGCGAAGACCTGCCGTCGCGCGGAGCCCGACCCCGAGGGAGTAGACCCTGCGTTATAAGTATCAGCGTGAACAACATCCGTCGCCACGCTCAGCTGCGCTGGTGTGGGTCCCGGAAACAGCCTAGATGCAGTACTCGGTAGGGAATACACGGCGATGCGCGTAGATGGAGAGGTACAAGAGTGGATGCCGATATTGTTCCCGTCGCCGTCCAGCGCGGCGAACGAGCTCGCGTCGCCCCCGGTGAAAACCGCGTCACGCGCCGGAACCCGAACCACCGTTACCCCGGTATTGCAATCCACAAGCGTCGCGACGGACGCGTGAACAGACCCGGGGACCTGGGAAAGCACAAGGACAAGTGTCGTCGTCGTGCGCTTCGGGGAGGACGGAGGTGAGGTGGTGGTTGTACCAACCGCCGACGATTCGTCTCGAGTCACCGCGACTTGCAGTCGCGCCGGCGCCGCGTTCGCCGCCGCGGCGGGCGGCTCGGGCAGCATCAACACCTCGACCGCTTTTGGTCCGTCCGCCAGACTAACCGCGCATACGGAATTTCGGTCACCCAGGTAAAACAGGTTGCCATGTCGCGTAGCCGGCTTTGTACGCGCCGTGTCCATCGTTGTGACGTGAGTCACTTGGTGTAAATCGCCCAAACGTCTTCGATTTGAAGAATTCGCCGTGGCCGCAAAGAAAACAACAAAGGAGCCACCGGTGGAACTTGTTGAACGAGTGCCCGCGCTGGAACTTCTGGGGTCAGTAGCACTGGCGGTCACCGATGCGGCACTCGATGCGGCACTCAACGCACGCAAAGCACTGCTCGCCACGACCGCGATCCGGTTTTGCGAGGAATGCGCCGCGATCGAAACCCGGTGCGTCGCGGGCGGGAGCGGCGGGAAGGCGTGTTTGTTTTTACGTGTCAAAGAATTGTCCTTTTTTCCAAAAAGCAAAGTGTCAGTGTTGTATGGGCAGAGGTAATGCGCTCTTCTGGTACGAGTATGGGCAAACAGTGTGTGTCGGATTTGGTAAGTGCAAAAAAGACGAACCTCGAGTACCCGAACAAACCCGCCGGTTCCGGTAACGGTAAACAAACGAACCTGATTGTAAAGAAAAAAGTGTCAGTCTCGTATGGGCAAACACACGGAGGCGGAATGTGGTAAATGGGAAATACTTACCTCGCTCATCGCGCTCCCAGAATTTTCGGAGTTATTACACCTCAAACCGGCCAGTATCACCACCCCGTCGCCAGTTGCAGTGCCTGACAATGAAAACACTGGGGCGTTCCCGTCACTGCCTTTTATTCCTCCCAACATATCAAGCGACGGAAACCCGCCGGGGCCGGATTTGGGCTTTTTAGGAGGCGCAGGCGTTTTTTTCTTACCACCCGGTTCGCTTGCAAAAGACGCGAGCTCGCTCCCTATTGCGACGCGATTAGACGTGCTTCTCGGTGGTTCCATATCAAGTCCATTTCCATGCAAAGCAGCACCATCACTTTTAGGGAGTTTAGGCGTGGTACTCCACGACGTGAGCCGTCCGGCGACGTCGGCGACGACCAAGATTGGTTCGTTCCGCTCGTTTCCCGTTTGCAAAAAAACTATCCCGCTCGGCGGCGGCAATCCAACCAATTTCGTATTTGGACTCGACGGACCTTGGTTCGATTCCGGACCAACCGTACCGTACGGCTTGTTTTTCGAAGGCACCAACAGTGGCAAAAGAAACGACGCGACCGTCGTCTGTGTGTGTAGGTCGTACACTCTTACGCTGCCGTCCACGTACCCGGCCGCGATTTTAGTTCCTTGCGATGAATAAAACAAAGTGTCAGTGCTGTGTATCGCGATGTATTGGACGATGTATGGATAACAGTCACCGTAATCGGTCTGAACAGTCACCAGCTGAGAGATGAAACAGTGCGCATGTGATGTACGTAGTACCTTCCTTTTAATGACGGCCGTGGACGTAAGACAGTCAGACCGGGAAATGCAAATACGTACCGCGCCGGTCGCTGAGACACGCCAAACAAGCCAGCGGCTTTTTGTGTTCGTTTTTGATCCGTAACAGCCCGGGGGGTTGCTTTGCTTTTTTTCGGCCGAACATCGAGCTGCTTACGATAAAGAAAAGAAAGTGTCAGTCTTGTATGGGCAAACAGGGAGGCCGGGATTTTGGAAAGCCTTACACACGTACCTGCTGCTCGTGGAAGCGCCAAAGCTCCCGGTGCCGCCGTGCGACTCGGATATCCGCGGATTCGACCCCGAGTGAATCGACGACCCGCTGTTCGCGGATCCCGCGCCATTCGGAGAATTCAACTCTCCCGAATCCAATCCATCAGCCGAGTTCGTTGATAAACTCGCCGCGCGAATCGTGACGTCCCCCGGTAGAGCGAAAACCACCCAGGGCATGAGCGGGTCACCGGAAAAAGCAACACAGCCACGGCGGGTACCGTCCGCGAGGCCTTTCTTCTTTATCTGTACCGTCGGTGCGTGTATGCGACGCGTGGAAGGCGACGAACTCGCCATCGCGCCGGTTCCATTTCCAATCTCCAACTCGCTCCGACATGTCACCCCGAAGTCCACGACATGAACTGAACCGTCTCGTAACAGCACCACGAGTTGCCCTCCCAACTGACACGGGGCGTGCGCGCACGCCACGATGCCAACCGGTAGCCTCGCGTTTCCAAGACTCGCGCCGGTCGCGCCGTCCAGAAGGAACACGAACTCGCCAACCGCCACTGCGGTTGTTACGCGAAAAAGGTCAGTCCCGTGTTGGGCGATGGGCGGGGTGTGGGTGTGCTGTGTATCGCGATGTATTGGACGATGTATGGACAACAGTCACCGGCCATCGGTCGTCTAACAGTCACCAGCGTTAGAGGTAAAACAGTGCGTTTGTGATGTGTGGTCGTGAAGCTCGCCAGTAAACGCTCGGGTAGGGGCGGTAAACGGCCGGTGCCCGGATTTGGGAAATACCACACAACACGTACCCGCGCACTGCGCGCGTGTCGGGTGCCACGAAACACTCACAGCGCCTGCGAGGTCGCCGTCGTTTGGGTGTTGGTCCGTGGCGGAGGGTTTGGGGCGCTGGGATTGTCACGGTGGAAAGAAAGGGGCATGGTTGGCATCAGGGACGAGTGGGACGAGCGTGTCAGCGAGGCGAGATTTGGTTGGGGAGCGTTCGCGAAAGAGCATTGGCGCGCGCGGATGCGTGGACGCGGTGTGCGCTGATACACGAACGGTTGAAACACGCACCACCGCGTGGGTCACGTCCCACGGCATGCCAGGTGTCCGGCCCGCGCGACAACCCGCCGGTCACGCGGGTGGACGCGCGGACGCGTGTGAAACGAAGGACGAATCTGGGAAAACAACAACGGCCGGCAACTCCACTTTCCACTTAAAAAAATCAGAATAAGGTGTCGGCCGCGACGAAACGCGACTACGGTGGCTACGGAAGGCTTCGTGTGTGTACGACTCATCACTTCGCAACACGCGCGTTTCGCGGCCATCGACGCGGTTGTCGTGTGGTTCATCACGGCCCACTCGTACAACGGCAAGAATGGTTCGGTCCGCGACGACGCAACGGCCGGCGCACGCGCACACCAACGCGCCGCGGTTGATCAACCCGTTTTCCAACGCCACCGCCGCCGCCGCGCGTCGTGATGGATTTGCGGATGACGCCGGTGACACGCACAACATGACCACCCCCCACACCGCCTCCGACGGCCGCGGCCGCCCCGTGACCGGCAAAGGCAGCAAGAACTTCCTCCTGTGGGACTTGGCTACGGACCCAGTGAAGTGGGCGCCTCCCCTCGCCCTGAGCACCGGCCTCGGCAAAAAGCAACTGCACCGAGACAGCTCCGTCGCGGCGACGATGGAGTGCGCGCGAGCGGTCGCGCTTGACAAGCTTCGCAAAAAGCTCACGCAAGCCTCCACGAAAGCGGGCGCGGGGGCGCCCCCCCCCCAAGCCTTCGAGAGGTGGAGGTTCGCGGCGACGCTTGAGGGTAACGCGAAAGAGGCGAAGGGTGGCGCTACCACCGCGATGAACGATCCGGTGGTTCCCTCGTCAGTTGAACTCGGACCGGGCAGCGCCTTGCAACAACTGACGCAGGATTTAACCCGAGCCGGTGTCCCACCTGAGTCCGCCAGGGCCGCCGCAACCGCAACCGCGACTAATGCGAACACAGAGGCCCTGGCGCTTAAGAAACTTGGAGACCGGCTTAAAACGCTCGCGAAGACGGGCGATGCGTTGTCGAAAGATGCGTCGAAAGAGTCGAAAGAGTCGACTGAGCAAAAAGAGCACCAAAACCAGCTTCGCCTCGTCACAATCGCCGCGACCTTCCGCAAACGATCCGTGGAGTTACACTCGGACAAAGGGAAACACTTCGTGGTGCTTTCCCGAAGGGCGTATGGGAAACTGGCGGTGATGTTTCGCGCGACTTGTGTTTTGTTAAAGGATGAGAAAAGTCTTTTGCCGCTGGGCGAGGTTGACGCGAAGTTTTTGACCGAGTTCGCGCTTCGCAAAAAGCAAAAAAAAGAATCAGAAAAGCCAGAAAAGCCGGTATCGAAAGTCCAGAAGCTCGTGGACTCGGAGGACGAGGACGAGGGTGACGATTCGGATGACGACCAGCTTAATGACTCCGGAACAGTGACGCAGGAGGAACTGGAGACGTTACTCGGTGAGTCGGAATCGGCGCCGGCACCAGGGGCCAAGCGCACCTCGTTTACGAGCGCGCGAACCGCGTTCCACGAACGGTTGTTCGCGCTGTTGCTTCGGTACAAGTCCATCCTCGGGTACGGGTTCCAGGCCGGCGTGGGGCCGCTCGTGTTCTCGGCGTTACAAAAAACAATCGGCACGCAGTTCGAGCTCTTCGCCTCACCCCTAAACGCGTTCCACACCAAAGGCTTCTGCAGCGCGTTTCCCGACGTAGACGGGTGCTTTGGGTCACGAGGGGATTTCTTTGACATCTTCGAGTACGTGTGTCACGCCTTTCCCAAATCCCGCCTCCCTGTTTTATCTCTCAGCTGGTGACTGTTTGTCCATACATCGCCCAATACACTACTGACACTTTCTTTTCGTAAATCGCAGACACGGGAAAATAAAGCGCGGCGCGTTTCAAGTGAACCCGCCGTTCGTGAGTGAAACCATGACCAAAGCCGTTTCTGCGATTGAAAAGGCGTTACGAGAGGCGGACAAAAATGAAGAGCCGCTTAGTTTTACCGTGTTCGTCCCGGGGTGGAGCGACGAGCCGGCGTGGCAAAAGCTGGTTACCTCAAAATTCACCCGAAACAACTTCATCGTCGCCGCCGCGGATCACGGGTACTGCGACGGCGCCGCGCATCAGCGCAAGTCGAGTTTCCGTTCGTCCACGTACGACACCGGGGTGTTCTTTCTTTGCTCGAAAAAGGCGTTGGGGACGCAGAGTGGGAAAAAAGTCACCGCGAAAGGAGGGAGCGTTTTTGAAACGGAAATCCGAACCGCCTTCGCGGGTGCGAGGTTTTCGAAGGAAGAAGCCGGCGCGGTGTCCGTGAAACTGGCGAACAAGAAGGTGCGGGGCTTTCCCAATCACCACATTCCGCCTCCGCGATTGCCCATACTCGTCCTGCGAAGGGACGTCTTACCTCTGCCCTGACTGCTTGTCCATACATCGCGATATACTCGTCCTGCGAAGGGACGTCTTACCTCTGCCCTGACTGCTTGTCCATACATCGCGATATACGGGACTGACACTTTCGGTTTTTATCGTATCAGCGACAACGCGAAGACACTTCGAACCCGCTGATTCGGCAGTTCGACAAGGACACGAACGAAACCCCCGAAGCGGCGAACATATACGAACCGAAAAAGTCGGACGACGGGAAGAAGGGAAAGAAGAGTTTCGATAAGAAAGACCGCAAGAAGGGTAACAAGAAGGAGATGAAAAAGGAGGGCAAGGCGGCGAAGAAACGACGGAAGAAACGCGCGGAGAAAGCCAAGGAGGAACCGGGGGGTCACGATAAGCAGGCGGAGACGAAAGCGGAGTGAGGAAAAGGCGGGTAAGGGGAAGGCGGGTAGGATTGAAGGAACGTGTTCAGGGGAAGGTATGTGAAGGTACGTTGGATTGAGACGCGTGTGAAGGGGAAGGTATGTATTCAATCGGATTCGGACCCGTTGTTTCAGTCGCGACTTGTTTCAGCTCGTACGCGAGTTTCCCAGCGTATTCACGTATTTGCACAAGTCTATGTATCTCTCAACAAACGGCGTCTGTCGCTACCAAACCCGCCGCCGCTCAAAAACATTTGCCTCCCCGGGCGCGAAGGGAACGATCGTGTTCGGCGCGAGTGAGGTGACGGTTGCTTTCGTGTTCATGTTGGAGTGCGGCGCGTCCGCGCGGTACGTTTCCCACGACCCCGCAAGCACGTCAACGAAGCTCGGCGCGTCGCAGGTTGGCAAAGCGTCTCGGTGCGTACTCGAGTCTCGATGGAGATTTGTTGGATCGAACAAGTTGGCGCGCGTGACTCGTTCCAAAACTTTTCCAAAAAATACATAAACACCAGACTGTTTGCTCATCGCGAAACGCGTCCACATCGGGGCGAGGGATTCCGGGTGCGTCGACAACAGAGCCGCGAAGGCGCAGGCTGTGACGGCGATTGCGACACAAGTTTTTGCCGCCGCGGACGTCGACGGAACGTGTTTCGCTTCGCGCCTTACCTCCGCGGCTGTCGTTTCAAATTCATCCACAGCCTCGCCGATTTTAATAGCGGCGGTTTCACGCGATGCCAACTCCGCGGAAGCGAACTCCACGGAAACCGCCTCGGCGAGGGTAAAGTGAATTTGCTCCAAAGAAAACGTCAACGCCTCGGCGGCGGCGAGTTCGGCGGTCGCCGCGGCGGCTTCGACAGCAGCGGCTTCGACAGCGGCGGCTTCGATACCAGCAGCCTCTACAGCAGCAGCTTCTATAGCAGCAGCCTCTACAGCAGCAGCTTCTATAGCAGCAGCTTCTATAGCAGCAGCTTCTATAGCTTCAGCTTCAGCGGCCTTGGCAGCATCAGCTTCAATAGCAGCCGCCGCGGCCGCGGTGTCGTTCGCCCCCCCCGCCGCTCGCGGGG